>ERZ827108.2847-NODE-2847-length-16419-cov-6.196712_pt1 | contig 16419 bp, 19 predicted proteins | sample MGYA00519921_ERZ827108 | MGnify/ENA primary metagenome ERZ827108 (study PRJEB31778, sample SAMEA3449258) | human gut metagenome | biome: human gut; feature: human-associated habitat; material: faeces | place: United Kingdom | collected 2010/2012 ... | reverse complement strand
CCCGCCGCAGCTCTCGATTCTCACAATCAATGCGCTTTCCTGCGCGGACGGCGTTTTGATCCCTGTCAAGACGGACTACCTGGCATACCGTGGCCTGACGCAGCTGCAGGACAGCATCCGGGAGATTCAGGAGCTGATTAACCCGGATCTGAAGGTGCTGGGCGTGATTGCGACACTCTACGATGCGCGGGTATCGGACGATAAAGATATTCTTGCGCTGCTGAAGGAAGAGTATAATCTCGTCGGCGTTGTGAAGCGGCTGGCGGTGGCGAAGAAAGGAATTTATGACGGGCTGGCGGTCGTGGAGCAGGCACCGAGCAGCGAAATTGCGAAAGAATACACGGCAATTGCGAAGATGATTATAAGCGGAAAGTTCGACCGGGAGGATAATGAAAATGAGTAATTTGAAAGAGCGTGAGAACCGGCGCAGAGCGTCTGTTGTTGGTAGTATTATTGAGCAGCAGCCAGCGGAGGAAACGAAGCAGCATAGTGCCGGCCGCGGTCGGCCGAAAGAGGATCGGGAGCTGCGGAAACGGGTGAGTCTGTCCGTTCTTCCGAGCTTGTATGAAGACATTCAAAAAATTGCTTATGTGGAAAGGCGCAGCGTCAGTGAGCTGCTTAGTGATCTGATGTTGCAGTATCGAGATCAGCAAAAAGCGGCACTTTCGGAGTATGAAAAGGTCAGAAAATGAAAGAGGCAACCTATGGTTGCCTCAGCCGGGTCAATCCCAAATTTTGTGTAAACGCCAAATTGTGGTGCAAAATAGAGCAAAACAATTTTAAGGCGGGAGCTGCGCAAGCTGCTGCCCGCCTTGTCTATAAAATAGCAGCGCTTCGAAGGGATGTCAAGGGCGGAGGCGTCAGCCTCCGTTCATCTCGACCCTTGACATCCCGGCGTGCAGTCGGTCAGTCCGGTATACGGTCGGTAAAGAACACGGCCAGCTGCGTTATTTCATCATTATCAATTCTGCAGCTAGTTTTTCATCAATAATTAGAACGTCGGCCATCTTCCCCACGAGTGCAGCTTTTAACGCTGCAGCCTTGTGAACACCGGAAACAGCAAGAATTTTAGTCGGTATCTTTTTATATGCATCAAGTTCAATCGACAAGGTTCTGTCTCGAAGGTCAGTGTCGCACTCATTCCCATTTTCATCAAAAAACCTTAGCATAATATCCCCATATACATTTGCATTAACAAGCTTCTCGTAGTCCTGCTGCGACATATAATTGCTGGTGACAAGGGGCGTCGTTGCTTTCGGATATAGTGCTCCAATTCCGCTTAAAGAAATTGTGATTTTTGAATAAAGTTCAAAAATATCAGCGGTATTTTTTTCCTTTTTCAACATTTTTACATTTTCCGTGGAATCCAGCAGCCCATTAGAGAATAGGCAATATCGCTGCCCTCCCAACGACATGGCAGCCTTTGTAGTAAGCGTTAAAACGTCAAGATCAAAGTCAACTGTCGCAATGCTTCCATGAAGGGTTACGAATACTGCGTTTGTTCGCTGGCAGGGATTCAAGTATTTGATTAGGTAATACATAGTTTTTCCCCACGCAATACCTAATATATCACGTTCCGTGATTATGCGCTGCAGATAACGAGCTCCTTCAAGAGCAACAGCCTCTTTTGCTGAATTTTCGGACAAATTATCTTGCGGAATAGCTGCAACAATGCACTCTCTGAGGTGGTAACGCGCCTCTATTTCTTTTGCGGTTTCAAGGTTTAATAAGTATGGTTCTTGAATAACGAATTTTACGATTTTCTGCTCCTTGGCCTTTTGAATCAGTCGTGAAACCGTCACATTAGAGACTCCGAGCTCCGACCCGATCTCTTTTTGAGACTTTCCCTCATAAAAAAATAAATAAGCAGCTTTGCAAATCATCCAGTTTGATGGGAAATAAACTTCTTTATACAAGTTATCATCTCCGCCTATATTTTACCTTGTAATTAATGTACACTGAATAATAGAAAATCCTTATATTTCAATCCATAGAGGCCAATCCGAGGTATAATTGGAGCAAGAGAACTGGCAAAAATCCAGCAAAGACCCTGCACCTGGAGGGCAACTATGTATCGTTACAGCAATGGCCAGATCAGCTTGGCGGATTTCAAACAGCCGGTGGGCATGAATCTGAAGGAAAGCAACCGTTGGGTGAAGAAAGCCCAGATGATTCCCTGGCCGGAGATTGAGAAGCACTACGCCGCCCTATTCACTAACCGGAAAGGCGATGTGGCCAAGCCGCTGCGTCTGGCCTCGGGGGCCTGCATCATTCAGGCGGTGTATGGTTTCTCAGATGAAGAAACCGCCCTTATGATCCAAGAGAACCCGTATCTGCAGTACTTCTGCGGGTATCCTGGCTATGATGACGAAAAGCTGCCCTTTGATCCGTCTTTGATGGTGTATTTCCGCAAGCGCCTGACGCCGGAAGTGCTGGGTGAGATCAATGAGATGATCGTGCGGGACGCAAAGGAGCATCAGGTCAAAGAAGCCGAATCCAAGGATGACGATGATGATTCTGACGGCCAGCCGGGAACTGGCGGAAACAGCGGCACTATGATCGTGGACGCCACCTGCGCGCCGTCCAATATCCGTTATCCTCAGGATGTTTCCCTGCTCAACGAGGCCAGGGAGAACGCCGAAACGCTTTTGGACGTTCTTCACGATCCCGCGGACGGAAAGAAGCCTCGAACCTACCGCAAACGCGCCCGGAAAGATTACCTGAAATACACAAGATGCCGTAAACACACCGCGAAAATGACCCGCAAAGCCATTGGAAAGCAGCTGGCTTACCTCCGGCGCGACCTGGATGCCATCGATGGCAAACTGTCCCTCGGAAAAAATCTTCTCTCTCGCCAGACGGAGCGTTTGGACACGATCCGCACCGTCTATGAGCAGCAGAAGTACATGTACGATAACCGTACCCACAGCGTACCTGACCGGATCGTCAGCGTGAGCCAGCCCTTCGTTCGGCCCATTGTGCGGGGAAAAGCGGGAAAGCCGGTGGAGTTTGGCGTGAAGCTGGACATCAGTGTCGTTGACGGATGGACGCGGCTGGAGTGCTGTTCTTTTGACGCCTACAATGAGGCGGGAAATGGCAGAGCGGTTCCGAGTGCGAGAGGGGCATTACCCCAGCCGGATCCTGGCGGACAAAATCTACCGAAACCAGGAGAATCTCAGCTTATTGCAAGGCTCATGGGATCCGTCTTTCCGGCCCAGCTCTGGGGCGGCCCAAAAAGGGTGAAACCAGAGACAAGGCTCAGGACTATCGGGATGAGTGCGAGCGCGTGGAAGTGGAGCGCAGATTCAGTCTGGCGAAGCGTAAATGTGGCATGGGGCTGGTCACCGCAAAGCTGCGGGAGACTGCGGCCCATGTGATCGCCATGTCCGTTCTGGTGCTGAATCTCCGCAAGATTCAGCGCGCTCTTTTGAGAATGCTCGCATATCTTCTGGAGATTCTGGCTCAGAACAAAAATTGGGCACTTGTTCAGTAGACATTAATTATATACCAAAAATAAAATCAAGTAAATATTTCACACCCTCTAATGCTATTGGAAAATTTCCAATAGCAATTTTCACAGTTTTTATACGGAAATAATTTTCAATATGGACATTCTGACAAATCACTTGCAAAATATATTTAGCGATCGCTTAAATTAACATCAAATGGTCTGAACGTAAAAGTTCCACGGAGGTTATCAAATGTTTATTGATCCCATTATTATGCAGTTGCCGGAAGGCATTGATGCTGAAAGGTTTGTTATTGCCACGTATTACTGCGCGGCAAAGCCTACTACCAATATGGTCAAATTTGCTGCAGCGCTTGCCATCGAACAGACATGCGGCACATGGTTGAAAGTGCCCGGAGAAACCCCCGAAGTTCGGGAGCGTGCAATTGGTCGCGTAGTTGGTGTCTATGAAGCACCGGCTTATCAGATTGGTATTCCGTCTGATGTCAAGGAGCGCCAGTTCATTGTCCGTATCGCCTATCCGTGGCAGAACTTCGGCACGCAGTTTTCGATGATGCTTTCCACTGTTATTGGCAATATTTCGTCTTCTGGCAAGGTTAAGTTAATCGACTTGGAGTTCCCGTCTTCCTTCCTGAAAGGCTTCCAGGGCCCGAAGTTTGGTGTTGAAGGCATTCGGGATCTGCTTGGCGTTCACAATCGGCCGCTGCTTAACAACATGATTAAGCCCTGCATTGGCTTAACGCCTGAGAAAACTGCGGAGCTCGCATATGAAGCGGCCGTTGGCGGAGTCGATGTCATCAAGGACGACGAGCTCGTCTGTGATCCGCCTTTCTGCCGTTTGGAAGACCGCGTCAAGATGGTCATGGAGGCAGTAAAGCGTGCGGATGAAGTTAAAGGCGAAAAGACTCTCTACGCATTCAATATTACCGCGCCTGCTATGCAGATGCGCGATAACGCGTACCGCGCCATCGAAGCCGGCGCAAACTGCCTGATGATTAACTACGCTTCCTGCGGCCTGGATACGACCCGTATGATTACCGAAGATCCTAATATTAACGTGCCGATTCTTGCTCATTCTGACTATACTGGTGCACAGTATGCATCCGAGTGGTCCGGCCTTTCCACAACCCTGATCGGCGCCAAACTGCCGCGTCTTGCCGGTCTTGATATGGTCATCAGCCTGTCACCGTACGGCAAGTTCCCGATGATGATGGATACCTTTGTGAATAGCGGTCTGCAGATGCTTGCTCCTATGCAGCACATCAAGCCCACCTTCCCGATGCCCGGTGGTGGTACTACGCAGGGTCACATCGAAGATATCGTGAAAAAATTTGGCAATGACGTTATGATTGCAGCTGGCGGCGCTATTCATGGCCACCCGATGGGTCCCGCTGCTGGTGCAAGAGCATTCCGCCAGGGCATTGATGCAGTCGTCGCAGGTCAAAGTTTGGAAGACGCGGCCAAAGAGCACGTCGAGCTGGCAAAGGCAATCGAATGCTGGGGTATCTATCAGGAAAACAAGTCCGGTCTGTTCGATCTTAAGGGTTAATTAACAATCGCAACATATCCATCCTTTGTCTTTATCGATGATATTTCAAAGTTGTGTTCCTCAGAGAAAAAAATGCCACAAAGCATCTCCTCAAATGTTTGGTTCTCTCATGATTTCTAAAAGCATTTCTGTAAAAAAAGCTTTTCATTAAGCTTTTAAATAGTCGAACAACAGCCTGAAAGGAAAAGAAAAATGAAAAAATTTATTGCAATCCTTCTTACACTGTCCGTACTTATATGTCTGTGTGCCTGTGGTGCAAAGAAAGCAGAAACAGAAGCCGAAGAAAACCCCAGTACCAAACCCGAAGCAGAAGAGCCTGCCAAGGTGGAAGAAACCCCTGAAAGCAGTGACGTTCTCCCGGTAAGTGGCGCAGAAATCTCTTTTGCGTTCTGTAACGTTGCCCCCCCTGATCACCCCCAGAACGTTGCATACCGTGAAATCGCAGAAGAAATCAGCGAACTCTCTGGCGGTAAGATTACAATGAATATCTATGATAATGCGCAGATGGGCGGCATCATCGAAACCATGCATGGCACAATCGACGGCACAATTGAGATGGTTGTTGTCTCCATGCCTACGATTTGCTCGTTTGATTACGGCCTGATGGTCAATGATCTGCCTTATTTGTGGCCGTCGGTGGAAGTCGCTTGTTCAATTCTGAACGATGATTCTAATGGTATTGCAGCAGCAGAAATGGCTAATCTTGAAAGCAAAGGTGCTCACTTCCTGGGCGTTGCAAACAACGGTCCTATGATTGTCGCAAACTCCAAACGTGAAATCGCCTCTCCCGCAGATATGGCAGGCTTGAAGATCCGCACTCCCGAAGCTGCTACTGAGCAGGCATTCATGGAAGCATGCGGCGCAATTCCCACCATCATGGCTTCCACCGAAGTTTATACTTCTCTGCAGACGAAGGTTGTTGATGGCCATGACTTCGATCCTATCATCACCATGTCCGGTGGTTATGATGAAGTTACCTCCTACATTACGGAGACGAACCACATTCTGAAACTCAATGGTTTCTTCGTCAACTCCGCATGGTGGAATAGCCTCGACCCGATGGATCAGGCCTTCCTGGAGGCGGAATTCGACAAGATGTTTGCGCTCTCCGACGAATACTGCGCAGAGGCCACCACGAACTCCCTCTCGGACATGAAGGCAGCCGGCATTGTTGTAACGGAACTGACGGATGAGCACAGAGCGGAATTCGAAGAGATCGGCCGTGGTATTTGGAAGCAGTTCTATGATAAGATCGACACGGATCTGCTGCAGAAGATTCAGGATGAAATAGCAAAATACGAATAATATAGCATAGAGTGTCCTTCCTACAGGATTGGGATTTTTTGTAAAAATCCCAATCCTAACATAAACAGCACATATAATCGTCGCATAATAAAGGGGATAATATGAAATTCATTAAACGATTTTGTTCTGCTACAGTGAAGGGAATGGATTGGTTGTGCGGATCTATGCTGATTGTCATGACGATTCTGGCATTTATCGGAGTTCTGGCACGTTATGTGTTTGTTGTCTCAATCCCTTGGATTGATGAAGTAACGCGATATCTGATGATTTGGATGACGTTTTTGGCAAGCGCAATTTCTGTCAGTGACAGCAGCCATACCAGTGTTGATATTCTTCCTTCATTCCTGCACAAAAAACTCAAAAAATTTGATTATTATATCGTATTAGACGTGCTGATTCTAGTCGGTATGGCAATCTTTTTTTATTACAACCTTCTGATGGTCAAAGGTGCCATCGCAATCGGTAACAAGACGCCTGTTCTAATGATTCCAATGTGGACCATGTATTCTTCCACGCTGGTATCCGCTTTATTTTCCGTTCTGTATTGCATCAAAAATATCTTTACAAGAATTGAAAATATTCGTTGTGCCTTAAAAGATACAAAGGAGGATAAAACATGTTAATCTTTGTGTTTTTTCTGGGCTTGATTTTTCTGGGTCTTCCGGTTTCATTTTCCTTTGTCGTTGCCGGCATATTCTATCTGTTAAACTTTACAACTGTAAGCCCCAACATCATCGCAACAACAACCTTCACAGGCATTGACAATTTTGCGCTCCTGGCAATCCCGTTCTTCATTTTTGCCGGAGATATCATGCGTGAGGGTGGTATTTCGAAACGACTCGTCTCGTTTGCCAAATTATTCTTTAAAAACTCTATGACAGCGTATGGCACCATCTGCATCGTAGGCTGTGCATTTTTTGGAGCTATCTCCGGTTCTGCTGTAGCAGCAGTAGCCGCAATTGGCGGCATTATGATCCCCGAGATGATACGCCACCGTTACAAACGCGAGTATGCCGGCTCTCTAGCCTCGGCCGCCGGTTATTTGGGTATGCTGATTCCACCGAGCGTCCCCATCGTGCTTTATTGCATTACGAGTGGTGATTCAATCGGAGAAACTTTTATCGCAGGTGTTGTCCCCGGCCTTTTGGCAATGGTTGCTCAGATCATCGTAAACAAAATTTTCCTGAAAAAATTTACGAATACACCGGAAGAGCTTCTGGCTGTCGAGGGAATTGTTGAGGAACCGGCATCGGAACAGCCTCATGGCAAAGACTTACTCAAAGTTCTGCTGGAGGTCATTCCAGGCATATTGATGCCAGTCATCATTCTGGGGGGAATTTACGCTGGCATCTTTACCGCAACCGAGGCAGCAGCTGTCTCCATCGTCTACGGCACCTTTGTCAGTGTAGTTCTGTATAAGGAAATCTCTCTGAAGGATATACCGAGAGTCGCAGTTGAATCTGCCAAAACCGCAGGTAAGGTTCTTGTCATTGTTGCTTTTGCCTCATTCTTCGGTCGTCTGCTGACACTGTTGCGCATTCCCAGCATGATTACTACTGCTGTACTCGGTATCTCCAGCTCGCCTACGGTCATCATGCTGATAATTATTTCGCTCCTGTTCGTCTTCGGCATGGTCATGGATATGTCTGTTTCGATTATTCTGCTCGTTCCAATCATTCAGCCCATTATGCTACAGCTTGGACTGGATCCCGTGCATATTGCTATGATCATAGTCTTTGCGCTGGGCATTGGTTTGATTACTCCGCCTATGGCACTCAATCTGTTTGTTGGTTCGCAGATCTCGAAGGTTCCCATGTCCAAGATGGTTCGGCCAATTATTCCCTACGTCGTGGCGTCTCTGCTTGTCCTGCTCTTAATTGTTTTGGTTCCGCAGATCTCCACGCTGCTCCCCTCGCTGCTCGGATATTAACCTATCGCTCATATAATTATAATTAGGGTCTATCTGAAAACCGTCAACATGCCCAAACAGCGGGTCTTTTCCGCCTGCTGTGCACCATTTTCCCTTGTAATACACAAAGTATTCCTGCGGAAAAATGGCTTCAGCAGGCGAAAAATCCCTCGCGGTTGGTCATATTCCCGGTTTTCAGATAGACCCTAATAATGAAAGGAGCTGTTTTCCATGGAAGAATGGGCAAAGGTTGTTTCGCAGGAAACTGAGCCCATGCGTGTTACTGCTTGGGGCGGACACATTTGGTGGTTGACCTATCCTGCAGTAACCGGCAGTAAAAACCTGACGACTGCTATCATCGATATTTTCCCGGGACAGGGGCATCCGGATCATATTCATTCTGGAACCGAAGAGATCCTTTTTGTACTGGAAGGTAGCGGTGAACATAAGTATTACTGTCAGGACGGTACTGTAAAGACTTATCAGGTTAAACCGGGCGACTTGATGTTCATGAAGGAAGGTCAGCATCATTCCACATTTAATAATACAGACAGTGTTCTGAAGGTGCTCGCCATCTACACGTACCGTGAGATTGATCGGGTATAATCAATAGAATCTGACCGCCGTATAAGTAAAGGGTGATTTGAGTAAAATGACTTTTCTTGAAAAAATCGCAGAGTTTACTTGTAGTCGGAATGAAGTCAGCCCAGAAGTAGCGGAACGGGCACAGATTGCCGTTCGTGATACCATTGGCTGTATGCTGGCAGGCTGTCGCGAAGCAAGTGTCGAGGCGGCCGTAAATTGGGCAACTGCCTCATCAGGCAGTGCCCAGGCCAGCGTAGTTGGTCGAAAGGGACTCCGTCTAGATGTTCGGTCTGCAGCAATGATTAACGCCATGAGCGCATATGCCTGTGACTATGACGACATGTGTGATGCAGGATGTGGTCATCCCAGTATGCCTGTCCTGCCAGTCGCTTTGGCAATTGCAGAGCATCTTGGGATTGGCGACCGGCGAATGTTGAATGCCTATATCCGAGGTGTTGAAGTCTCAGCACTAATTGGCGCTGGCTTTAAAAACAGCACATTGTCTTTGTGCTGGAATCCGACAACAATCAGCGGGGGCTTTGGTGCGGTTGCAGCGGCAGCATATCTGCTCGATCTGACGATAACGCAAACCACAGCAGCTTTTGCGATGATGACATGTGAGATTGGCGGCACAAAAGGCAACTATGGCACCCCCGCAAAAGATGTCTCAGCAGGCATATTGTGTGCAAAGGCAATTATCTGCGCTCAGTTGGCGAAAGAAGGCATTACCGCTAACCCAGCAGCGTTTTCGTGTTCTACAGGGATTGCGGCTGCCATTGCACCGGATTATGACTACGAAGCTGTTGAATCTGTATTAAAAGCAAAAAACAGTATATTTATTTCACCAGGATTGATTCCAAAGCCATATCCTTGTTGCCGTTCCAATCACAATGCCATTGACGGTACTCTGAAAATTTGTAAGGAACACCAAATCACAGAGGATATGGTAGACTCAATCATCTGTCGCATTGATCCGCCCTCGTGGACATTAGACGCTTATCACTGCCCGGATACCCCTGAGCAGGGAAAATTCAGCACAGCATATTGTGTAGCAATCGCATTGCTACACAGAAGAGTTGTATTGGATGATTTCTCTGGGTCGGAAATCTTGGAAAAGCGTGTTTTCCCACTGATTGCACGTACAAAAGTTGTTCGGGATGATACGTTTCAAAATGCACATTTTGGAAATGAGATTACACTGAAGTTGAAAGACGGAAAAACCTATACTTATCGTGGAACGCATGCAAAGGGTGAGGCGTGTAATCCAATGACCGAAGAGGAGCTTCGCGACAAATTTCTATGCTGTGGTGAACGGTATTATACCAAGAATTCCGTGCAAGCCTTGTTCGATAGCCTCAGTCCCGGTATGCGTATTCCCTCTGTTTTCGGTATGAATGAAACGCTCATCGACATTCAATAGTCAAAAGGAGAAATTAATATGAAGCCTATTGTTGTAGTTGCGGGCATCATGGATACCAAAGGAAAGGAACTCCTTTATATCCGCGACCGCGTACGCGTCATGGGATGTGACACTCTGATGATTGAGTTAAGTCTGGGCAAAGAAGTCAAGGCTGACTGGATCGATGTGCACATTAGCGATTTGCTACGCGGCGTTGATAAGACTCCATCGGATATTTTCGCGATGACGCGCGGCGATGCAGCTAAAGTTGTTACCGAAGCAGCAATTAAATATATTACACGTCTTCAGAAGAGCGGAAAAATGCATGCTCTCATTGCATACTGCGGTGGTATGGGCAGTTCTATTGTGGCACCTGTTATGCAAACTCTGCCCTATGGTATGCCAAAGATCTTGCTTTCAACAATGGTACATTGTGCGGAGCAATATTTGGCAAACAAAGATATCGCAATGCTCTATTCTGTCACGGAGGCAGGCTTAAACCACATTTCTCGTCAAATCTTAAATACTGCAGCAGGTGTTGTTGCCGGCGGTGCAAAGGCATATGTTGACTTTAAGGATGAAGATGCCAAGCCATTAATTGCTGTTACTATGCAGGGTGTTACAACACCTTGTGCAGAACGCGTTGTGAGCCATATCGCACAAAGCAACGAATATGACGGTATGATAATCCATGCGAATGGTGAAGGCGGTCGCACGCTGGAGTACATGGCAAAAGAAGGATGTTTCCGGGCGATGGCTGAGATTACACTCGGCGAAATGAGCGCAAATCTGCTCCATGGTATTAATGATGCTGGTCCGGATCGTCTGAATTCGGCGATTGCATGCGGCATCCCGCAGGTCCTTGCCCCTGGTAGTGTTGACTTTTCAAGTTTCCGAAACCGTGACGCTATGGCGCCGAGGCTTCTCGAAGAGGAAAAGGCCGGTGTCCTTGGTCGCCGGACGCATTATCATAATACGAACTGCACAGTATGCACAATTACACCAGATGAGGCATATGGGCAGGGTAAAACAATTGCAGACAAGCTCAATAAGGCAAAAGATACTGTCTGCATTCTCGTCCCAATGCGCGGATGGAGTGCATATGACATTTCTGCTCCGGATATAAAATGTGGTTGGGCAGGCCCCGGCAGCGGACCGTCTTGGGTTCCGAATCCGGAACATCCGGAATGGTCTTTACGCGCAGAATATTTCATCAATGGCTTTATGTCTGCAATTGATAAATCAAACAAGCATGTTGAGATGTATCGTGTAGATATGCATATCAACCAGCCTGAGTTTGCAGATTTGTTCTATCTCGCCCTACACAGCATATTAGACGGTAGATACGAAAAAGGATCATTGGCCAACGGAAAAAACGTAGAGAAATTGTTTTAATGCATTTTAAGGGAGGCTATTATCATGGCAAAGCAGTTTTCTAGAGAAGAAATTTTGAAGAACATGCGTGAAAAGATTGCCCGCAAAGAGGCTCTGCTGGTTTGCGGATGCGGAACCGGTTTAATTGCAAGACTCTGCGATCAGGCTGGCGTCGATCTGATCGGTTGTTACAATACTGGCCGTTATCGTATGAACGGTATTGCATCAATTGCAGGCAATCTCCCGATTGGTAACGCAAATGAAGTCATGTTCGATATGGCGGTTAAAGATATTCTACCGGTTGTCAAGAACACTCCGGTGATCGGCGGCATTTTTGGTCTTGACCCCACGCGAGATATGCAGCGTTTTTTGAAATCATGCTATGACATTGGCCTGTCTGGTGTTCAGGGCTTCCCGACAATCGGTAAGATTGGCGGCCAGATCAGAAAGGAATATGAGCAGGTCGGCTTTACCTTCGAGAAAGAAGTCAGCGTTTTGGCATATGCCCGCAAACTTAATATGCTTACGATGTCGTACTGCTACAGTGTCGATGAAGCAAAGATGATTGCAGACGCAGGAATCGACCTCATTATTCCTCATATGGGTATGACCACTGGCGGTGATAATGGCACAAAGGAACAGAGCCCGATTGATGTTGCTGCTGAAAAGACTGAAGCAATCATCCAGGCCGCACTGTCTATAAACCCCGAGATTATTCCTCTTTGTCATGGTGGCAATATCAGTGAGCCGAAGGATGCTGAGTACATCATGCATCACACCAGCGCAAAGGGCTTCGTTGGCGCATCCTCTATTGAACGTATTCCTACTGAAAAAGCAATCAAGAATGTCTGCGCTGGATACCGCGCAATTCGCCTCTGACGACCTGTGGGACACAGTGCAAAGAGCACCGTGTCCCACCATGTAAATATCGTTAAACTTTGCCTTTCCGGTTTGTGAATAGGGCGGCGTAGTGCTTCTCAATCTCTGGCCAGGGAATCATCTGGGCTTTCTTTACCCAACGGTTGCTTTCCTTCAGATTCATGCCCACCGGCTGTTTGAAATCCGCCAAGCTGATCTGGCCATTGCTGTAACGATACATAGTTGCCCTCCAGGTGCAGGGTCTTTGCTGGATTTTTGCCAGTTCTCTTGCTCCAATTATACCTCGGATTGGCCTCTATGGATTGAAATATAAGGATCTTTCTATTATTCAGTGTACATTAGAGAAAGAGGTCAAAAAAATGAACAAGAGAAAATCGAAAACAACTGCGCAAAAGTACATAAATTTTGTAGAGGCACTGGCGATTTATCTGCTGGTCGCATATTTCCCTCTTCCGTCGTCAATTCTTACAATTGAGACTGCCGTGTTGACCGCTAGCGGTCGAGTGGCGCTCGGTGTCCTCTTCGCATGCCTGTTTCTTTGGATCACAGAACCGGTTCCTTTCCATATTACAGGCTTCCTCGGCGTGCTTTTGATGTTGCTTCTGAAAGTGGATTCCTTCGCCACGCTGATTAAGCAGGGATTTGGCAGCGAAACCATTGTGTTTTTCATCGGCGTTTTGACGCTTTCTGCAATGATTACACGAAGCGGACTTGGAAAACGAATTTCATTGTTTGTTCTCTCGCTTACTGGTAATCAAACGGCAAAAATTCTGCTTGGTTTCCTGGTCACCGGTACGGTTCTCTCTATGTGGATTACGGAGCTGGCCGTTGCAGCCATTCTTGCACCTTTGGCCGTGTCCCTGCTTAACGACGAGGATATGTGCCCAATGGAAAGTAACTTTGGCAAGGCACTGCTGATTGCATGTGCTTGGGGTCCCATCATTGGCGGCATTGGTACGCCGGCTGGCGCGGGCCCAAATCAAATTGCAATTGGCTTCTTAAGGGATATGGCAGGAACTGAGATTTCTTTCTTGGAATGGATGAAATATGGTGTTCCGGCTGCGCTGTTGCTGATCTTGCCGGCATGGTGGATTCTTCTCAAGTTTTTCCCTCCTGAGAAAAAGACGCTCAACAAATCAAATCAAGAAATGAAAGCGGAATTCAAAGCCATGCCTGGTCTAAGCCATGATGAGAAATCCACAGTCGTTATCTTTTTGATTACTGTTGTGCTTTGGGTGCTCTCCGATCCTCTTGGTTCACTTCTTGGAATTAAAATTCCGACGGCTGCTCCTGCGGCGCTCTGTATCGTTCTCTTTTTCCTCCCTGGCGTTACAACATTTGGTTGGCGGGAAATTGAACACGAAATTTCGTGGGACAGTATCATTCTAATTGCAACCGGTGTTTCGCTCGGTCTTTCTGTTTACAACGCAGGTGCTGCCGAATGGCTTGCCCTGGCAATGCTGAGAGGCATCGCCACAATGCCTGCAGTCGTTCAGATTATCCTAATCATTCTGATTGTGTCCATCTTGAAAGTTGGTCTGTCCAGTAACACCGTCACAGCGTCAATCATTGTCCCAATCATCATCGCTTTAGCCACGACCTATAATCTTCCGATGATGGGAATTGTAATTCCGGCCTGTCTGACGTTGGCTCTTGCGTTCATCCTAGTCACAAGTACGCCGACCAGTATCATCCCGTATTCATATGGATATTTTACAATCACGGATATGGCTAAGCCAGGAACGGTTTTGACGTTGCTTTCTTCTGGTATTCTTACGTTAGTAATATATTCCATCGGCCTCCTGTCCGGCATCTATTAAAATATTGCATATTAAGTGCCGAATGTTTCCATTCCACCTTCTTGGTGGTCGCCGTATCCTACGGCGACCACCAAGAATATTTATGCCTTCTTAGCAGTTTCTGGTATTCTGACCATACTTAACGCAATCGCTATTCTTTAATGCAACACAGCGTAACCCGAAAAGCCAAAACCATGACGAATCTATATTTTCAAAAATACATAAAAGGAGGCAGCTCCCTGCATAAGTTTTTCCTTCTGCAGGTATAAGTGTATGATTACTCACTGCTATTTTTATCGACTCAGAAACGGTGCAAGCGTAGAAGATGCAATGCAGGAACTTCTTTCTATGAAAGAACAGATTCCAGAAATCGATTCAATTGAGGTCGGAATAAATTTCAGCACGGCACCAAACGCCTTCGATCTTGTCCAATTGAGCAAGTTCAAGTCTTACGAAGACTTCAAAGCATTTGCAGAGCATCCGTATCATCAGGAACTACGTGATTATTTTGCGACGGTTTCAACCGAAACGGCAAAGGTAGATTTTGAATCGTGCTGATTCTGCATTTAAACGTAAATCTCCACAGTATATCTCAAATATGTGAGACAACAGAAAGCGAGACTCTAAAACAATGTATCAGCTTGTGATTTTTGACATGGACGGCACCATACTCGACTCATTAGAGGATTTAAAAAATAGTGTCAATTTCGCTCTCGGCTCACAAAATATGCCTATGCGAAACACAGACGAAATACGCTCCTTTGTTGGCAATGGTGTACGGGAGCTCATCGAGCGCTCCGTTCCATATGGAACGAGCCCAGCGCAAGTAAACACCGTCTATGATGCGTTCAAATCACACTACGCCATACACTGTACGGATTATACCAGACCCTAGGGAGCATTTTGATTTTGAAAGGAACTCCTTCGATATGCCCTGTCATGATGACCTGGTGCTGTCCGGAGAGATAATGCATCATCAGGGGCTGTTTCTTGATCCGCAGAATCGTTTCATCCGCCTGCTGGACATCGGCATACCGGTCGCCGTTTTTCTTGAATAGCTCCGGCATATGCTCGACGATATCCTGTTGCACAATGCTGCGTAGTTTTGTTGGGTGAAAAAACAGCCTTGCAAAAGCATTACTGCCAGGACAATTGGAGCTGCCGGTGGTTATCGGCACAGTCTCTCAAATAGAGGTTGATCAGGGTCTGATAGGGGATGCCTTTTGCGTCGGCCAGAGACTTGAAGTAGTCGATGGTTCTGCCATCGATGTTGATGGTGATCTGCTTTTTCAGCCGGTTCGCGTATGGATTTTTTCTTGGATTCAGTTCGCTGATGTTATATTCATCTCTCATGCTATCACCTCAAATTCCGTCAAGATAAATACGTTGCTCGGTTTTGGTTGCCTGCCTTGCCGAGATAATACGGACGCAGTTTTCGTTGTCGCGGTAGCAATGGCTCACAATGCAAATTTTCTGCGATTTGATCGATCCGATAATGAGGAAGCGATCTTCTTCAATGGAGTGATCCGGATCGTCAAATAGAATGGCAAACTCGTCGTAAAAGACCTCCTTTGCTGCCTCGAAAGATAAGCCGTGCTTCTTCTTGTTGATCTCGTCCTTGTTGGGGTCCCACTCAAATCTTAGTGTGTCCATAATTATATTATACATACAAAATAATTATTGTCAAGGCAACTAAACGGAGATACAAAACCTGCGCGATTGGTTGTATAGGCAGCGGCGATACCGAAGTTTTCTCGCTGGCACGGCGAATACTCGATGAGCGCATTGCTCGGTGGCGACAACGGACAGCCGACAGGAAAGGCGGTTCGTTGTCGCCACCGAGCAGGGGAGGCGTCCGCAGACGCCCGGGGTTTACCCCGCCCGGCGCTGTGCGCCGGGGAACTCTTGGCATCTTGGATGCCTAATAACGGTTTACCCGTTTGCGCAATGGCGTGAACGGGTAAACCGTTATATTTGAATATATCATATTTATGTTGACGAAGATTTACTTTTATGCTATACTGAAAATGCAAACAAATATGCTCGTCTGGGCGAGGGTAAATAGTAATTAGGCCCAGAGCGTCCCGGCAGCTGCTGGGGGTTTAGCAGTTTTTATTTTAGAGCCGCTAAAAAGGTATGATGCACCTTTGT
>ERZ827108.2842-NODE-2842-length-16441-cov-3.151288_pt1 | contig 16441 bp, 8 predicted proteins | sample MGYA00519921_ERZ827108 | MGnify/ENA primary metagenome ERZ827108 (study PRJEB31778, sample SAMEA3449258) | human gut metagenome | biome: human gut; feature: human-associated habitat; material: faeces | place: United Kingdom | collected 2010/2012 ... | reverse complement strand
TCGGCTGTTGCGTGCGGAACTTTGACGAAAACCGCAGACGGAATGTATAAGACCGTCAAGGGAAATGTCATCGACGCCACACATAATTTTAACGATTCTTTGCAGGACCAGTGGATGACGACGGAAGCTCTTGTCGGCACACTTCGTAATTATGCGGATGAAACGACTGACATCGGCAAGAAGGCATTCGCGGCTGCACAGGATGTTAAGACATTCTCACAGTTGATGGACACCTTAAAGGAAGCTGCCGGCTCCGGCTGGGCGAACACCTGGGAAATTCTGTTTGGTGACTTTGAGGAAGCCAAGGAATTGTGGACGGGTCTTAGTCAGGCGATCGGCGGATTTATTGATACGCAGTCTGATGCTCGTAATTCGGTACTTCAGGGATGGAAAGACCTTGGCGGCAGAACCGAGCTGATCGAGTCTCTCAAGAATACGCTCAAGGGAATCGGGACAGTTATCAAGCCGATCACAGAAGCCTTTCGTGATATTTTTCCGCCAACTACTGCGGAACAGCTTCATAATCTGACGGAAGGACTGCTGAAGTTCACAGAAAAGCTGACGCTTAGTGACACTGCTTCCGAAAACCTGAAGAACACCTTCAAGGGTCTGTTCGCCATTCTTGATATTTGCAAGCGGGCAATCGGTGCAATTCTGGGTCCGGTCGGTTCTCTTCTTGGGAAAGTAACCGGCTTAGGCGGCGGTGTTCTCGGCGTGACCGGCTCTATCGGAGAATGGCTCGTCAAGCTTGACGAAGCGATCAAGAAGAACGACATTTTCGGAAAAGGCATTGAGAAAATATCCGACTTTGTGAGCGGTGCTGTTACGGCCATCAAGAATTTTGCCGAGTCTGTTCGTGAATACCTCGGTCTGCCGACGCTTGACGAAGCGAAGGAGTCTCTGAAAGAACTCTTTGGTACTGCCGAAGAGAAGATTCAGGTTCCCGGACTGGAACTCCTGCACACGATCCTGGAGAAGCTGAAAGAGCGTGCCGGTCAGGTCAAAGACGCTATTGTCGGTCTGAAAGATGGCATCTCCGATGCGTTTTCTAAGATTGGCGGAAATACAGATGTGTCGAAATTTGCCGCATTGATCCAAGCACTATCCGTTGCCGCTAAGAAAATTGGCGGGGGTATTTTCGATGTGGTCGGAAACGGCATCAATAAGATCGTAACTGCGGTGAGTAACGCTGATTTTAGTGGAATCATCGACCTGCTGAACGGAATTTCTATCGGCGGTATTGCGATTGCCATAACCAAATTCACCAATAGTTTGACGAAGCCCTTTGATGAAGTCGGAGGCCTTCTTGACAATGTGAAGGGGATTCTGGATGGGGTTCGTGGATGCTTTGAGGCGTATCAGACGCAGTTAAAAGCCGGAACTTTGCTGAAAATAGCAAGCGCTATTGCGTTTCTGGCAGCATCTATCGTCGCGATTTCTCTTATTGATAGTGAGAAGTTATCTGCATCACTGGGAGCTATTACGGTTCTCTTTGCCGAATTGATGGCATCCATGTCGGTCTTTACCAAAATCAGCGGAGATGTTAAAGGTGCGGTGAAGAGTTCGACAGTGATGCTCGCCATGTCTACATCTATCCTGATCCTTGCATCAGCTCTAAAGAAGATCGGTGACTTGGATGGCGGACAGCTTGCAAAAGGTGTTGCCGGTGTGACGGCCTTGATGGCGGCGATGGTCGGTGCGGTGAAGCTGCTTAACATGAGCGGCGGTTCTTCGATGAAGGGCGCGACACAGATGGTTCTCTTTGCGGCTTCCATCAAGATCCTTGCATCGGTCTGCACAGACCTTGCAACGCTTGAATGGGATGGGCTTGCAAAAGGGCTGACCGGTGTTGGGGTACTGCTGGCGGAAGTCTCACTCTTTATGAACACCGCAAAGTTCAGTGGAAAGTCTTTGACAACAGCGGCGGGCATCGTCATTCTTGCCTCGGCAATCAAAATCCTGGCAGATGCCTGTAAGGATCTCGGTAGTCTCGATTTCGGACAGCTTGTGAAGGGGCTTGGCTCCATTGGTGTTCTTCTGGCGGAGATCACGGTCTTTACCAAGTTGACTGGCGATGCAAAGGGTCTGGTGTCCACCGGTCTCGCGATGATCGGGATTGGCGCTGCTATGAAAATCTTTGCTTCCGCGATGGGCGACTTCGGAAATCTTGACTGGAATCAGATCGCCAAGGGGCTTGTCGCTATGGGCGGCGCATTGGCCGAAGTGGCGATCGCTATGAAGGTGATGCCGAAGAACACGATAAGCGTTGGCGTTGGTCTGATCGTTGTCGGTGCAGCACTTGAGATCGTGGCAAATGCCCTTGGAAAGATGGGCGGTATGACCTGGGAAGAGATCGCAAAGGGGCTCGTCACGATGGGCGGCGCTCTTGCAGAGCTTGCCATCGGTCTGAATGTGATGAACGGTACTTTGCCTGGCTCTGCTGCCATGCTGGTAGCGGCTGGCGCATTGGCTATTCTGACTCCGGTGCTGCTGGCTCTTGGCTCAATGAGTTGGGAGAGCATCGCCAAGGGGCTTGTGACGATTGCCGGTGCATTCACCGTGATCGGTGTGGCCGGTCTTGTGCTGACTCCTCTTGTTCCGACGATCCTGGCGCTTGCCGGAGCATTTGCGTTGATCGGTGTCGGTACCGCAGCTATCGGAGCAGGTCTTCTCGCTGCCGGTGCCGGACTGTCGGCTATTGCAGTCGGCATTACCGCCTTGGCTACTTCTCTTGGCGCAGGTGTGACCGTTATTGTGGCAGGACTCAGCACGATCATCACAGGGATTGCCGCGTTGATCCCTGCCATTGCCGAAAAGCTCGGCGAGGCTATTATAGCGTTCTGCGGCGTTATCGCTCAGGGGGCTCCCGCTATTGGAGAAGCTGTTAAGGCCGTCGTTCTTACGCTGGTGGATGTACTTGTCGAGTGCGTCCCTGCCATTGCTGACGGTGCATTGGCACTGCTGTCCGGCGTGCTCGCTTCTCTTGCAAACTATACTCCGGAAATCGTTGACTCTATTATGCTGTTCCTGATCAACCTGCTGAATGGTATTGCAGAGCGGCTGCCCGAACTCATTCAGGCGGCAGTCAATGTGATCGCGGCATTCTTCTCCGGCATCATTGATGCTCTGGCAGGACTTGATACAAGTGTATTGGTGAAAACCATCGCCGGCATCGGTCTGCTGTCCGGCATTATGGTCGCATTGGGTGCGGTAGCTGCATTGATCCCCAGCGCTATGATAGGTGTGCTCGGCATGGGTGCTCTTATCGCTGAGCTGGCGATCGTTCTTGCTGCTGTTGGTGCCCTTGCACAGATCCCCGGCCTTTCCTGGCTGATCGGTGAGGGCGGTAAGCTGCTGGAGCAGATCGGTACGGCGATCGGTGGATTTGTCGGCGGCATTGTCGGCGGATTCATGAGTGGTATCTCCAGTCAGTTCCCGCAGATCGGCAGTGATCTTGCAGCGTTTATGACAAATGTTCAGCCGTTTATCGACGGCGCAAGCAGTATCTCTCCGGCAATGTTCAGCGGTGTGCAGGCATTGACAGACGCGATATTGCTGCTGACGAAGGCCGAGCTTGTGCAGGGTATTGCGTCCTGGTTCACGGGTAGTTCTTCTCTTTCGGATTTTGCTGATGATCTCGTTCCGTTCGGAGAAAGCATGGCGGAGTTCAGTAACGCCATCAGCGGGATGGACGCCGACCTTGTTTCCAAAGCGGCGACTGCCGGTAAGGCACTTGCAGAGATGGCCACAACGCTGCCGAACAGCGGCGGTGTAGTCGGCTTCTTTGCCGGTGAGAATGACATGGACAAGTTTGGAGAGCAGTTGGTTCCGTTCGGAAAGGCCATGAAGGACTACTCTCTCGCTGTCAAAGGAATGGATGTCGGTGCCGTCAGCAATTCCGCTTCTGCCGGTAAGGCGCTCGTGGAACTATCCAATACCATTCCGAACTGCGGCGGGCTTGTGAGTTTCTTCACCGGAGACAACAGCATTGCCGACTTCGGCGACCAGCTCGTTCTCTTCGGCAATGGTCTTGCGGCTTACTCCGCCTCTATCGAGGGTATCAACATGAGCAAGCTCTCCGGCGCGATCACACAGGTCGAGAAGCTGGTGGCGCTTGCCGATACGGTGAAGAATATGGATCAGTATGCATTTGTGAACTTTACGAATGCGCTGGTTCTGCTGGCAAACACAAGTATCCAAAACTTTACCGACGCCTTTTATAACAGCGGAGCTACCGTGAGCACGGCGGTCATCTATATGCTCAATTCCGCAGGCACGACCATCCGGCAGAACCAGACGATCGTTAATGTGGCGATGGCTGAGCTGATGCTTGCGATGGCCGCGACCGTGAAAGCACATACCGCGAGCATGAATACCGCGGTCGTGCAGATGATGGTCGGCTTCAGCACCACGATCCGCAGCAACGGTGCTTCCGTGCGGACGGCGATGCAGTCCGTCATGCTGGTCGTTGTGGCAGAAGTGAACAACTACAAGGATCAGTTCAATGAAGCCGGCAGGAATGTTTCGCAGGGCTTTATCAACGGCATCCGCTCGAAGCTGAGCGGCGCCTCTCAGGCGGGCCGTGATCTGGGTCTTGCGGCGCTGAATGCGGCAAAGAAGGCGCTGGACAGCCATTCTCCCTCCCGCGAATTTATCGAGCTTGGTAAAAACATTGGCGAGGGTATGACCATCGGTATCAACAACGCGATCGTTCCGGTTTCTTCGGCTGCGGCAAAGATGAGTGATGAAGCCATCAAGGTCGCGCAGAAGGGACTCGACTCCTTTAAGGATTGGGCGGAAGAGCGGAAATATTACAGCGAGCTCAGCTTGAAAGAGGAGCTTGCCGGATGGGAAACGCTCCAGAAGAAATACCGCGAGGGCAGTGAGGAACGAAAGCAGATCGACCGCGAGGTCTATCGTGTTCAAAATGAGTTGGTTACGGCCACTTATCAGTATTCGATGAACTGGATCGAAGAGCAGAAATCGTATAACAAGCTGACCCTTGCGGAGGAACTGGCTGCCTATAAGCGTGTTCAGAGCCGATATGCCAAGGGGACAGAGCTGCGGAAGAAGCTCGACCTGCAAGTTTACCAGTTGGAGAAAGAGATCAGCGACGCGCAGAAACAGTATATCTCTGATGTGCAGTCTGTGCAGAGCGAGGCGAACCAGAAGCGGCTCGACCTGGAGGAAGAGTACGCCGATAAGGTAAAGTCGATCAATGCGCAACTGGCGAGCGATATTCAGGCTGAGAACGACAAGTACGAGAATGCTCTGAAATCCCGCGAGGATTCCCTCTATAAGTCCTATGGCCTCTTTGACGCTGTGAAGGAGCGTGATGAGGTCAGCAGCGACACCCTAATGAAGAATCTTGAGGGCCAGGTCAAGGAATTTGGCGAATGGCAGGATATTTTAGAGTCTCTTGCCGGCAGAGGACTTGACAGTGACCTTATCGAGGAACTTCAGGATATGGGTCCTGATGCGATCGCCCAGATCAAGGCGCTGAACCAAATGAGCGACTCTGAGCTTGCGAAGTATGCTGACCTCTGGAAGGTCAAGCACGCAATGGCTCGCGAGCAGGCGGTCGGCGAATTAGAGGGGCTGCGCGAAGAGACCCAGCAGAATATTGCAAAACTCCGCGAGGAGGCCGATCAGGAGCTTACCGAGTATCGTGCTCTCTGGCAGGAGAAGATGAATCAGGTCACGGAAGACGCCAACGCTCAGTTGGAACAGCTCCGCAGAAGCTTTGAGGAAAAGGTTGGTCTTATCAAGAACAATACTGAGGATGAGCTTCAGGAGATGGCCGACACGGCGCAGAAGGTTCTGACGGAAGCTGGTTGGGATGAGACCGGCAAGCAGATCGTCAAGGGGCTTACTGAAGGCGTTCAGTCTGAGAAGTCCAGCTTTGTTGATGAGATCACGCAGATGGCTCTTGCAGGCGTACAGGCGGCGAAATCGACACTGGACATCCACTCTCCATCGAGGGTGTTCCGTGAGATCGGTAACTACACCGGCCTTGGTTTCGTGAAAGGTCTTCAGGACTATGTTGACCGCTCTTATTCGGCCGGTTCTGAGATGGCGGAGTCGGCCGAGGGCGGTCTTTCCGGTGTGCTCCAGACCATTGCCGACATCGTGAGCGGCGGGTTCGATATGGAGCCGGTGATCCGTCCTGTTCTGGATCTCTCTGCCGTATCGGCCGGAGCAGACGCCTTGAACAACCTATTCTATTCGCAGCGAGCGGTCGGCCTTGTCGGGCAGGCTGCCGTTGCATTTGAGGCACAGCGCGGCGGAAGCAGCCAGACAACCATTTCCGTCGACAATGATGATGTTGTGGCTGAACTCCGCACGCTTCGAGGTGAGATGGCTTCGATGCTGGAACGCATGGAGAAGCTGCGTGTTGTGCTGAACACCGGTGCGCTCGTCGGCGAACTTGCTGAACCGATGGATGTGGCACTCGGACAGCGGTCTACACAAAGAGGAAGGGGGATTTAAGTTGTACCATTCGATCACATTTGGCGATAAGAACACATGGGACGATTGGCGGCTTGTCCCCGCTTCCCGTCCGCTATTCAATCCGCCTGCACAAAAGGTGAAGACTCTGGACATTCCCGGTGGGGACGGCGTCATTGATCTGTCGCAAGCCCTCACCGGGTATCCGGTGTATCAGAACCGGACAGGGTCTATCGAGTTTATTGTCATGAACGACTTTAAGCCGTGGCACATGGCTTACTCGGACATTATGGACTATCTGCACGGACAGACCATGCGGGCGATCCTTGAGGACGATCCTGAATATTTCTACGAAGGGCGCTTCACAGTGAACGCCTGGAAGTCGGAAAAGGACTGGTCGCGGCTCGTCATCGACTACGATGTCGGCCCGTACAAGTGGAAAAACCTTTCCTCCATCGACAACTGGCTATGGGACCCGTTCAACTTTCAAAATGGAGTCATTCAGGCAGCTTTGTTCCGCAATATTGCGGTGACGACAGAGATGAAAGAGATCGAGCTGGACGCGGTGATGTACGGACGGGCTCCGGTATGCCCCAGATTCATTGTGCAAAGCAGTGAGGGACGCGGCGTTCATGTCCGATTTGTCAACCGTCAGCTCAGCATCGACCTGACAAAGCTTTTGCCGGAGGGAACCATTCAGATCCCTGAGTTTATTCTGTTTGGCGACTACGGCGGGACGATCTATCTTTGGGTTGACGAGGGAACGGGGACCGTGTCCGTTGATTTCAGACAAGGGAGGTTGTAAGCGATGTATTCTGTTTATGCCGATGGCGTCTGCATCTACAATGATGCCTTCGCGTTGGACAACATGAAGCTTGCAAGCCCCAAGCTGACGCTGGAAGACAATGCGGCCGGTTCCTTTGTGATGACGGTTCCGCCCTCTAATCTCGGATACAGCACCATCATTCGTATGGTGACTGACATCGCCGTTCACAAGGACGGAAAAGAGATCTGGGCGGGGCGCGTCCTTTCTGAAAACGAGGACTTTTACCTAAACCGGGTGCTCACTTGCGAGGGCGAGCTTGCATTCTTCAACGACAGCACGCAGCCGCCTGCGGAGTACGCCGGAGGGACGATCCGTGAGTACCTTGAGGCAATGATCGCCATTCACAACGCAAAGGTCGGAGACAACCGGAAGTTCACCATCGGCATCGTTACAGTGGTGGATGAAGATTTCCCGACCTATTACACCAACTATGAAAAGACCATCACGATCTTGAATGCGTTGGTGGCGCAGTACGGCGGTCATCTGCGGGTGCGTAAGGAAGACGGCATCCGCTATCTCGACTATTTGGCGGATTACCCCGACACTTGCAGCCAGACGATCCAGTTCGGCTCCAACCTCATCGAACACACCAAGGGATGGGATATGACGGAGTTTGCGACGGTCATCGTTCCGCTTGGCAACAGGCTTGACAAGAGCGAGATCGAGGCGCTGGACGCCTATCTGACCGTTGAGAGCGTGAATGAGGGCAGCCTTTATGTCCAGTCCTCTGAGGCTGTGAAAACCTATGGCTGGATCGAGAAAACAGTGACATGGGACAGCGTTTCTGATCCCGAAACACTGCTGGAAAAGGCGAAGGCATATCTTGCCGACTTGCAGTTCGACAACATGGAACTGGAAGTGAGTGCTCTTGACCTCCACTATCTCAACGCGAATGTGGAGGCAGTGAAGCTGCTGGACGAGATCCGCGTGATCTCGCGGCCGCATGGCCTTGACCGTATATTTCCTGTCACGAAGCTGGAGATCCCTCTGGACAGCCCGGAGAATACCAAGTTTACGCTTGGCGACACGGTGCAGACCAGCCTTACCAGTGTGAACAACCAGATCAGCGCCGCTATCCTTGAGAAAATCGAGGGGCTCCCCAAGGCGCACAACATCCTGAAAGAGGCAAAAGAAAACGCCACGCAGATCATGACAGCGGCCACGACCGGCTACATCACGATCACACGGGACGAATACGGTTCTGACACGCTTTATATTTCCAATATCCGCGACTATACCAAAGCCGACAAGCTCTGGAAATGGAACATGAACGGTCTTGGCTACTCCAAGGATTATGGAAAGACCTTTGGGCTTGCCATCACAATGGATGGTTCTATTGTGGCGGACTATATCACGACCGGTGTTCTCAATGCCGATGTGATCCGCGCCGGTACGCTGAAAGATTACGGCGGAAACTTCTCGCTTGACTTCGATAGCGGCAAGCTGACGATGAAGAAAGGCTCCATCGACATTGGAGGCGGAAACTTCACTGTTGACGAGGAAGGCAACCTGACCGCACGCCGAGGCACCTTTGCGGGTACTCTGGCTGCGGCGAAAGGCACCTTCAGCGGTACGCTTGTCGGTGTGGACGGAAACTTCAAGGGCGTGGTTCAGGCCTCTGACTTCCTTGACCGAGCGGGCAACAGCATGATGGACGATGAGCGATTCAAGTCCAAATATCTGAGCGTCTACGGGCTTACCGTTACCAACGGTGTCCGCACGACCTTTGCTGTTGATTCCAGCGGTTCCGTTACCATAGACGGTAAGGTGACGCTGTCCGCCGGAAGCACGATCAACTGGGCTTCCGTTACGAACCAGAACCTCACCTCCAATCCCGCCTACTCGCTGGCAAGCACGGCGAATGCAAACGCGGCCACTGCAAAGAGCGCAGCAGATGATGCTTACGATGAGGCTTCTGCTGCATGGTCGAGAGCAAATAAGGCCTATCAGGATCGGTGCACCGACCAGAATGTGTTTGATGTGCTCACCTCCGGTGGTACGAAGTTCGGTATTTTCAGCGACTCGTACAGCGGACGGCTTTACATCAATGCCGATTATATTCGCTCCGGCACAATCAATGCCGATTATATCGACCTATCATGCGATTATGGTGGATTCTGCAAAGGGCATGGCTCTGACGGTCAACATACGACCTACGGTGCGATGATGTATGGTTCTAACGGTCCTGGTTGGGAGCCTTATATTATTGTTACCAATGCCGGCGCCCGTATCTCCGGAACCGGAGCAGACCTTGTCGTTTCCGGCGGCATCACCATGAGTGAAGAGCCAAGTTACGGTTCCGACTTAAGGATCAAGAACAGCATCGACTATGATCTTGCCTCTTATGAGGCGTTCTTCCTTGCGCTGAAGCCGTCCACCTTCAAGTACAACAAAGGTACTTCCGGGCGGAAACATTTCGGCTTTATCGCCCAGGATGTAGAACAGGCAATGCTTGACACCGGACTGACATCAGATCAACTTGCGGCACTTGTCAAAGATCCTGTCAAAGAGATCCTTTCGGATGGTATCACGGACTACCGTTACAGCATCCGATACGGCGAACTTATCGCGCTCAATACGCACATGATCCAGAAACTCTATCAAATGGTCGAAGAACTGCTTCAGCAAAAGGAGGGATAATGTTGAAGAAACAGCTTAAAAATTCAGAAATGGTCGTGATGGTCCAGAACCTGCGGCCGCTTCTTCAGCTCCGCAACAAGATCGGCTATATCGCCGCGAGGAACTTCCGGATGCTTTCTACTGCTTTGACCGAGTATGAAGCATTCAAACACGACCTCATCAACAAATACGGAGAGCCTGACAAGGATGAAAGTGGCAACGAGACCGGAACCATTTCCATCAAGGTGGGCTCTCCTAATTTTAAGGCCTTCTGCGACGAGCTTGCCCCGTTCAACGAGATGGAGCATGAGGTCGAGCTGATGACCGCCAAGTATGAAGATACGATCGGCTGTCTGAGCGGCGAGGAGATCCTGCTGCTCGACTGGATGCTGGAGGACTAAGGAAGGAGTGATTTAGATGGCTGATATCAGCAGCTTTCTGAAAAAAATCCTCAGCGCCATTTATGGCGAAGAGGTTCGCGGCTCCATCCATGATGCTCTGGCGGCGATGAACACGGAGTCCAGCAGTGCGATGGAGTTTGCCTCCACCGCCAAGGATTCCGCACAGGCAAATGCCGCGGCTGCCAAGAAGTCTGCCGAAGATGCCGAGAAAAAGGCGACAAGCGCCTCCGAATCCGCTGCGGCGGCTGCACTCTCCGAGGGAAGCATCAAGACCTCTGAGGAAAATGTCAACAAGCAGGCCGCAGACGCAAAAGAAGCTGCCGCCGGTGCTAAGGCATCTGAGACAGAAGCGAAGAACTCGGAAGAGATCGCCAAGCAGAAGGCACAGGAGGCCGCGGACGCCAAGACAGCGGCGACGCTTGCCGAGGGAGAGGTCAAGGCCGCCGAGGAGCGCGTGAGAACCATTCGCTCAGAGGCTGAGACACTGGGCATACAGGCTACTGCTGACCGCAACGCAGCGGAAGAGGCCCGTGCTGCTGCGGAAGCTGCAAGAGATGTGGCGGTGAACAGTCAAAATGGAGCAAAAGCATCGGAAGATGCCGCTGCTGTATCGAAGACAGACGCCGAAGCCGCTAAAACGGCTGCTGTGGACGCCCGTGACAAGGCGCAGACCGCTAAAACGGCCGCCGAGAACGCGCGGGAGTCCGCCGAGAACTCTGAGGCAAACGCCAAGACTTACAAGGAGTCTGCCGCAGAGAGCGCCGCGACCGCACAGCAGTACAGCGGCAAGCCGCCTAAGCCGGAGAACGGTACCTGGTGGATCTGGGACGCTGAGAAGGGCACCTATGTGAACACCAACATCAGTTGTGAGCTGATCGGCCCGACCGGCAACGGTATTCAGAGCATTCAGTTGACGCAGGGCAATCATACGCCCGGCTCGACTGATATTTACACCGTTACGATGACAGACGGAAGCAAGTACAACATCGCCGTCTACAACGGTCTGAACGGAACGGGTACGGGCGATGTGCTCGGCATCCATTTCGATCTGGTGCTGCCGGCCTCCGGATGGTCGAACGGTTCCATCACTGTGGCGGAGAGCCGCCTTGTGGCCGCTGCCAAGTACAAATACCTCATTGATGCATATGAAGCCAGCCGTGAAGAATACCTCGAATGCAATGTGCGTCCGAAAGACATCTCCACGACCGGCTTCATCACATTTGTGAACGATACCGACCCGATCAAAGACATCACGGTGAACATCGTGCGTCTTGAACTGTCGGTCAATGCCGAAGAAGGAGGCGAATGATTTGAAAATCGCGATCAAAAGCTGCTTCACCACGCTGGTGGAGGACACCACGCTGATCCAGAACGCAGCGACGCCTTATCCGGTCGAATTCGCCTTCAGCAAGGATTGGGACGGGTTCGCAAAGACTGCGCTCTTTGAGGCAGGCGGTGTCAGCATGGCTGTGGTGCTGAGCGAAGACAAGTGTGACATTCCGGGCGAATGCCTGAAGAAAGGCGGTATCCCGCTGAAGATCGCCGTTTATGGCGTCAAGGGCGAGGAACGGAAGTCGACGGGCTGGCATGTGACCAGCAAGATCCTCTTCCCGGCCAATATCAGCGTTGGCACAGGCGGCTCCGGAGACCCGATGGGTGATGAAGCCTACAAGCAGATCATGGGAATCATCGGTGACCCATCGACGGCGGGTTTTGGCAACAAGACGCTGACCGAGGTGATCGTTGAGATCCAGAGAAGCATTTCCGGAACGGCCTCGGATAAAGAGGTGGACGATATGCTGAACGACGCCTTTGCTTCGAGCGACCCGGGCGGAAGCACACCCGACAACACCGCTTCTGACAAAGAAGTGGATGACCTACTCAATGATGTTTTCGGCGAACAGCCGTGAACAAATATATTTAAGGGAGACATGCAATATGCCTACTACCAAGCACACTACTATTGAACAGCTCAAGAAACTGGCGCTGCGCACAAAGAGCGAGATCGGCCTTGTCGACGCTAAGGTTGCTGGCCTGACCACTAAGGTCAATGACCTGGTGACTGCCGGCGGCGAGCCTAACAAGCTGGAAGGCATCAAGGTCAACGGCACTCTGCTGGCCCTGACCGATAAGATCGCCGATATCCTCATCGCTGAGGGCAAGACCAACGGCACCGTCTCCGCCAACGGCGTTGATATTCCCGTTCATGGTCTGGCAGCTCTGGCCTACAAGTCCGAGGTCGCCGAGGGCGATCTGGCTGCCGCTCTGAAGGCCATCATCGACGCCAAGGCGAAGCAGGCTGACCTGGATACCCTGACCGGCGACGGCGAAGGCTCCATCAGCAAGATGATCGACGCGGCTATCAACAAGTTCGCCACCGATGTGACCGACGACAATGTGGTCAACAGCTACAAGGAGCTGATCGACTGGGTTGCCAAGCACGGCCCTGAGGCGACCAAGATGGCTGGCGGCATCAGCGAGAACAAGACCGCTATCGCCGACCTGAAGGCTCTTGTCGGCACGCTTCCCGAGGGTGCGACCTCTACCACCGTTGTCGCTTACATCACCGAGGCGATCAACGCCCTGAGCATCGGCGATTACGCCAAGACGACCGAGGTGACTGCCGCGATCAACACCGCCCTTGAGTCTTACTACACCAAGACCCAGGTCGACGAAACCTTTGTCAAGAAGACTGACATCGTGATGGCTACCGACGCGGAAGTTGACGCCATGCTGACCGAAGTCTTCGGCGCTCAGGCTAACGTCTGATCCAGCATATGCGAGCGGGGGATGGGGCTTCCTGTCCCCCGTTCCACCTTTTGAAAGGAAGGTAACAACACATGGCAGAGCATAAGCTTTCCACATTTGACCAGCTCAAAAAGCTGGCACTTGCGGGGAAGAAGGATTCCGCCAAGCAGGTAGCTGAATTGGCGGAGCTTGTTGCCGCCGGACTGGAGGATCTCCAGCATATCGGCATCTCTGTTACTCTGCCGGCCGCGAATTGGAGCGGCGGAGCGCAGACTGTTGCACATGCTTCCCTCTTAGCTGACAGCAACTATATTTATCTTGTAGGCGCAGACGCCGGTACCCGTAATGTGTACGACAGTTATGGCGTGAGCGCAGGCAATGTAACTACGAGCGGGCAGATGACTTTCCGGTGCGATATGACGCCGACCGTTGACTTGTCCGTCTTTATCATTCGACTGGAGGTCGGAACAGATGAGTAATGTTGGCAAGGTATTCAACCTTTCCGGCGGCGGTGGCAGCGGCTCTCCGAAGATGGAAAGTCTGACTATCGCCACCCCGCCCAACAAGACGGTCTATAAGTCCGGTGAAACTTTCGACCCCACCGGCATGGTCGTTGTGGCAAACTACGGCGAAGGTCTGATGGCAAATGTGACGGGTTACACCGTCTCTCCCTCTGTTCTTACGGACGGGATGAGCGAAGTTGTCATCACCTACACCGAGGGTCGCATCACGAAGACCGCGACGGTTGCCGTGACGGTGGAAAAGGTGCTTGTCAGCATCGCCATCACCACACAGCCGACCAAGACGGTCTACCAGTATCAGGAGAGCCTTGATCCGACGGGCATGGTCGTGACCGCGACCTTCTCGGACGGGGGCACGGCGGATGTACTGGATTACACCTATCCAACGACGAACTTCTCTACACTTGGGCGTCAGGTCATGAAGCTTGAATTCACCTACGAAGGCGTGACGAAGAGCGTAGACCTTGTCGTTACGGTGCAGGGCAAGACCATTGCCGTTCCGACGCAGACGAACATTCCGACCTACAACGGTTCGGATAAGACGCCGAGCTGGAACGGCTACGATCCACTCAAAATGGAGATCTCCGGCGTTACGAGCGCCTCTGACGCAGGCAGTTACACGGCAATCTTCAAGCTGTCCTACGGCTATCTGTTCCCGGACGGCACGGATGAAGCCCGCGTAAAGTGGACGATCGACCGCGCTGTCATCTCGGATCTGCCGACGCAGACGGGAACGCTTGTTGCCGACGGCACGAGTAAGACACCGAGCTGGAACGGCTATGACACCAACAAGATGACCATTGGCGGCGATACCTCCGGTACGGCTGCCGGTGAGTACACGGCGACCTTTACGCCGACTTCCAACTACAAGTGGTCCGACGGCAGCACAGGCGCCAAGGAAGTGAAGTGGACGATCATCTCGGTGCTCGTTTCCATTCCTTCGCAGAGCGGTACGCTGACCTACAACGGCAGCGCTCAGACGCCGAAGTGGCAGAATTTCGACAATGAGAACTCCTCTGTGAGCGTATCCGCCAAGACGAATGCCGGTGAGTACACGGCGACCTTTACCTTGAAGAAAGGTATGTGGACGGACGGTACGACCGCGGCAAAGACCATCAAGTGGACCATCGGCAGAGCCACCATCGCGGCAGTCCCCGCCCAGAGCGGCACGCTCGTCTATGACGGCAACCCGAAGACTCCTTCGTGGAACGCCGCCTATGATTCGGCAAAGATGACCGTCTCCGTGACGGCCGCTACCAACGCAGGCACTTACAGCGCAACCTTTACGCCGACTTCTAACTACAAGTGGTCCGACGGCAGCACAGGAGGCAAAACGGCATCGTGGACGATCGGCAAGGCCGCGAACAGCGTGACCAATTCGCCGAGCTCCATCGTGCTGAAGAGCAGCGCCAAGGCCGCCACCTTTACGGTGAACCGCAAGGGCAACGGTACGATCACAGCCACCTCGAACAACACGAGCGTCGCAAAGATCAAGTCCATCAATCAAAGCACCGGCATTGTGACCGTGGAAAGCGTGAACGACACGACCGGCACGGCCAAGATTACGGTCAAGGTCGCCGAGGGGACGAACTACAAGGCGGCTTCTGATACGACGGTCAATGTGACGGCCACTTTCGTCACGATCTACGGCGTTGAGTGGGATTGGACGAGCAGCGGCCAGACCAAGGGCACACGCACAGACGCGGCGGCAAGCTTCGGCGACCCGTCTCCGGCGGTGAACAACGGCAGTGGCTCTTCTCCCTTTGACAACCTGATGCCGTGGTCCGGTATGGTCAAGGAGACTCGCGCAGGCGGCGTTGAGGTCAAGGAGCCAAAGTATTGGTTCAAGTGGACGAAGACCGGCAAGAAGCTGAAGCTCCAGATCGCGGACGGTTATGTCGAGGGCTTCTCCGTTGACCCTGTAAACAGGGACCGTGGGGACGGCCTTGGCGAGCTGGACTACTCCTACATCGGCCGTTATCACTGCGCCAGCGGTTATAAGTCCACCACGGGCGCCGCACAGCAGGTAAACATCACGAGAAGCCAGGCGCGCAGCGGTATTCATAACCTCGGCGCTAACTTCTGGCAGATGGACTTTGCTCAGTTCTGGTATGTGAACATGCTGTTCCTCGTGGAGTTTGCCGACTGGAACGGCGAGCGCATCGGCAGAGGCTGCTCTACGAACGGTTCCAAGATGAACAATGGCCAGACCGACGTGATGGGTTATCACACCGGTACGACCGCGGCAAGCCGCGACAGCTACGGCTTCACGCAGTATCGCAACATCGAAGGCTGGTGGGACAATGTTTATGACTGGATGGACGGCTGCTACTATAACAGCAACGGCCTGAATGTCATCAGCAATCCCAACAACTTCAGTGACAGCGCGAATGGCACGCTGGTCGGTATGCCCTCTTCGGGCTATCCGTCTGACTTCACCATTCCGACAGCAAGCGGTCTTGAATGGGCGCTGTTCCCGAGCGCGGCAAACGGCAGTACAACGACCTATGTCCCGGATGGCTGGTACTTCGGCGGTAGTGGCCCGTGCCTGCGCCATGGCGGTAGCTGTAGCCAGAGCCAGGTTCGCGGTCCGTTCTGCGTCAGCTACAGCAGTACGTCGTACTCGAGCGACTACATCGGCTGTCGCCTCCAGGAACGCCCGCCAAAGGCGGCGTGACTGTTCCCCTGAAGAGGTAGGGGTGCAGGGGTGAGGGGGCCGCAGCCCCTTCCCCTTGCATTTCACTGATATTTTTAAGAAAACAATAATTTTACATTGGGGTCAACTGTGCAGCAGACGATGGTCCCGGATAACTGGAACTTCAACGGTAGTAACCCGTGCCTGCACCATGGCGGTAACTATAACCAGAACCAGAATCACG
>ERZ827108.2832-NODE-2832-length-16495-cov-5.009246_pt1 | contig 16495 bp, 13 predicted proteins | sample MGYA00519921_ERZ827108 | MGnify/ENA primary metagenome ERZ827108 (study PRJEB31778, sample SAMEA3449258) | human gut metagenome | biome: human gut; feature: human-associated habitat; material: faeces | place: United Kingdom | collected 2010/2012 ... | reverse complement strand
ACAAAAGCATAGCCTTTGCTGGCTTTTGTCTGGGTTTGTGCGGTATTGCCTTAGATCGATGGATTGACTCAACGACTGGCATAGTATGGAGATTTGCCCGGCATCTGGCTGCCGCAGACCCAATATAAGGGCGATGGTGGTAGACTTTCCTGCGCCATTTTCTCCAATCAGCCCGAGCGCCGAACCAAACGGAATGGAAAAGGTCAGATTCTGCAGTGCAAAATTTTTAAATGACTTTTATAAATTCCGAACTTCTAACGCATTCATAAAATTCTCCTCCATTCTTTGCATTTTTCTCCATTAGTAGCAGCGATTGTAATACCAGAAGCAAATGGGGTATAGCAAAGATTGAAGCCCACTCAGCAAACAAAGTGCTTTTCCCAACAAAGGCTGTTTTAAAAATAAAATAACCCCAATTCCGGCAATCAACTGTCCATAAATGCAAATAAAGAATGTTAAATTGCGAGCCCTGCTCGCAATATAGGCCGTGCGTTCATCTTCAACATATATATCGTAATCCGCTGCCTTTTGAGAATCACGGCCAATCCGGTAAATCCGCAGTAAGCATAAAACCCCTGCGAAGAAAAACCCACATCCCAGTCCATTTAAAAATCAAATCCATGAGAGTCTTCCGTCAGCCATGTGGTCAAAAACATGACAGCACCGGTAATAAGCAAAACGACGGCACACTTTTTCTGTTCTTTCAAAATCATTTTTCTTCCTCCTCAAACACAAAAATATCTTCTATGTGCAGACCGAACATGTGGGCAATATTATAAGCCAGTAAAATGGATGGATTATATTTTCCATTTTCTAACGAGATGATCGTTTGCCTTGAAACCCCAAGCGAGCTGGCCAACTGCTGCTGGGTCATGCCTTGGTCTTTCCGTAATTGCTCAATACGGTTCTTCATATTGTGTGCTCCATCCCTTCTGAAAAGTAAAGGCTGCTTTACATATGCATTCTAACACGGTAAAGCCAGCATGTCAAGTATGCTTTATATTTCTTTGTAAAAAAACGCCGGCTGATGCTGGCGCCCTGAACTTTTAATACTGGTCATGAATCGATATGTGTATTTGGATCGTCATCTTCCCGAAGTTTTATGTACCGGGAGGCAAGACGATATTCTTTTTCCTTTTGAGCGGCATAATGCTTGCGGGTCGTGTTCACATCCTTATGTCCCAAAACATCTGCTACCAGGTAAATGTCTCCACTTTCCTGATAGAGCATGGAACCATAAGTACTGCGCAGCTTATGCGGTGTGATCTTCTTCAGCGGGGAAGCAATTTTTGCATATTTCTCCACCAGATATTCCACTGCTCTTGGAGTAATGCGCTTTTTTTGAGAGGAAAGGAATAACGCATTCTCATGTCCTGAAGCGGCAATAATTCCCTTACGCTGCTGGTAATATTCCCATAATGCCGCTTTGACCTCCGGGCCAAAAGAAAGCTGTTCCTGCCCGCCGCCTTTGCGAGTAACGAGAAAGGTATTGTTTGGGAAATCTATTTCATTCATATTGATACCCACCAATTCAGTTATACGGATCCCTGTGCCCAGAAAGAGAGTAAGAATGGCAGAGTCACGCAGCTGCATGCCAGTAGATTTTCTGTATTCTAGCTGACGCTTGGTAAGCCCTTGACCGTCTTCAGCAATATCCAGCAGATCAGCCACCTCATTGGCTTCCAGGCGAATGATAGCCTTGTCATGAAGCTTGGGCGCGTCTACTAAAGCGGCTGGGTTATTCGCTAACATGCCTTTTTTATGATAATATTTAAAAAAGGAGCGGATAGCTGAAAGTTTTCTGGCTTTGGCTCGCTCACTGTTTTCCCGTTCCTTATTGTTTCTCTCATATAACGATACATAAGACAAATAGCTTTCTATATCCAAAGGAGAGATTTTAGCCATATCATCCAGAGTGAGGGAGGGGACTGTCCGCCCTCGAAAGGTGGGCAACTCTTCCGTCACAAAGAAAAAAAATCCCTGCAGGTCTACCGCATATCCATAGAGAGTCAAAATGCTGGTCTGACTTTCTTTTCCGCGAAAATAGTATTCGGCAAAGGGAGGCAGCTCCGAAAGCAGGGAACGGAGTTTAAGCGTATAGTTTTTTTTCTTTTGAGTATAAAAGTCGTTCATAGTTAATCAGTATACACATCTTTTCGTTAAACACAAGTTTAACGAAAAGATGTTAACAAAGAATTCATTTCCTAGTTGATTTTACAAAAAACAGAAAAAGCCGGTTGACCCGGCCTAATTGTTTGAACATGCGTCCACGCGGCATCATCATTCTCTTCGAAGTTCCCGAATTGCATTTCGCGCCAATTCATCACAGCGATTGTTATAGACATTGTCTGCGTGACCTTTCACTTTATGAAATGTTACCTGGTGTATGTTCATAAATGTCAACAGCTCTTTCCACAGATCCTGATTTTCTACGGATCCTTTTGAAGCTGTTTTCCAGCCATTGCGTTGCCAGCGATTCAGCCATCCTTTTTCTACTGCGTTACATAAATACGCACTGTCAGTATAAACCTCCGTCTGGCACGGTTCTTTTAGTATATTTAGTGCCGATAAAGCAGCCTGAATTTCCATACGATTATTTGTGGTAGACGGCTCTCCGCCGCATAATTCTTTTTTATGTTCTCCATACATCAGCAAACATCCCCAGCCGCCAGGGCCGGGATTTCCGGAACATGCGCCATCTGTATATATGATAACTTTTTTCACGAAGTCAATCCTTCCGTAAGTGTTTTGTAAGCTGTCAAAACCGCAATCTGCGTGTATTTAAGGGCAGCCGCACATTGCGTATTATTAATTGTAGCATCTTTTTCAAGAAAAGTCGAGAGTGTGCTGCGTATCCGTCCCAGATAGGTGCAGAAAGCAGCTAAAGGAGCTTCTGCTGTATGCCTGGACAAAGTCGTTTCTGCAGAAAGAATATCTTCCAGCCAATCGTTGCACTGTGCTCTCGCGGTGTCGACGGATAATGCTTCCCGATCAAAACGAAGAGCATAATCCGTTAAAAGCCCAGGAATATCTGCAGCCAGTTGTAAAGCTTTTTTTAACTGCAACAGTTCCTGATCCTCCCCCGTCAACTTGCATTTTAACCCGGATAGATGAAAGTTATAAGGAGATCCGGAAAAGCCGTTTTCCGTGATTTGCTTTTGTACTTTAATAAGGCTTTCCTGGTCACGATACCCGGCGGCCAGCAGGCGAATGTATCCCTCTTTATCCGTATACAAATATCCAGCTGCCCCCATTCCTCGCAGATATTCAGCCTGTGCCTGTGCAGCCGTTTCATCAGAGAATACCCCCATTTCCAGCAAATACCAACTGGATTCAGGAAGCTCCCATTCCAACACACGGATCTCAGGAGTTCCGGTAGGCATGGTGGATTCCGGAGTGTTTTGGTTCATGACTTGCGCAGCGGATGGGATGGGTGTTGGCATCAGATAATTCATGATTTTTTCTGCTACAGGTGCTATCCATTTATCCGCTATACCCTGCCCCGGTTTGGAAGAGCAAAGCAAAAAGACTCCAAGCAGCAAGCAAAGAAGAATGCAAATAGCTGTACCCATGGTGTGTCCCTTTCGACGATACTGCCTGTCCATAAAATACCTCCCTGCATTTGAGCTGTTATACTCTATGCAAGGAGGTGCCTTATATACCGTATTTGTGCCTTACAGCAGATTCAGACTGCCAAGCTTTCGTTTATTCTTCTTTTCTCCTTTACTTTTTTTGCTTTCTTCCTTATCCGGCTGAGAAAGAACTTCATAAGGTGCATCCATCGGCTGGTTACTCCCTTCTGGCGATGACGAGTACGAAGACAGCAATGCATCTCGGTTACTGTCATACAGGATAGTATTGGAAGTATCCACAGGACCAAGCTGAATGGCATTGGATATGTATTTTTTCACGGTAAAAGTAAAGCATGTCCACTTGCCAACTTCACTTTTAACGATAATAGACTCTCCAAGTTTATCCATAATTTCCTTGGCAATAGACAAACCGAGCCCTGTTCCGCCTTCCTTACGAGATTTATCCGTTTTGTAAAAGCGCTCAAATATATGGCATATGTCGTTTTGCGCAATGCCGCATCCTGAATCCCATACGGAAACGTACACATCCGCTTCATCCTGACGAGTAAAGATCTTTACTGTACCATCCTGCCCGGCGTAGCGCATGGCATTATCCAGGAGAATGACCAATACCTGTTCAATACGATCCGCATCGGAAATAACTTCCGGAAGCTCCTCCAACTCTACGCACAGATGTATTCCCTTTTGGCGGGCGACCTGTTGATAGCTTTGGTATACGCTGTCAATAAGTTCTTCCAAATCAAAGGCCGTGCGTTCCATGTATTCTGTACCGGATTGCAGCCGAGAAAGCTGCAGCATATCCGTGATCAGTCGGCTGAGCCGTTCCACTTCGTGGAGCATGATGCCGTAATACCGTTGCTTGACTTCATCGTCCTTTATCATTCCATCGCACAAAGGCTCCAGCAGGCCGCGAACCGCTGTTAAGGGGGTTCTAAGTTCATGGCTAATGTTGGCTATATATTCCCGACGCATGCGTTCCAGATTTTCAATCTCTGTAATGTCCTTGAACAGCCCCACTACACCGGTGCATCGATCTTCTGCCATAACGGGTACAATGCTGATCCACAGAAATTTATCTCCGGGCAATGTATACTGCAGGGTGCGTGGCTGTCTTGTTTCCAGGACACCGGAAAAAGCATCCCAAATCTTGCTGTCAGGCACCAGGTCCAGAGGAGTTTTTACATCTATAGAGCCAAACATCCGCATGAGAGCCGGATTATAATGGGTCAGGTTGCCCATATTATCCAAAGCCGCTACCCCATCTGTAAAACTGCTCAAAATGCTCCAGAGCTGGCGTTTTTCACTATCCAATTGATGAATGGTCTGGGAAAGCGTATCACTCATGCGGTTCATGGCACGAGCAAAAATTCCTACCTCACCAGGGATATTCTCGTCTGCCCGTACATCATAATTTCCATTGGTCAAAGCAATAGCAACTTTGGTCATATCGGCAATGGGTTTGTTCATCTGCTGAATACCGGTGATGCCTACCGCCAGAATAAGAGGTACGGTACAAAGAGCCAACACCCAAAGAGCCGAATTTAATTGATGAAAGGCTGCATCGATATGCTGAATAGCCCGCACAAAGATAATGCCTCCCTCACATTCCCCTTTTGCGTTGCATAAGGGACCACCTACCGCAATAGCGTTGGTACTTTTGTTCAGTTTCAAACTGTCTTTGCGAATGGTTTGGCCATCCAGAATGCCAAATTGCACCGCCTGAATATAATCATTGTTGTAATCAAGAATATTGGTGCTGAATTCAATCAAGCCGGTATCTTTATAAAAGAAACAGTAAAATCGGACGTCTGCGGTGCTGCTGATGAATTTAATGGCATTGGTATAGGTATCCCGATCTGTAGGTTGGCTTTGATACATTTCCGTAGCTGTACGTAATACTGTATCCAGGCTTTCCAGTTCCAGATTGATATAGGTTCGCCGACCAAAATAGGAATAAGCTCCCAGCAGCAGAATGCCTGCCAGGAGCACAATCACCATGAACAGGAGCAGTGTCCTTTTAAATAAAACGCCCTTCATGCTTATTGCTCAATTTCGAATTTGTAGCCTACACCATAAATGGTCTTGATGCTCCACCCCAAGCCAGTACTGTCCAACTTGGCACGCAGACGCTTAATATGTGTATCCACCGTACGGGTCTCCCCGGCAAAATCATATCCCCATACTTGAGATAAAAGTGTATCCCGTGTAAAGACCTGTCCGGGATGGGAAGCGAGCAGATACAGAATCTCTATCTCTTTGGGCGTACAGACCACAGGCTGATTCCGCAAAAGAACAGTATAGCTGTTCAGGTCAATGACGAGGCCGTTATGACGAATAACATTCTTCTCGGCAGCTTCTCCTTCATTCTTTTCCGTTCTGCGCAAAATTGCCTTGATGCGGGCAATCACCTCTCGAGGAGAAAAAGGCTTAACTATATAGTCATCAGCGCCCAACTCCAGTCCTACAATCTTATCTACCTCTTCGCCTTTAGCGGTAAGCATGACAATGGGAACCTGACTGCTCTTGCGTATCTCTCTGCATACCTCTACCCCGCTTTTGCCGGGCATCATAATATCCAGCACACAAAGCGAAATGCTGGAATCCAAAGCAGCAAGGGCGGCATCGCCGTCATAAACATCCACCACTTCGAATCCCTCTGCCTGCATATATATCTTTAGTGACTCATGTACAATCGGGTCGTCATCAGCAATGAGGATCTTGGTTTCCATACTCTTTTCCCCCTTCTATTTTAACACTCACTATTATAACAAACTCCAGGAAAAGAAAAAGGGGAATTTTACATTTTCCCCCGTTCTTTCACCGAATTGACATATTTTCCCTACGGATCAGGGACAAAAGGAGTATTCGGATCATCGCCGTCAGGATTCCCACCCGGATCTCCCCCACCGTAGTGTGCGCTTATGGTAGCATAAGAAGATTGAAGCTCCGTATAGGCGGTGTAAATATCCGTATATCCCTGAGCGTTGTTCAGTTTCTCCACCGCACTTTCCAGTGCGAATAGATCAGCAGAGGTAAGTTCTTTTGTACTAGCCATAAAGGCATTCACCCTCTCCAGGAGTGTTTGCACCCGGTCTGCAAGATCCGTATATCCTTCAGATTGTGTACAGATGGGATATTCTGCTATATATTGATCCGGATTCTTATTGGTGCGCACATATGTATCTCCAAATATCTTTGCCAGCACATCGTCGTCCAGCCCATAAAAGTCAGAATCCGGACGGATAAGCACCTGTGTGACTTCCACTATCTGTTCAGGGTCACAGGTATCCGCTGCCTTGCAGTTGGTTAATGTGCAGATGCTCATGGTTACATGCATATCACAATAATCAGTTGGCACACTGTCGTAATCAAACCAGTCTGTTACCAGTTCAAACCGGCTTCCCTGGTTTTGATAATGCACGCAGGCACTGGTAGCAAGCTTTCCGGATACAGGGCATACAGTCCGTTCTACAAGACCCAGGGATGTGGTGTTTTCCGGGATAATGGGTTGACTCTCCTGCCCATCCATAAGTTCCTGCATGTACGCTTTCCACAAAGAAGCGGCATAATCTCCGCCTGTAGAACCGTACTTGAGTTTATTAGCTGGCTGGTCATGTCCTATGAACACCACGGATGTATACCTGCAGGTAATACCAGCAAAGTATACACTGGAATAATGAGAATTTGTGCCGGTTTTGCCTGCAACCTCATAGCCGCTAATCCTGGCGGCTTTTCCAGTACCATTCTTAACGGCGTCTTTCATAAGATCCACAAGTTGATAGGCCGTACTGGAATGAGAGTAAACCTTTATGGAACCACCACGAATAATGTCTGCATCCAAGACCACATTTCCATGTTCGTCTTCCACTCTGGTAAAGGAAAGAGGCTTGAGATAATATCCGTTATTGGCGATGGCTGCATAAGCGGCACACATTTGAATTGGTGTGATGCCAGAAGTACCCAGTGCCAAACCGGATCCATCCAGATTTAGCTGCGAAGCCGGAATCCCCAGCCGCTCCATATACTCCGCTGCAGTATTCACACCTACATGCTCCATGAGCACCCGGGCAGCAACCACATTCAAAGACTGCATCAGCCCAGTACGCAGAGTAACAAAGCCATAATACTTGCTGGACAAACCACCGCCCGGGTATCCCTTTTCAGAATTCCAGCCGGGAATGCGTCCCTCTGCATTGACGATCACTGAGGCGGGTGACATCCCCGTATCCAGTGCAGGACCATAAACAGCCAGCGGTTTAATGGAGGATCCTACTTCCGTATAACTCTGATACGCCCGGTTCAATCCTTTACGAATCTGCGGCTCTTCCCTGCCGCCTACAATAGCTATGAGCTCTCCTGTATGCTGATCCATAATAACGGCGGCAGCCTGCGGCTCCACGGTCTGTATGGTCACGGAGTCTGATATCTCCTCGGTAATAACCGAAGCGTTGCTGTCAGCCAATTCAGGATATTTTTCCCAGGTGGCCAATGTATTCTGCACAAGATTCTGTATATCCGTATCTACCGTAGTATAGATTTTATAGCCGCCGGTACGCAGCTTATTTTCGTAAGCGGAACGATTGGCGGCAGTATCCTCTACTCCCGCCTGCTCCATCCAGTGAGTGATCACGTCATAGATAGCATACTCCACAAAATATGCGTTATCATACATGCGGGAGTTCTGACTTACTTCAAGAATGTGATCCTCCTCTCCCATGGCAGATCTATACTGATCCAGAGTAATGGCACCGTTTTCGTACATCCGTTCCAACACCGTATCCGTACGCTTTCGAGTGCGATCATAGGAATTTTCTTCCCGATAATACATGTTCTGACGAGGATTATAATAGTATGGACTCTGCGTGAGTCCGGCCAACAATGCGCATTCACGGATAGTCAGTTCGCTGAGCTCTTTACCAAAGTAATCTTTAGCAGCGGCTTTAACACCGTAATTGGAGCCGCCCAGATAGATGTCGTTCAGATAGGCTTCCAGAATATCCTCTTTAGAAATGACTTTTTCCAGTGCCAAAGCAAGATATGCTTCCTGTACTTTTCGCTTATAGGTGCGCTGAGCACCTAATATCTTATTTTTTATAAGCTGCTGCGTGATCGTGCTGCCGCCGGAAGAATTACGATTTCCAAGGATCTCCAGCGCCGCCGAAAGCAACCGTTTGAAATCAACACCTTGATGTTTATAAAAGCGCACATCTTCGATGGATATGAATGCGTTTTTGAGCATGTCGGGAATCTCGTCCATAGTGGCCCAATCCCTATATTCCATGGAGGAAAGGGTGGTGATCTCATTTCCATTTCGATCATACAGATAGCTGGTACGGTCAGACTTGGTTAACTGGGATACATCCAGTACAGGCGTCATATCTACATACGCCTTAGCTACTCCATACACCAGTCCTAGTCCGGCAAAGCCGAAAAGCACCATAGCAAAAATGATCAGTTTCAGGGTCGCAAATAAAACATCCAGCACGAAAGGTTTCCCTGCGGAACGTTTTGTAAGTATGCTTTGAGAATGTACGCGACCGGAAAGTTTTTTTTGTGTGGAATCAGTGTCATGTTCCGGCATTTCAATTTCAAATAAAGGCATTGTACCCTCCGTGACTGTATTATACCATATGCCGGGTCACTGGCAACGAAAAAAATAAAAGTTAAAAATTATGACAAAAAATTTTTGAAAACCCCTTTACAAACCGGTAAACTCGAGTTATAATACATTTCGTTCCTGAGGCGCAACCAAAGGAAAGTTCAAATGGGGCTTTAGCGAAGTTGGCTATCGCGCTACACTGGCAGTGTAGAGATCACCGGTTCGAATCCGGTAAGCTCCACCAAATGATCAACGCAGTTCTTTATAGCTGCGTTGATTTTGTATTAGCCGCATAAATAGCAGGAAAAAAGCGAACCAGTATCCCTCTGTTATCTTATCGGCTGAGCTTTTTCGCCATAATCGAATGAAAATTCTCTCTGATCATAAAATGCTTTTTTGCGAAAGAAGGAACTCATTGAAAAAATGTCGTATTACCGTAATTCGTAAAATCGAATACGCAGATTTAATGGAAAAATATGAAAACCCTATTGAAAATACCTGCACCATGAAAGAAGGGCAAATATTCGTTACCAACGGTTGGAAGCAGCCCGAAGGGTTTTGTCAAAGCGCCTGGGATACCCTCTCTCCGTTTGTAATGGCCTTGAGTTGTGGAGCAAAAAACATTTATGGTAGCTGGATGAAAAATCCTGCTTCTGTTATGCTTTCCTGCAATGACGGTTTTCGTCCAGTCAGTTTTTATATGGAAGCAATGGAAGAAGAGGCAGAATAGGGTATCATATAACTGTACTTCAGACAAAAAGTGACAACCATTACATTTTGGCTCTTGACAAACCGAAAAATATGTATAATAATATATGATAACTTAGTGTGAATATGTAGGAAGAGGACTGAAATGGAAAAAGCCACCAGACATGACTGTTGTCTCTGCTCCAAGCATAAGAAAGAACGTTCGCCCGAAGAATATACCAAGTTGATCCACCGTCTTAACCGTATTGAAGGACAGATTCGTGGCATTCGCGGCATGGTTGAAAACGGTGCATATTGCCCGGATATTCTTATTCAGTCTGCAGCAGCAAGTGCCGCTATTAATGCTTTTAATAAAGAGCTGCTGGCTAATCACATCCGTACCTGCGTTGCTAACGATATTCGGGATGGTAAGGACGAAGTTATAGATGAGTTGGTAGCTACATTGCAGAAGTTGATGAAATAAGGCTTTGCGCCAAGATAAGAAGCGGTTCACGCTTCTTTTTAATTTAAACGACAGAAAAAATACTTGCTTTTTTCCCTCGTTTGTGTATAATAAACTATGCAATTTGATGCGGGGCATTAGCACAGTTGGTAGCGCGCAACGTTCGCAATGTTGAGGTCAGGGGTTCGAATCCCCTATGCTCCACCAAATAAGAACCGTAATTTTGATACAAAGCGTATCGGGGTTACGGTTCTTACTTTTTTGGCAAAAACGGCGTGTTTGCGGCACTTTTGCCCCCAGCGGCCTCAAAAGAAAACCCGGCCAGGTTTGTTTTCCTGGCCGGGTTTTTGCCTTTGAGGGCCTTTACGGGCCTCGAGTGGCCTTCGTAATCGTTGAAAGAGTATAAATCGTTGAATTACAAGGGCAATCGTTGTTTTAGTGGGGTATTCGTTGAATTACAGAGATAATCGTTGAATTATAGCATTCCCAACAGTTAAAAGGTGCGGCAAAATTAGAATGTGGTCTTGCTCAAGTCGCCGCCTTTTTCAGAATCTCAAAGGCTGCCTTGATTTTTGCCGCCATCAATTTCCTACGCTCAATCAGGAAGTCCTCGTAGGCCATATTTTCCCAACCGTGAGGCAGAGCGTTCTCCTCTTCCATAACACGGATCTGCTCGTCAGACAATCCGGCGCAGACAATCGGATAATACACAGACGGAGCATCATCCAGGATGTCCATGTTGTCCTTCCAGTCGATGAATGCGTAGTTTGCCATCTGGTTAATCTTCGCATCAGAGTATCCTTGGGACTTCAAGTAAGCCTTTGGGAAAAGGTGGTGCTTTTCCAGAGACTTGCGGTTACCGTCTGTTCCGGGCTCGAACAGCTTTGATACAAGCAGATTGCTCTTGGAGAAGAGGATTTTTGCGTTCATAATGTTCAGCGATGCCACATAGGCATTCCATGCATTATTGCCTCGTCCCGAAACAGCCAGGCCCTCCGAACCGACCAATGTGATGTCAAAGTAATCATTCGTCAAACGCTCGTTAACTCTGGACAGGATGAACTCTTTGTACTCATCCAGAGTTTTGAGGTTTTTGATGGTATTGAGATGATTTTCCACGGTAGACTCAAAGGAGCCAGTGTACAGCGAAATGAGCGAGGCATAGAAGAACCACAGCGAGGTAAGGTGCATATTCTCATTATACGATGCATTGAAACGGTGCTTTGCAATCAAATACAAGGCATAGGTGTAGAATATTGCATTGCCAGACAGAATCAAATCCCCGGACAAATATCCTGCGTTCATGATGGCTTTGATAAACTCATGCCAGCTGTGTACATCGAGGACATCCGGTAGTTTCTCCTTGAGAGTATTGAAACGCTGAACTCGAAGATTATCATCCACAGCACCTTTTTTATCGAAGTCGGCACCCCGGAGCAGTTTATAGCCATACTTCAAACGGGCTCTGTCAAATGCATACGCCATAACAACACGGATGACATCCTGTGCCGACACGGTGGTCAACTGGTTGTAAGAGGTTGTCTTACCCTTAGTCGGAGCGGTGGAATCCTTGCTGAACTGCTCAATCTCACGACGTCCATCATCCCAATACAAGGACAACAGGGTGAGGATGAAGTCGTTCTGTTTCAGAGAAACACCACCAGAGTTTACACGGACGAATATTTCAGAGACATCCTCTTCCTCAGCGGTGGACTTGATGTCAAACACAGGAAGCGTGTGGCTTTTCAGATTGACCACACCGTTGATGCGATCCGCAATTAAGCCCTGTTCTTCATCTGTAAGCTCGGACCCTTTGGTGGATCTATAGTCACCCAGTCTCTTGATGAAATCACCGATGAACTTAAAGGTGTTCGTGGAGGTAAACAGGTCACTAATGTTATAAATCCATTCTGGGTCGTTCTTTGTGGCTTGGTAACCAACCTCAAACTTGTTTTGCAGCGGGCAATAGGAGATAACAATACTCTTTTCATCGAACTTTGAGTTGATAACCTTCTTGCCCTTCATAACGGCATAGAGCGAAGTCAAACGCTGCTGACCGTCAATGATGACTTCCTTGGGAGTGTCGTAGCTATGGGCATCGACGCCGATGGATTTTTTCTTATCAAGAGAGGGACATTCCCACAGCATAAGGTAGCCAATAGGGTAGCCTCTCATCATGGAATCGAATAAATCACGCACCTTTGAATCTTTCCAGATGAAGGGGCGCTGTAATTCCGCCAGTCCGAGTTCGCCTGTGTCGATCTTTTCTATAAGCTGATTGACCGTCAGCGTTGTATTACTGAATATTTCCGGCATAGATTACTCTCCCTTCATTTTCAGGAAGCCCTGCTTGAAGGCATCCGGGAAGATGAATGTCTTTTCGCCAATACCAAAGGTGACACGGATGTGTTTCTGCGCTTTGTCAATCTTGGTGACCGTACCTTCTCCGAATGCTTTGTGCAGAACAATGGAGCCATCCTTTACATCGGGTGCGACAAACTCCTCTTGCTTTGCAGCCGGTTTAGCGGTAGCAGATACAGCAGGCTTGACACCGTACTGCGTGGTAACAGAGGGTGTCGGCTTCATCTGAGCAGGCGCAACGGTAGAAGTATGAATAGGAGCGCTGGTGATTGTCGGCTTTTTCGCAGGAACAGGAATATCTTCAAGCTGCGGCACTTCAATAATTGTCGGAGCTTCCATCGTGGCCTGTTGATTATAGAAGAGCTGATCGTACTCAGCACGTTTGATGACCGTATCCCATCCACCAATATCTTTGCCCTCATGTTTGTCGATACCGGTATAGGTCAAGCTGGAGTCCTCATAGCGCTTGAATTTGAAAATAGCGTCGTTCATGAGGTTGGCATTGAAAACGCCCAAAGAGCAGAGCAATTCGAAGTCCTTGACATCGAGGCCTGTGACCTTTTTGAAAAGACCAGGCTCCAACTGTGTAATGACATCCTTCAGAGAACGCTCACGGTAATCGGTGAGGTACATAAATACCGGCACACGAGTAGCAAATTTGATGAGTTTCTCCTGAATCTTTTTTCGCATGGATTTATATTCTTTTTCCTCGTCGGAGAGTTCCTTTTTCTCCTTCGGGGTCTTTTCGCCGCCTTCCTTTTTGGCCTTCTTGACGGCTTCGGACTTGTTGATAATAGTCTGAATATCCTGGTTCAGGGAACGGAAGCCCTCGATGCTCATCAGCGCATCCATTGCTTCTTTACTGGACATCAGGCGGGCCAGGGTCTCGTTATCCACATTGACGAGCAATGCGGACTCCCATCTCTTAGCCAGCAGAGTGGCAGACGTACCAGCCATGGCAATATCCAGGACGTCCTGAGCACTGATCTGGCGCATCGTGCTGCCATCATAGGCGAGGACGGGCAGGAAGTTGATGAACTCAGCTACCTTCTTTTCAGGATTTGCCTCATTCACATCCAGGCGGCAGCTATAATCGGAAATCTGACGGAGAGCGCGGTCAAGAGCAAAGTCAAAAACATAGCACTCCTGCTTCATGATTTGCTGATTGCCGTGCTCGTCCGTGATCGTCCACGGGGACTGTACACGGAATGCCGTCTGGAAGTATGTCTCCGGGCTCTTCAGATTGCGCAGCATGAACACACCGGTCCACGGCTTCACAGTGACGCCGGTGGTCAGCTTTCCACAGGAAAGAGTGATGGTCTGCGTTTTCAAAGGGTCTCCCATCGCATTACGCACCGGAGTCAGAGCATCCAGACCGATGCCAGCTTTGGAACCTGCGCAGACGATAATTTCATATCGCTGATTAAACCAGGCATTCTGCTTCTGCATCATGAGGTTATACATAGCTTGGCAGGATGCCACATTCGGCAGGAACCACAGAGTGTGGGACAGCACATTCAGCAGACGGGTGTCAGAATAAGGCATGGGCGGACGCTTGTCCTGTCCCAGCTTCATATCGTCGATGTTGGATGGCAGATAGGAGCCACGAATCAGGTCAAGCCACTTCTGCACCTCATTTTCGTACACAAATCTAGCCTCATCACCCTTGCCCTTTGCGGAGAAGAATACATTGAGGTCGAACTCGTTAAATTCACCCTGCATAGCAATTTGGCGAATGCTGTCAGGAATACGGTATGTAAGCATAACCATGCGTGGCAATGCCGCATAGGGATTGTTTGAACCTTTCCATTCTTCCTTGGCACGCTGTTCATCAGAATAGGTCCAGTTGTAAATCTGATCCTCGATGAATTCACCGCTGTTGATCGCGCGGAAAGGCGTGCCGGAGAGGAACAGATAGTGGCCGGTGGTAATGGGCAGGAATGTTTCGTTGTAGGCGTTGCCCGCTTCCTCCAACTGGTACTTCTCCGCATCGAAATCGGCTGCTTCTTCATCGTCCGGGTTTTCAAACAGCTTCTTCGCATTTTCGCGCCATGCGCCGAAGTGGTATTCATCAAAGATGACCAGATCCCAGTTGTCTGTGTGAATAAATTCGTTTTTCGCCTTGATGCCGCCGGATTCGTTCGTACCCAGCAAATCCTGGAACGAACCAAAAACGACAATAGGTTTCGATTTATCCGCGCGGGCATATTCCCGGTCGATGTTCACATGGTTACCGGCAGCGTCCTTATTAGAGATAAACTGCCAGCCATCGAAATCCACATGGGTCATAAGGTCTTCACGCCATGCAGATTCCACTGCCGGTTTGAAAGTCAGCACGAGGATGCGCTTAAAGCCCATTTTCTTTGCAAGCTGATAGGAGGCAAAGGTTTTCCCGAAACGCATCTTTGCATTCCAGAGAAATTTCGGCGGTCTGCCGGGATCTTCCTTCGCCGCATAGGCATAATACTCCATCGTGCGCTTTACAGCCTGATACTGTTCAGGGCGCATTTTGAAGGTGGCCGTGCGGCTGGCATCGGTGACAATGCCGGTTTTCAGTTCAACGATGGCGGCTTTGACATCCGACACAGAGCAGTTAAACCATTCGTTGCGGTTGCTGCCCTCGTTCATCTGACGAAAGCCCTTGCGACGGAGGATGCGGTGCACATCCTTATCTGTGAAGATGGAGCCGTCAGGACACATGGCCGACTCGGTATAAAGGATATTAGCAGTCAGACCGCTGGTGTGCATTTGCTCGTTGATGCGAGTTTCTGCATCACGGTCGGTATAGCCGACTTTCACATATCCTTTGTGGGTGGTGACTTGCGGTAGATTGTAAACATAAATTGTAGGTGTTACAGAGGGGCGCTGAATAAAGAATTCTTGATTGGCCACGCGTTATCCCTCCTGTTCCATTGGCTTGATCATTGAATCAATGAATGCAATTTCATCCTTGTTGAGACCAAATTTCTCATACAACTCCTCGTCAGTCCACGGCTTTGAAAAATCAAGCATTGGAACAAAAGTAAAGGAGGTACGGGAAATGTGAATTGAGGATACGGCTTGAAGAACTAAAAAGCGTGCAAACTTTGTCTTTAGATAAGCCAACAGATTTTCTGGTTCGGTAATGTTATCATATTCACCAATTACGATGTACGAATTTGTACACACTTCGTTGGGGAGCATTACTCGCATTGAAGATGTTAGCACTCTAAACTTACCGTCTCTGGCGGGTTCACCTGCGTGTTCGGCGCCAATCTGGCTAACCATCACTTTGTACTTGCTAATATACTTTCGATTGCTCACGACGGTATTATTGTCAACATAGCCAACCCCTCTACTGGTATACAAAGTAATGTAGTTATGATCATCCTTTTTGGGAGCGCCGCTTACCTTGGTTGGAATCGCGAAGGGACTGATGGGGCTGACGATATCCCTTAAAAAGCTGTTAGTTCTTTCCAGTACTTTGCGAATGATATCAACGGCGGAATTATAGCGTACAACCACTTGACAACACAAAGCCCATTTGCTATAATATCGCGAAGAAGAACAGCCATGTTGTTCTAATTTCAGTATCGGAGGTATTCATATGGCAAACTGCAAAAACAGAAACAAGTCTTTTAACGGCGCTTTGGGCACTTTAGGAGGCCTTTTCTAAAATCACTGTTAGAAAGGGCTGAGAAGTTTGCCCTTCCTGCGCGGCAGTCGGGCTTGTTTCACAAAACAACCCACTGATTCGTAAAGGAGAATGTAACTTCATGTTTGCTAAAAATTCAAAGGCATATTCTGTCTACC
>ERZ827108.2830-NODE-2830-length-16517-cov-7.196635_pt1 | contig 16517 bp, 10 predicted proteins | sample MGYA00519921_ERZ827108 | MGnify/ENA primary metagenome ERZ827108 (study PRJEB31778, sample SAMEA3449258) | human gut metagenome | biome: human gut; feature: human-associated habitat; material: faeces | place: United Kingdom | collected 2010/2012 ... | reverse complement strand
GTACGTACGTACATAGCAAAAAAGCGAAAAACGCTACTATATATTTTTTGAGGAGGTACACATGGCGAAAGTGCAATACGCCATTATGAGATTTTCAAAATATAAAGGGCCTGAAATCGGCAGGATTGAAGCCCACGACGAACGCACCAAAGAGAAATACGCCAGCAATCCCGACGTGGACGCGAGCCGCAGTGCATTGAATTTCCACCTGATTCAGCCGGAACATTCCTATCGGGAGGAAGCCCAGCGGCAGATTGCCGAAGCAGGATGCCGTGTGAGGTCGGACAGCGTGAAGCTGGTCGAAGTCCTGATTGGCGGTACGCCCAGCTTCTTCAAGGACAAAACGCAGGAACAAATCAGGGAATACTTTGAACATGCGCTTGAATTTCTGAAACAGAAACAGCGCGCGGAAACCTTTGTATCTGCCGTCGTTCATCTCGACGAGAAAACCCCGCACATGCACGTCACGTTCGTTCCTCTGACGGAAGATAATCGTTTGAGTGCCAAAGAGATTATCGGAAACAAGGCTAAACTGAGCCAGTGGCAGAGCGATTATTGGACGCACATGGTCGGCAAGTATCCTGATCTTGAACGCGGCGAAAGCGCCGATAAGACCAACCGCAAGCATGTTCCGCCGCGTGTATTCAAAGAAATGACCCATCTTGCCAAGCAAAGCAGGAAAATCGAAGCGGTTATGGATGATGCAAATGTATTCAACGCCAAGGGCAAGTTGCAGAAAGTTGAAGCTCTGCTGGAACGGTTTATCCCCAGCGTGGAGCGGATGCAGACCCAGCTTGACCAGTACAAAGTCGCTTTTACGGATACAACTACTGAAAACGCTTCCTTGAAGAAGGAAGTTGCGGAACTTCAAAGCAAGCTGGATACCGCCAAACGCGGAAGTGTTCAGAAGAAACTGGATGAAGCGCAGCTTCTGAGCGATTATCGGGAACTTCGCAGAATTGTAGAGAGGATTCCGCCTGAAATCCTAAATCACTATACACAAACCACATTCAAAAAGAAGGAGTTGACTTCACATCTATAAAACTTCCGAACAAGCTCTCGCATTCGAGCGTTGCATCAATCTTTTTGTTCTTATGATTGAAAAATATGGTGTGGAACTTGACTTTTCTGATGTTTGCCCGTCCAATGTGATTGGTTGGGACAGCAGTTCAAAGAAAGTTTCCAAACCCATTTCGGATTTAGTCTTGACAGATCAGCGTGCTGCGTAATAAAATCATGTTGGGACAACTTTTCATCGTTTATTTTCTCTCTATTCACCTTCGAAGGAGGGTTCAAATTGGCTAAAAAAGCACAGATCACCATCCGCTCCAGCGCCGCGGAATATTTAACCTATATCGCTTCAACCGGTGCTAAACAGGAAAGCATCGAAATGCGTTACGAAGATGAAAACATCTGGCTTTCCCAAAAAATGATGGCTTTGCTTTATGATATAGATGTTCGGACGATCAACTACCATATCAAAAAAATCTTTGCCGATTCTGAATTGTCCGAGGATTCAGTTATCCGAAAATTTCGGATAACTGCCTCTGACGGGAAATCTTACACAGCCAACCATTACAGCTTGCAAATGATTATCGCAGTCGGCTTCAAAGTCAATTCTGAACGAGCTGTACAGTTTCGCAAATGGGTCAACGAGATTGCCACCCAGTATACCATTCGCGGCTGGGTCATGGATGACGAGCGGCTCAAACAAGGGACTTATCTGACGGACAAATATTTCGATGAACAACTTGAACGCATCCGCGAAATTCGTGCAAGCGAGCGCAAATTCTATCAAAAAGTTACCGATTTGTATGCTACTGCCGTCGATTACGACCGTTCATCCGCTGCAACGAAGCGTTTTTATGCTACCGTTCAAAATAAAATGCACTTTGCCGTTCACGGTCACACTGCCGCAGAATTGATTGTTGAGCGCGCCGATCACACTAAAACACACATGGGGCTTACAACGTGGCAAGATGCTCCCGATGGAAAAATTAAAAAGTCCGACGTAAGCATTGCAAAAAACTATTTGACCGATTCCGAACTGACCCAGCTCAACCTCATGGTCACTTCTTATTTGGATTTTGCAGAAAACATGGCAAAGCGGCATATTCCGCTGACCATGCAGGATTGGGAATCCCGTCTAAATCGTTTCATCGAAATGTTTGAATATGGTTTGTTGAAAGACGCCGGAAAAGTATCTGCCGAAATTGCTAAACTTCATGCCGAAACCGAATTTGAAAAATATCGTGTTATTCAAGACAGGCTCTTCCTTTCTGATTATGATCGCTATTTACTGGAGTTGGAAGCACAAGCTGCTTCCGACCTGAAAGAAAAATCGGAGAGTCAGCCATGACAAAATGCTACATCTACACGCGCGTCTCAACCGCCATTCAAGTTGACGGCTATAGTTTGGATGCACAAAAAGACAGGCTCCGCAAATATGCTGATTTTCAGAATATGACCATTGCCGGGGAATACAGCGACGAGGGAAAATCTGGTAAGAATGTTGACGGTCGACCGGAATTTCTTCAAATGCTTCATGATATCGAATCTGGTAAGGATCATGTTTCTTTTGTTCTGGTGTTCAAGCTCTCCCGCTTCGGCCGCAACGCCGCGGACGTGCTGACCTCCCTGCAACGGATGCAGGGCTTCGGCGTCAACCTCATCTGCGTGGAGGACGGCATTGATTCCTCCAAGGACAGCGGCAAGCTGATGATTTCCGTTCTCTCCGCTGTCGCCGAGATCGAGCGCGAGAATATCCTTGTCCAGACGATGGAGGGCCGCAGGCAGAAGGCCCGCGAGGGCAAATGGAACGGCGGCTTTGCTCCGTATGGCTATAAGCTCGAAGAAGGTCAACTGTTCATCAATGAAGAAGAAGCCGAAGTCGTGCGCATCATCTTCGATAAGTATATTCACACCACAATGGGGTCTAAAAAAATCGCCGACTGGCTCAATGCACATGGTTACTTCAAAACCTGTCGCTACAACGGCAAACAGGAAGCCTTTACTTCGCCTTTTCTGATTGGCGTTATTGACAACCCCATTTATTGCGGAAAACTGGCTTACGGTCGCAGGCGCAGCGAAAAAATTCCTGGAACGCGCAATCAATATCGTACTGTTAAAACAAACGATTACATGCTTCACGATGGTATTCACGAAGCCATTATTTCTGAAGAAGATTGGCTGTCTGCTCAGAAGCAGCGCGAAAACACAAGCATCCGCCAGCCTAAAACACATAGTCTTGAACACGAGCATATATTATCCGGTTTATTGAAATGTCCAATCTGCGGCAGTGGCATGTACGGAAATGTCAACCGTAAGAAGAAAAAGGACGGAACATATTATAAAGATTATTTTTATTATGCCTGCAAGCACCGTCTGCATGTGGATGGCAAACGCTGTGACTATCACCATCAATGGGGCGAAGACGTAATTGATGCTGCCGTTGAAGAAATTATTCGTCAGTTAGTCAACACCCCCACTTTTGAACAGGGATTACGTGAAAAAATCGGAAGCCGTTTAGATACAGCCGATTTAGATCAGGAAATCGAGCAGCTTCGCAAACAGCTCCGACAATATATCGGAACCAAAGATAGGATTAGCGAACAGATGGATGCGCTCACCTTTGACGATCCGCATTACGATCGGAAACTTCAAGACCTGCAAACCCGTCAAAACAAGATTTACGATCAGATTGCCTCCGTCGAATCCGAAATCGCCGACACACAAATTCGGCTTGAAAACATCCAGCAAAACAAAGTTTCTGCTGATAACGTATATCAATTTCTTCTCTATTTCGATAAACTCTACGGCAAATTTTCAGATATCGAAAAGAAGACCTTCATGAACAGTTTCATCGAGCGCATAGAAATTTTCCCGGAACGTCAAGAAAATGGACGGATTCTCAAACATATCGAATTCCGCTTTCCTGTTTTCTACGAGGGCCAAACACTGACCGGTTTGGATTGGGACTCTAACGAATCCGTTGAGACGGTGATGGTGTTGTCCAAACTTTCCAATACCGAACAGACAGGACTGCAATAAGGCAGGCCAAAAACAATTCTCCGCAAAAAGCCGACGCCGCTCCACGCGGGAGCAGCATCGGCTTTTTCTTTATTTCCCCATTCTTTTATCGCCGCATGGCCTTTGTTCTGCGCAGCAGAATATCCGCCAGCAGGCAGGCCATCGCCAGCATGGACAGCGGCAGCGTCGGGTCAATCGGCTGCGCCACCGGCGGCAGTTCCACCGCCTGCGCATCCGCCCACGAGGAGAAGACCGTGCCGCCCGTTCGCGCGCACATCTCCATCAGCAGCGCGCCGCCGTCCGGCCTGTCTAGCAGATCGTACTCGCTCGGGCGCGTCTGCGTCTTCGATTCGTCAACCGCCGAGAGCGTCTGCGGCAGCAGGCCGTGAATCATCTTCTGAATCATGCGCTTTCCCTGCTCGCTGGCGTACCACGTGCGCGACCATTCGCCGCTCAGGTCGCTCATCCAGCTCGCCGCCTTGCCCGCTCCGGCATTGCGCACCGCGTAGATGGGCCGCCCCTCCGGCGTTTTGAGGATCACATCTGCATCGCCCTTCGCCGTCGCGCGGACATAGCCAAAGAGCTGCACGATCTCCTCTTCATCGGCAAAGGCTGCGTCATACGCGCCGCGCTCGGGCTTAAACGGCGCTTTGACCGTGTATTCCACCTGCGAGAGCACCGAATCCACCGACATGATATCCGACAGGTCCCGGCCGCTTTCCACCAGATAGCAGCGGCCGCCGCCGATATACGCGAGATTTTCCAGCATGTTGACCACGTTGACCAGCCGCCCCACGACGATCGTGGAGAGCGTGATGCCGTTTGCGCGCATCTCCTTGGCAATCTGCTCAAAGCCCGCCTGCGCGTCCGCCGGGCTGCCGTCGGTGATGAACATCACGTGCTTGCGCTTTGTGCCGTCAAACGCCTTGAGCGTGTCGCAGGCCAGACGCAGCGCCCCGGTAAATCGCGTCAGCTTGTTGGGGTCAGCGGTTTCGATGCTGTTGATCGCGTCCAGCACCGGCTTCTTGTCCCCCATCGCCGTCATTTCCACAAGCATCTGCGCGTCGTCTGAAAACGTGATGACGCCCGCGTAGTCGTTGCCGTTGAGCGCGTCCACGCACTTGATCGCGCCGCGCCTCGCCATGTCGATCGGCACGCCGATGGATTCGCGCGTCATGGAATCCGTCGTGTCGATGACCAGCATCAGCCCCACCGGATCGACGCTCTCCTTTTCCTCCACGCTCATCCGAATCGGAAGCAGCGCCTCGTAGCCGGAATCCTTCATGCCGCCGTAGAGGTACGTGTTTTCGCCGCCCGTCGTCAGCACGCTCCGCCCATGGTTTTCTACCGCCTGCCGCAGCACGTCGTCCCAGCCTTCCGGCAGATCGCCCGCATGCACATTCATCAGCACCGTCAGGCCGTATTCGCACAGCGCATCGACGCTTTCGGGCACATTCTTCGGGTCGGTCACGGCCACCTGAACGCCTTCCGCGCGGAGAAGCTGCTCAAGCTGCTGCGCCTGCGCGCCCGTTCCGTCCACCAGCAGAACCTTTTCCCCGCGGCTGACGTTCATCGTCGCCGTCAGGCTGTCGTTTTCCGCAATCGTGTCGCCCGGCAGCGCCACCTCCGCGCGCAGGGTGTGCGCGCCGACCGCCCCGGCCTCGATGGCGCAGGCAAACGTCTGCCTGCCCGCCGTCAGCGCCACGCGCTGTTCATGCAGCAGCGTTTCGCCGTCCCAGATGCGCAGCGCGGCCTCGCCCTGCGTGTCCGCCAGCACCGTCACCGCCGCCTCCATGTGCCGCCCTTCCATCGCCTCGGCGGGCAGCTCAAACGCCGCCAGCTCCGCCTGCGGCGCGGGGAATTCGGGCTTCATCTGCACCGCGTCGAGCCGAACGCCCGCCTGTGCCGCGGCCTCTGCCGCAGTCAGCGCGTCGCCCTGCGTCTGCACGCCGTCCGAAATCAGGATGATCCTTCTGCCGCCCGGCCCCGCAAAGCGCGAAGCCGCCTCGTCGATGGCCGCCGCGATATCCGTCCCGTCCGAAGCGATTGCGCCCGCTTCATCCAGCGCGGCAAACGGCAGAACCGTCGTGTGCTCGTCCCGCTTCGCTTCCTGCGCCCATGCGTCCGCCTGCGCGCGCACGGGCTCCATGCTCGCCGATTGATCCAGCAGCACCACCGTCTGCCGCTCGGTCAGGTAGCGCGTTCCCCCCGGCCCCGCGGCGATGACCGCCAGCAACGCCACGGCCGCCGCGCGCAGAATCGCCGCCGCGCGATCCGTCCGACTCTTTTCCTTTTCCCGGCGCAGCAGGCGCGGCGCCAGCAGCACAAACGCCGCGGCCGGAACGGCCAGCAGCAGAAGCCACGGCTGCGCAAAGAACAGATCAATACTTTTCACGGTGATACATCCCCCATTCCGCCAGCAGCAGCGCCAGCAGCGCCAAGGCCATCAGGCGCGCCGGATAGAATACGCGCGCATGCGCCGGGGCGCTCTCCGCCTGTCCGCCCGCCGTCAGCGTCAGCGGCTGATCGACCGGCTGCGTCTGCGTCGTCCTCTCCGCCTGCGGCACCTGCGCCGCAAAGCGCACCACCTGCTGCTGCCCGCGCACCTCCTGCATGAGCGTATAGCTGCCGGGGCTGTCCACGCGAACGCCGTCTGCCGCCCGTGCGGGGTCGAGCGCTTCCAGCCGCATATCCGGCGTCTGCAAAAACAGCCTGCTGCACAGCGGATGCGGCTGCGGATAGACCCGCGTTCCGCAATCCACCGTCTTCGCGTCCAAAAGCGTCGGCGCGCTCGCCTCCAGCATGTTGTTGACCAGCACGACGAAATCCGGCAGCAGCGGCAGATTGCTCTCCTGAATGTCAAAGGGCAGCACAGCCTGCAAACAGCCGCTCGCGTTGGTTCCCGCGGCCATCACGGGCATTTCGCCGCACAGCAGAACATTTTCCAGCCCGCCCTGCGCCGTCATCTCCCTGAACCGCGCGACGGCCGCATCCCGCAGCACGAGGCCGCGCGTCAGCCGTTCGCCCAGCTCTGTATCCGTCCGCGCGCCCTTCACATAAGCGCCCATCAGCCGCTCGCCCAGCACCACGCCGACCTCGCGCGGCGAACGCGGCGGGTTGAGCAGCCAAACCGCGCCGTCCTGTGGCAGCTTCTCCGGCAGGCAGCCGTCAAAGGCATAGACGTCGTATGCCTCGAGCGTCGCGCCGCGCCAGTCTTCCGCCGTCGTCAGCTCCACCCTCGGGAAGGCCTCCAGCGCCTTCTGCCAGAAATACGGGTTTTCGCCCACCAGCAGCACGCGCGCCGGGCAGGCCGCCTGACGGCTGAGCTGCACCGCGTTATCCTGCGCCATGCCGTCCTCCGCACAGACACGCACGCTCACATCCGTAAAATCATATACCTGCCGCAGCAGCAGGGACACGCTTTGCGCCTCGCCCTCCGGGCAGTATACGGTCTGCGCGGTCTGCTTCTGCCCGTTCACGCGCAGTTCGATTTCCTCCGCGCTGCGCGCCTTGCCGTCAACGATCAGCTCAAAGCTCACATCCGCGCTTCGGCCAAAGCTCTGCACCGTGGTTTCAAACGCCGTGCCGTAGATGGAGCCGCTGGTCTCCAGCGCGCCGAGGCTCACGTTCCACTCGTCCCCGCCGCGCAGGGAGACAACCTCCAGCCCCTCCGCCTGCGCATACGGCGCGTCCGTGTACAGCCGCACGTCCGAAATGCCGCCCTCGTCGAGCATCTGCTGGCACAGCGCCGCCGCGCCCGCCACGTCGCCCGCGCCCCAGCCGCACGAAACGCCCTCCAGCGCCGCGCGAAGCTCCGCGCCGCCGCTGACGTGATCCGCCGCAACGCGCGCCTCGTCCCCGGCCAGCACCACCGTCACGCTCGCGCCCCACGGCAGCCTGTCCATGTCGCGCTCCGCCGCCGCCACCGCGCGGGCAAAGCGCGTCTGTCCGCTCCCGTCCGCCATTTGCATGCTCGCCGAAGCATCGAGAATCACCGCCACGTTCACGCCCGAGCCGGGCATGGGCATGATCGGCTGCGCGATCAGCAGCGCCGAAAGCGCCAGCGCCAAAAATTGCAGCGCGAAAAACAGCGACCGCTTGAGCGTGCGCCAATAGCCCTTTTTCTTGCGCCGCTGTTCGGACAGCCGCCAGAGGTACGTGCTGGATACGGGCGTCACCTCCGAGCGATGCCGAATCAGGCACACCGCGGAGAACACGCCCAGCGCCAGCAGCGCCCACAGCCCCGCAGGATATACAAAACTCATCGGATCAGTTCCTCCATGCAGCCCTTCGTCCTGAGTGCTTCCTCCGCGCGCTCGTCGCTGCGCATCAGCATATAAGGCACCGCGCGCGACGCGCAGAAGCGGCGGGTCTCCGCCAGAAACTGGCGCACCGTCTCCCGGTATGCCCGAAGCGTGTCGCGGTCAACGTCCATCGTCAGGCGGGACGCGCGCGCGCCCGTCTCCTCCGCGTCGCAGAAGGTGTGCCTTCCGCTCAGCTGGGGATCGAGCTCCGCCGGCGAGAGCACCTGAATCAGCATCACCTCGCGGCGGCGGCTCAGCAGCAGATCGACCGCCGCCCGCCAGTCGCTGTCCGTCAGCAGATCGGAGAGCATGAACGTCACGCCGTCGTCCGCGCCGGGATTCGGATCGTTTCGGATGCACGCATACAGGTCGGTCTCCCCCGCGAATTGCAGCGCGTCGAGCTTCTCGCCCGCGCGCAGGAACGATTCCCGCCCGCTGATTCGGGGACACAGCTCCGTGCAGCGCGTGCCGGACAACAGCCGGAAGGACACGCTGTCCATGTTGCACACCGACAGATAGCCCAGCGCGGCGGCCATCCGCAGCGCCGCGAAGCCCTTCTCCGGTTCAAAGCCCATGGAGGCGGACGTATCCAGATAGACGCAGTTGCGCCCCTGCTTTTCATCGATGAACCGCTTAATCAGGTATTTGTCAAACCGCGCGGCCGCGTTCCAATCAATCCGCCGCAGGTCGTCGCCCGGCACATACTCGCGGTAATCGGCAAACTCCGGCGAGGAGCCGTAGGCGCGGGAGCGGCGCGCGCCGCTGTAATGGCCGCTCTTCATCTGCTGCACATTGATGTCCAGCGTCTCCAGCGCGTCAAGAAACGCGCCGTCCAGTATCCGCATGCTTCTCCCTCCCGCAATGCGCCGTTATCTGCGCTTTTTCTTCATGTCGTCCACGAGCCTGGCGATGACCTCGTCCGGCGTGACGCGCTCGGCCATCGCCTCATAGCTGAGCTTCACGCGGTGGCGCAGCACCGGGCAGGCCAGCGCGTCGATGTCCTCGTGGCTGACGTTGAAGCGGCCGGATACCATGGCGCGCACCTTCGCGCAGGTGATGAGCGCCTGCGCGGCGCGCGGGCTCGCGCCCAAACGGATCATCCGCGCGGCGGTCTCGCCCGCCTCCGGCGAGGAGGGCTGCGTCGAGGAAACCAGACGCATCGTGTAGTTGATGATGTCGTCCGTGACGGGGATTTCCTTGGCCGTCTCGCGCATGCGCAGCAGCGTTTCGCCGTCCACCACGCCGTCTGCAACCTCGTCCATGGTCTTCTGCGTCATCAGAACGATCTGCTTCATCTCCTCCACCGTCGGGTAGCGCATCAGCAGCTTGAACATGAAGCGGTCCACCTGCGCCTCCGGCAGGGCATAGGTGCCCTCCTGCTCGATCGGGTTCTGCGTCGCCAGCACGAAAAACGGCTCTTCCATGCGATAGTCCTTGCCGTCCACCGTCACCGTATGCTCCTGCATGGCTTCCAGCAGCGCGCTCTGGGATTTCGGCGTGGCGCGGTTGATTTCGTCCGCCAGCACGATGTGGCTGAAAATCGGGCCGGGGCGGAACGTGTATACCGCGTTTCCCTTCTCGTCCTTCTCCAGCACGTTGGTGCCGGTGATGTCGGCGGGCATGAGATCCGGCGTGAACTGAATCCGGGAGAAGGGCAGGGAAAACACGCGACCCAGCGAACGGATCAGACGTGTTTTGCCGATTCCCGGCACGCCCTCCAGCAGCACGTTGCCGCCCGCGATCATCGCGATCACCGTCAGCTCCACGATATCCTCCTGACCGATGATATCGCGCCCCACCTGCTCAAAAATCGCTTTGCACTTGTCGGCAAACAGCCGCACATCCGCTTCGTTGACCATCCTGTTATTCCTCCTGCATCCGTTATAATCCGTTCATATAGGCCTGCGCCGCTTCCCGAAGCGCCTGCGGGAACGTTTCATCCTCGATCATCGACAGATACGCCGCGTAATACCGGCCGTATACCTCGCCGTAGGGCACCGCGCCCATCGGCCGCTCGCGCGTGTCGGCCGAAAGCCGCTGCCGCTCGCCGCGCTCATTCAGCGCGCCGGGCTGATAGCCGCTGGCCTTGAGCGCCTCCGGCGGGTCGTAGACGTATTCCGTCTCCATCCGGCTCTTGGGCTTTTCGACGTTCGCCGCCTCGGGCGACGGCGTGCCGGACGGCTTGCTCCCCTTCCCGTAATCCATATGGGCAAAGGGATCGTAGCGCTCGCCCTCCTCGGGCACGCCCAGATAATCCCGGATGTACGTTTCCACCGTTTCCAGCGCCGTGTCGATCATCTGCGTGTTATCCCGCCCGTTGTAGACCATCTCTGCGGCGCTTTCCAGTCCGCCCGCGAACATCATCATCGCCTGCCGAAGCTGCTCCTGGCTGTTGTCCCGCAGGGGCTTGGCCAGCGAACCGTTGACGTCGTAGACGAGGTTCATCAGCGCGTCCACCTGCTCCATGCCGGTCTTTTCATGCAGTCGGCGGCCCATGCTGTCCAGAATCATGACGACCGTGTCCATGTTCTGGTCGTAAATCGCCTCGCCCAGCTTTTGCAGGCTTTCGTATTCGATCATCGCCGCCGTGTAGGTGTCGCGCGGGGTCAGCTCCTGCACCGTCTGCTCCATGCCGGTCATCGCGTCGCGAATCTCCTGCACCGCCGCGATATCCGCATAGCCTTCGTCCAGCCGCGTCAGCAGCTCGTCCAGCCGCGCCACCAGCTTGTCGCGCTCCGCCGCGTCGATGTCGCTTTCCGCCACGTCGGCGCGCAGCGTCTGCATCATTTCGCGCAGCGCGGCGATTTCCTCGCTCTCCTGCTGCGCCTCCGGCGCCGCCGCCGCGACGAGCGCCCGCACGCGCTCCACCGCCGCCTCCGGCAGCAGCGGAACCGCCGCTAGCATCGCCGCCAGCACGCAGCACGCGGCCAGCGCCTTCTTCGGCCAGCGCATCGGCAGCGCGCGCACGTCCGTTTTTTTCAGCCTGTCCGCCGTGTCTTCCCGCTGAAGGCGGCAGAGCACGCCGGAATCGCCGGAAAATTCCATCGCGGTCGCCACGCGATCCATCCCGCAGAGCGCGTCCAGACGCGCGGCCAGCCGCTTCTGCGTCGGGCGGTAGCGCAGCGCGTACAGCGCCGCCGCCAGCAGCGCCCATACCGGCAGCATCAGCGCCTCCGGCCTTCCGACCGCGTCGCCGAAGCAGCGCCGTGCCAGCGCGAGCGCCAGCCAAACCGGCAGCGCAAACAAGCCGCTGACGCACACCGCGCGCAGCGCGGCTTCCGCGGCCAGCTTTTTTTGAAACGGGCGCAGCGCCCGGCTGATTTCCTTCTCCATCCCGCTTCTCCCGTCGTTCATGCCTCGCGCGCAGTCGCGCTCAGCGCTTTTTCGCCTCGTCTCCGCCATGGTTGGCGGTCATCATCTGCACGACGTATTCCACAAACCGACGCTCCGCGTCCGTCATGGCCACGCCCCGCATGACGGCCATGTTGAAATCCAGCGTCAGCCCCAGATCCTCGATTTCCCGCGTCTGGAGCCGCGCGTTGCTGAGGTTTCCCGGCGGCAGACAGAACGAGATATAGCCCGCGCTCTGGATCAGCTCGACCGCCTGTTCCCATTCCGCGCCGTCGAGCATGATCTGCGGCGGACAGCCCACGCTTTCCAGCCGGTTTTGGAGCTGGCGCATCACCTCGGGGTCGCTGTTGACCAAAATAACCTTGCAGCCCCTGAGATCCTCCATGCGCAGCGCCGCCTTTTCGCACAGCGCGTGCGTCGAGGACATCAGCACGCGCAGCGGCGCTTCCCGATGAAAGAGAATCTCCAGCTCCGGGTCGTCAATCCGCCCAAAATACAGCCCGATCGTCTCGCGATACTCGTTGAGCGCCTCCTCCAGCTCCTGCAAAGAATAATTGTGCGTGCTCAGCGACATATCCGGGTTGGAGAGCACAAACCGTGAGAGAAAGTTGCGCGGGAAGAAGCTCAGCATGCCCCACGTCATGCAGACCTCCGCGCGCATCTCCCTCTGTGCCGCCGCCTTGCGAACGTTGCTGACAATCATCTCGTATTTGCGGATGTAGCGCGGCGCATAGCGCGCCAGCGCCTGCCCTGCCGGGGTCAGCGTCACGCCCGAACGCCTGCGCACAAAGAGCTGAACGCCCAGCTCGTTTTCCAGCCTGTCCATCGCCTTGACCAGACCGGGCACGGAGATATAGAGCTGCTTCGCCGCGGCGTTGAAGCTGCCCGTGCTGCTCACCAAAGAAAAATACTGGATCTGCTTGACGTCCATGCGCACCTCCCGCGTCGCACGAAATAAGCCTTTGCCGCTGAAAACAGCAAAGCCCGCCGCCTCTTTGATGAGACGGCGGGCCGATACGGCTGATTACATCCTCAGGTCGGTCGGGTCACTGCCCGCCTCCCGCCGGATTTTTTGGAAATCAAGATTAGGAGGTCTTGTGAGAGAACGCGGTCATAATGCCGCCGGTGATGGCCTGGCAGTCAACCGTCGCGCCGGAGACGGCGTCAACGCCCATATCCTGCGTCTCGATGATCTGCTTGGTGAACTCGGCGAACTGCTCGTCGTTCATGAACATGTTCTCGCGGCCCTCGCCCACGGCGATGCCCACAAGCTGCTTATCCTTGATGGTGTAGATGACCTCGAACGGATCGTGCAGACCCTGAACCATGACGGAGTAGTCGCCATCCGCGGCCTCAGCCCACGGAGCAGCAGCGCCGCCGCCGAAGGTCGGGGTCAGCTCGGCACGGCCGCCCAGCATGGTATCCACCGCGGCACGGCCGGAGCAGATCGCCTCATGCAGGTAGGTGCCGTTCTGGTACAGGTTGCAGACCAGGGAGCCGATTTCGCCGGCGGAGTAGAGACCCTCGATCGGCTCGCCGTCCCAGTTGAGAACCTGACCCTTGATGTTGCGGCGCGCACCGCCGGAGCAGGCCGGCATGGACGGCACTTCCTCGACCGCGTAGAACGGGCCCTGCTCGATCTTCGCCATCGTGGTGATGTCGCGGCCGAAATCGGTGTCTTCACCGGCGTCGACCATCGCGTTGAACTTATCCACCTCAGCGCGCAGCTTCGCCGGATCCTTGCCGATCTTCTCGGCCAGCTCCTCGATGGTGTCCGCCTTGATGATCCAGCCCTTTTCCAGCTCGACGGAGTTGTCGTCGGACCAGTGATACGGGTTGCGGCAGGTCACCGGCCAGCCGATCCAGGCGTTGACCAGCGGCTGCGCCTTGAAGCAGTTGTCGTCCATAATCATATGAACCGGCTGCTGACGGGCGATCGGCACATCGACGTACTTGCCGTGCTCGTAGTACTTCATGTGCTGGCGCTGATAGGACTTCGCCTCGTTGTAATAACGGGTGCCGTCGGCGGCGACTTCCATCCACGCGCCGTGCGCCATATAGAACTGACGAACGAACGTCGTCTCAAAATCCGGAACCTTGATGCCGTGGAAGTAGCCGCAGGACATGGTCTGGCCGTCCATATGCCAGAGCTGAGCGCCCAGCGCCATTTCCATCTTCACGCCGTCGCCCGTGACGTACGGGGAGCCCGCGTTGTAGATGCGGTCGCCGCCGTTGAACTGGCGGTACATGTCCATATCGCCCTCGTAGCCGCCGGTGGCCAGCAGAACGCCCTTGCGCGCCTTGGTGTAGATCACGGAGCCGTCCGGCTTCTTCACGCCGACGCCCTCCACCTTCTTGGTGATGGCGTCCTGCACGAGGCAGATAACCTGATGCTCGTAGAGCGGCTTCGCGCCGCGATAACGGGCAGCCTTGTCAAAGCCGTTCCAGCAGCCGCCGTTCTCGAAGGAGAGGCCGCCGTTCTTGTCGCGGAAGTGACCCGTCGCGCCGACGAAGTTCGCGCCCGGCAGATCCGGGAATTCGACCAGCAGGGTGCCCCAGCGCAGCGCGCCGCCGCCGGAGTAGCCGACTTCGTAATCGACCGGCTCGAGAACCGCCTGAATCCACGGCAGATCCGTCGCGAACTCGTTGGTCAGCCAGTTGAAATCCTCTTCCGGAATGACATGCGGCTCGTTCATCGCGCGCATGTAGGTACGCCAGGTCTCCAGATCGTTGGGGTCAACGAAGATGACGCACTGGCCGGAGGCAATCGCCTGACCGCCCGCATTCGCTTCGTCGGACTTATCGTAAATCACAGCGTCAACGTTGTGGTCGATTTCGTAAGCCTCGATATAAGCCGCCGTGCCCGCCATGCCGTAGCCGCAGATGACGATATCGTGCTCCTCGTCCCACTTCACGTTCTGGCTGTCCAGAACCCACTTGCTGGAATTTTTGTGAGCCGGTTTTTCCTCTTCCGCTTTCGCGTTGAGCACGCCGGCGCCAAGCAGACCAATGCCCGCAGCGCTCATCGCGGTCGCTTTCAGGAACTCCTTACGGGAAATGTTCTTCGCCATGTAAATCCTTCCTTCCTTACATGTGTTTGTCGAACCTGTGAGGGCGGCGCGGCGCACGGTTGCCCCGCGTCCCTTCTTTGATAACAGATTATCACACTCACCCCGGCGTGTCAAGACATATTTCAACCTGTTTTTCACATTGTAGAAACTGTTGGTTTATACGAGACGTCCGACCAATTTGCCCTTTTTCCGTGTACGCATCTGCATTTTTTCATGTATCATTCGTCTTTCATTCGTTTTGTTCACGGATATACCCTTTTCGCGCATTTTCCGGATTGTTTGTCATAAACCAAACAGATATACCCGATTCCGCGCGCTTCCCGCCGCCCTTTTTCGATATAAAACCGACACGAAAACAGAAAGGAGAGCCGCCGAACCCTCGCCCGACAGCTCTCCTGTTTTTATGCTTTCTTACGTTTCGCGATGCGCCGTCTCGTCCTCCCCGGACAAGCAGCATTTACTCATTCCACCGGCACGAGCTGGCCGTCCGCGCCGATCTTCATCACGTCGTCGTCCATGCCGCCGACGACGAGCTGATCCGCGTCGCTGAGGCCATATTGATCGTAGGCCGCGCGCAGGTCGGAAACGTTGTACTGCATCACCGCCGCGCCGCTCTTGTTCAGCAGGGTCACGGTCGTGATGTTCGTGCGTTCCAGCACCTCCAGCACCTTTTCGTCAAAGCGCATCGTCAGCTTCTCCGGGTTTTCGTCGTTCACGCGCAGGCTGACGCCCTTGCTGCCGTCCGCGCTCCAGCTCAGCTTCTCGCGGAAGTTTTCGCGCGTCTCGCCGACGAACAGGCGCAGGTTGTAGCTGTGGTAGCCCAGATAGAGCTGCTTCACCCAGTACGGGCTGCCGTATACGCCGCCGATGGCCTCCTCCTGACGCTTCATCTCCATCTCGTGGCGGAAGGCTTCCTCGCTCGTGTCCATGGGCTCCGCCGGTTTTTCCTCCTCCACAAGGATGGTCACCGCTTCATATGTGACCTCGCCGTTTTCGCCGACGCACTTAATCAAAACGGTGTATTCGCCCGGCTTCTCCCAAATGGGCAGCGCGGCCAGCTGGCTCTGAATTTCCGCCTGCGTGGTGCTGCTGGTCACGTTGAGCATCGCGTCCGCCTTTTTGCCGTTGACGCTGGTGGTGCCGCTGTTCTTATCCTCGACAACGACGGTGCCGCTGCCGCGACGCTCACCGGAGAGCACGCCTTCGCCCGCCGTGCCCGGCTTGGCCTCTTCGCTAGTGACGCTTTCCGGCGTGGTTTCGTCGTCGTGATACGTCTCGCTGTCCGCGTCCAGTGCGACGACGGCGGAGATACGCGCGGGAGCCCTTGCTTCCAGCGTCATCAACGCGCCGTTCAGCTGCGGCTTGCCGCCCGCCACGTCGCCGCTGTTGCTGATAACCGCGGTCGAACCGACGCCGTCTGTCCATCCCTTGAGATCTCCGTAAACCGTGCCGCTCTCCCGGTTGTCAGCGGAAACGTGACCTTCCTTTTCCGCGCCGACGGCCATGTTGCCGTTGACCTCGCCATTGTTGACCAAATCCACGCGGCCGCCGTCCGTGTAGCCGCCCATGCCGCCGTCAGCCATGCCGTTGTTGGTCAAGCTGGCCTTGCCGTCGAGGTAGGCTTCCGCGCTCATCGTGCCGGACTCGCCGTTGTTGGTGATGGTGAGCGATGAGCCTTCGCCCTTTGACCAGCCGCTTGTGCGCAGGGAAACGTCGCCGTCGTTGGTCGCGGTGGTCGCGCCGCCCGCCAGCGCATTGGCCA
>ERZ827108.2826-NODE-2826-length-16542-cov-28.785164_pt1 | contig 16542 bp, 14 predicted proteins | sample MGYA00519921_ERZ827108 | MGnify/ENA primary metagenome ERZ827108 (study PRJEB31778, sample SAMEA3449258) | human gut metagenome | biome: human gut; feature: human-associated habitat; material: faeces | place: United Kingdom | collected 2010/2012 ... | reverse complement strand
TTGTCCGTTAAAATCTTTAACCCTTTAGTCAAGATCTTTCAGGACTAGACACAGCCTTTCTCGTACCGGAACGCTCATTAATGCTATTAAACATATTTTTTTCATTTGCGGCCAGCAAAATTATCTTTATTTTCGCATCGAATATAGAAAACCTTCTAAACATAAAACCATGAAGAAATACAATTTTGGAGCAGGCCCTTCGATTCTACCTCAAGAGGTAATGAAGGCCACAGCCGATGCCTGTGTCGATTTTCAGGGTATGGGACTTTCGTTAATGGAAATCAGTCACCGTACAAAAGAGTTTCAAGCCGTAATGGATGAAGCGCAGGCTTTATTCAAAGAACTGCTTGACATTCCTGAAGGCTATTCCGTGCTGTTTGTCGGCGGCGGAGCCAGCCTGGAGTTCTGTATGGTGCCCTATAACCTGCTGGAAAAGAAAGCCGCTTACCTGAACACCGGCGTCTGGGCCAAGAAAGCCATGAAAGAAGCGAAGTTATTCGGCGAAGTTGTCGAGGTCGCATCTTCTGCCGATGCCAATTATACTTTCATACCCAAGGATTACGAAATCCCGGCCGATGCAGACTACTTCCACATTACGACAAACAATACGATATATGGAACGGAACTGCGTGAAGACCTCGATTCTCCGGTGACGCTTGTCGCCGACATGTCTTCCGACATCTTCTCCCGTCCCATCGATGTCAGCAAATACGGTCTGATTTACGGCGGAGCACAAAAGAACCTCTCTATGGCCGGTGTCACTTTCATCATCGTCAAGGACGAACTGCTCGGCAAGGTAAGCCGTCCGATTCCCACGATGATTGATTACCGCACCCATGTAGACAAAGGTTCCATGTTCAACACGCCGCCGGTAGTGCCCATTTTCTGCGCTTTACAGACTTTGAAGTGGATCAAGGCGCAAGGCGGAGTCAAGGAAATGGAGCGTCGTGCCAAGGAACGCGCGGCATTGCTCTACGCGGAAATAGACCGCAACAAACTGTTCCGCGGAACAGCTGAAAAAGAAGACCGTTCGCTGATGAACATCTGCTTTGTCATGAACGATGAATACAAGGACCTGGAGGCCGACTTCCTGAAGTTTGCTACCGAGAAGGGCATGTCGGGCATCAAGGGACACCGCTCCGTCGGTGGTTTCAGGGCTTCCTGCTACAATGCCATGCCGCTTGAAGGAGTCCAGGCACTTGTGGACTGCATGAAAGAGTTCGAAGCCATGCACTAAGTGCGGCATAGCGCGCCGCCCGTCGCTGATGCCGGTTGCAGAAGCCGACCCAGACCGGGCATGGACTACAAACACACATCATTAATATCATGACACGCTCCCGCATCTTCGTCCCCCGACAGGCTGAAAGCCGATGCAGGAACGTGTCTTTCTTATTACACAGACTATGAAAGTACTCATCGCAACCGAAAAGCCTTTTGCACCCGCTGCAGTCAAAGGCATCAAAGAGATAATCAACGCCGCAGGCTACGATTGCCTGTTGCTGGAAAAATATACGGACAAGTCCGAACTGCTCAAAGCCGTGGAAACCGCAAACGCCATGATTATCCGCTCCGACAAAATAGATGCGGAAGTCATGGATGCCGCGCCTAATCTGAAAATAGTGGTACGTGCCGGAGCAGGATACGACAATGTGGACCTCGAGGCCGCCACAGAGCGCGGAATCGTGGTCATGAACACGCCCGGACAAAACGCCAACGCGGTGGCCGAGCTCGTCATCGGTATGCTTATCTACATCATCCGCAACCGTTTCGACGGTACTTCGGGAACGGAACTCATGGGAAAGAAAATCGGCCTCATGGCATTCGGCGCGGTTGCACAGAACGTCGGCCGCATAGCCCACGGCATCGGCATGGACGTCTCCAGCTATTCTCCGCTCAACCGCCCGCAAAAAATCATCGACAGCGGTTTCCACGTCCACGAAAGCGCGGAAGCATTGTTCCTCTATAATGACATCGTAAGCCTGCACATCCCTGCGACCAAGCAGACCATACGTTCCATCGGCTACGACCTGATCAAGAGCATGAAGAAAAATGCAATTCTGGTGAATACGGCACGCAAGGAAGTCATTGACGAAGAAGGTTTCCTGCGGGCCATGGCCGAACGGCCCGACCTGCGTTATGTATCTGACCTGAAGCTGGATGCCCACGACGAAGCCGTCAGACTGATGGGCGACCGCTATCTTTACACCCCCAAGAAGATGGGTGCGCAGACCGCCGAAGCCAACATCAATGCCGGACTGGCGGCCGCACAACAGATTGTAGACTTCTTCGTTGATGGTGTCAAGAAGTTCCAGGTCAATAAATAGGCCTACCGGCACTCCGGTCTGAAAGAACAAAAGAAAGAACCGTCTCACGACAAAAAACGACAATACTATGCCAAAGGTTAAACCGTTTCGCGGCGTTCGCCCCCCCGTATCGCTGGTGGAAGAAGTGGAAAGCCGCCCTTACGATGTATTGGATTCGGACGAAGCCCGTGCCGAAGCCGGAAACAACGAGAAGTCCCTTTATCATATCATAAAGCCCGAAATCAATTTCCCCGCAGGTACGGACGAATACGACCCTCGGGTGTACGAAAGCGGGGCGGAGCAGTTCCGCAAATTCCAGGAAAAAGGATGGCTGGTGCAGGACGAGAAAGAGAACTACTATCTCTATGCACAGACCATGAACGGAAAGACGCAGTATGGTTTCGTCCTGTGCGCCCACGTGGACGACTACATGAACCAGACCATCAAGAAACACGAACTGACACGGCGGGACAAGGAGGAAGACCGCATGAAGCATGTCCGCAAGACCAATGCCAACATCGAGCCCGTATTCCTCGCCTACCGTGAAAGCGCGCCGCTGGCTGCCATCATAGAGCGTTACGCCGCCACAAAGCCGGAATACGACTTCATCGCGCCGATTGACGGTTTCGGGCACCGGCTGTGGATTATCTCCGACAAGCAGGACCAGGCCGTCATCACCGGGGAGTTCGCACGGATGGACGCCCTCTACATCGCGGACGGACATCACAGGTCGGCGGCCGCAGCACTGGTCGGTGCGGAAAAGGCCGCACAGAACCCCGGCAATACGGGCGAGGAGGAATACAACTATTATATGGCCGTATGTTTCCCCGCCGAACAACTGACCATCCTCGACTACAACCGCGTGGTCAAGGACCTGAACGGCATGACACCGGCCGAATTCCTCAACGCACTGCAAGAAGATTTCGTGGTCGAGACCAAAGGTGAAGCACCATATAGACCGCAGCACATGCACGAATTCTCGCTCTATCTGGAAGGTACATGGTACAGCCTGACCGCCCGCGAGGGCACATTCGTGCCCGATGACCCCATCGGGGTACTGGATGTAGACATCTCTTCCCGCCTCATCCTTGACAAACTTTTAGGAATAAAGGACCTGAGAAGCGACAAACGCATCGACTTCGTGGGCGGACTCCGCGGACTGGATGAACTGAAAAGGCGCGTGGACAGCGGAGAGATGAAAATGGCCCTTGCCTTGTATCCCGTCAGCATGCAACAAATCATGGACATCGCCGACAGCGGAAACATCATGCCTCCGAAAGCCACGTGGTTCGAGCCGAAACTGCGCAGCGGGTTAGTCATCCACAAACTGGAATAAGACCCGGACACCCGCATTCCATATCCCCGGCATCGGGGAAAAGCCACCGGACCGGCAAACTCCGTACATGAACAGACTTCTCTCTACGGATATTTGCCGGTCCGGCTTTCTTTGTCCGCATCAGGCCGGTCCGTCGCAGGTTCCGGCCGCGTCCGAGGTTCCCCACCGCCTACAAATCATTCAATATCCGTTTGTTGGCCTCGTCTATCACCGTCTTGTCCATAGAAGCCAGATAGATACGTGTCGTCATCTCCGAATTATGCCCCATCCCCTCACTGATAACGGAAACGGGAATCTGTTTGTTTCTGGCGATGCGGGCCCACGAATGACGCGCACAGTACATCGTCAGCGGAACATCCACGCACGCCATCCGGGCCACCGACTTCAAGTTCCGGTTCACACGGTACAAAGCGTTCTTGTAACACTTCCTGTCCCCTTCACCCCCATGCCCGAGTATGGGCAGGATATAGGGAGTGACGGCATCCTCGGCCTGATATTTGTCGATAACCTTCTGCATACATTCCTCCCACTTGATGAACAGCAATTGCCCCGTCTTCCGCCGCCGGTACACCAGCATCCCGTTTTGCAGGTACTCTTTCCTCAGATAAGCCATATCGACAAACGACATTCCACGGGTGTAAAAAGAAAACAGAAACATATCCCGGGCAAAATCCAATGCCGGCCGCGAAGACAATTTCAGATTCTTAATCCGCTTGACGGCATCCAGCGGGATGAAACGTTTCACCGTCTTGTCAATGCCGGTATACACGCTTCTGAAAGGATAGCTCTGTGTCACCAGTTTCTCCCCGACAGCAAGATTATACACCGCCCTGACGATGCGCATATAAAAGGAACGGCTGTTCTTGGTCAGTCCCTTTGTCCGCAGGAAGCCTTCATACATCAGCAACATATCGGTATCGATTTCATCCAGCAGGAAGTCCCTGTTCCTGCGGAACTGCATGACACTCCTGAGCGCGGCCATATACGTTTCGGAAGTCCTGTCCCTGCCCATGAGTTGCTTCTGAGCAATGATTTTATCCATGAAACCGTAAAAGGAAAGTTCCCTGTTCCGCTTCAAATAGGCCGAAACCACATCATCGGCCGTATAATCCGCCATACTGTCATCCAGGCCACGGATAACCGACCGCAAGCGGTAAACACTCCTGTTGATATTCGTCTGGACAGCCCGCAGGCTGTCCCGGCGACCGTCATCGGCGACCACAATCCGGCCGCTCCTCACGTTCCACTCTCCGCTGAACAGACGGAACCGGGTCGTTATCTGGCGGACAAGGCCCTTATGGATGATTTGAAAATAGATAGCCCCTTCTTTACCCGCAACGGCCGAAGGGCGAAATTTGACTTTTACAACTGCCATACCCTTGAGTTTTTTTAGTTTTACCTCTTTTCCACACCTTTGTCCGCCCGGAAAAGTAACAAAGGAAGGCGGATTTTCCCGGAAAACAAATGTACGAAAAACGGCAGGCACGCCGCTCCGGAACAGAACGGCGGGAAAAGCAGAACGACATTAACATTTTTAACTTTCATGCACAATCGGCGCGGCGTACATGGCTTGTAGTTTTCCCTACATGCCGGGCCGGGAAACACTACATGGCATGTGGGAAGAAGCGGATGCCTTGTAGTTTTTCCTGTCATAGGGAAAGTTTGACCGGAAAGCAGGCCCGGGAGAACGAAAAAAGGACGGTTTCAGCCGTCCTTCGCATTTCCGCAGTACAAAGATAATACATTTTCCGGGCAAAAGCAAATTGTGTTAAAATCACAGAACGCCGGTTATCCCGGCATCGCGTGCCGCTCCGCCGGAACAGCCTCAGAGGAACACGATATCGGTAATGACGAAAGCCTGCACCTTGGCATTCAACTGGCGGACCAGCTGTTCGCGAAGCATTTGCAGGTTGGCGCGCAAGGCCGGCCGCGACAAACGGACATAGAGCGTCTGATTCCTGATGTAAACCTCCTTGGTATAGGATGCCACAACGCTGCCGGCAACTTCCGGCCAGGCCTCGACCAGCCGGTACTGGTTGAGCGGTGTCTCCAGCCCCGACTCGCGCATGAAGCGCAGCAGCACATTCGTCAGTTTCTCAGATTTCCTGCGTTCCATCTTTGCCGGATGCTACGATACCCTTATCAACGAGGAACAGACGATAGTCGCGCTTCGTGCCGGCGAGAATGTTGTCCAGATGTTCACGGTTGGTATCGGTGATAAAGATTTGTCCGAAATTCTCTTCCAATACATATTCTATAATTTTGGCCACCCTTCCGGCATCGAGTTTGTCGAAGATGTCGTCCAATAACAGTATCGGGGTCTTGCGCTCCCCCTTCCACTGCAAAAACACATATTGGGCCAGTTTCATGGCAATGAAGTAGGTCTTAGTCTGTCCCTGCGAGCCTTCGCGCTTCACGGGATATCCGTTGAAGCACAACTGCAGTTCGTCCTTGTGGACGCCGTGCAACGTGTGTCCGACAATGCGTTCCTTGGGCCGGCCCGCCGCAAGTAGGTCCTTCAGCGCCCCGCGCTCTCCATGCGACTCATAGACAATGTCCACCGTCTCGGTGTCGGAATTGCACAGGCGGGCATATATATCCTTGAATATCGGTACAAACGCCTCGACGAAAGCCTTACGGCGATCGTACACGACGGCCGCCGATTCCGACATCATTTCCTCCAGCACGTCCATGACGGACGCATCCGGCTCCGCTTCCGACTTGAGCAACGCATTCCGCTGTTTGAGCGTCTTCTCGTAACGGATGACATGCTCAAGATAGAGGGAGTCATACTGGGATATGACCACGTCCATGAACTTGCGACGCTCGTCGCTGCCACCCGACACCAGAAAAGAGTCGGAAGGCGCAATCAGCACCAAAGGTATCTTTCCCACATGTTCGGAAAAGCGACGGTAGTCCTTCCCGTTGCGTTTCACCAGCTTTCGCCCCCCACGCTTCACACTGCAACAGACCAGTTCCCGGCCGTCCGCCACCTCGTCGGAAACATATTCGCCCTGAATCATGAAAAAATCGGCATCGTGGCGGATATTCGAGTTCTCCAACGGATTGGACGCACTCTTGCAAAACGAAAGGTAAAAGACGGCATCCAGCAAGTTGGTCTTCCCCATGCCGTTGGCGCCTATAAAACAATTCACACTCGGCGAAAAGTCCAGTTCCGCCTGCTCTATATTCTTATAATTGACGATAGAAAGATGTCTAAGTTGCATAACCCATTGTGAAAACGTAATCAAAGTTACGGCATCACGCCAATCCGAACAACAAAATACCGGGAAAAACATCCGGAGAGCAAAAAAACGCTCCTTTTATTTTACCAATCACCGAAAATATCGTAATTTTGCGCTGCTATAATGTAAATCAGAAAGATAATAATATAATTATGACAAAGACAAATCCTTCATTGGACGTACAGGAAACACTCGGCGCTGCCGAGTCCTTTTTCAACAAGAAAAAGAAGCAGATTATTATCGGCGTAGCAGCAGTCGCCATCATCTTCGGCGGTTATTTCGGCTACAAATACCTGATTCAGGCTCCCCGCAATGAGAAAGCGCAGACGCAGCTCACCGTCGGCATCCAGATGATGGAGCAGGCACAGCAGATTTCCATGCAGAACGCCCAGGTACAGGCCATGCCGGACTCCTCGCTCACGCAGGCGCTGAAGGCACAAGGTATGCTGACCACGGAAAATCCGGACTCCGTAGCCGCTTTCGTGAAGAAATTCCGTGCCGACCAGCAGAAAATGCTGACGGATACCTATAACAAGGCATTAAAGGGCGAAGGCAAGTTCCCCGGCCTCATCAAGATAGCCAACGACGGCGGCACCGATGCTTCGAACATAGCCAACTATCTGGTCGGAATATGCTACTACCGCATGGCACAATATAAGGACGCCATCAAATATCTGGAAAACTTCGACGCACAAGGCGACAAGGCGGTTTCGCCCATGGGACTCGCCGCACTGGCCAACTGCTATGCCTGCGAAAAGCAATTCGACAAGGCCGTGAGCAAGTTCAAGAAAGCCGCGGACAAGGCTGACAACGAAACGCTCTCCCCCCTGTTCCTGCTCGAAGCCGGAAAAATCCTCGAAAGCCAGAACAAGAAAGAAGAGGCCAACGAACTTTACGTACAAATCAAGAAGGAATATCCCAAATTCGGAATGACGCAGCAAGGCATGAACAGTTCCGAAATCGATATGTACATTGAACGTACGAAATAACCCACGCCACATCAACAAACACGGACAAACAATGCCCAATCACCTCGTACCGTTCAACCGGAACTACGATACGATTGGGCATTCCCGTTCCATACAATCCCTACCCTACCATGTCATCCCAATCATTCTCATTTAAGAGCAACGACATACCCGACACGACCAACATGCGCTTCGGCATTGTCGTAAGCGAATGGAACAACCACATCACGGAAAAGCTTCTGGAAGGCGCAGTCAAGACCTTGTGCGAAAACGGAGTTCCGGAAAGCAACATCACGATACACCATGTCCCCGGCAGCTACGAACTGGTATACGGCTGCTCCCAGCTAGCCAAACACGGATTCGTGGACGGCATCATTGCCATAGGCTGTGTCATCCGCGGCGATACGCCGCACTTCGACTACATCTGCGCCGGAACGACGCAAGGCATCGCCCAGCTGAACGCCACCGGAAGCAAACCCATTGTATATGGAGTACTTACGGTAAACAACACGGAACAGGCCGAAGAACGTGCCGGAGGCAAATTAGGAAACAAGGGCAGCGAATTTGCCATCACGGCAATAAAAATGGTGGATTACGCTTGGCAGTTACAAAAATAATGCCTACTTTTGCAGCACAATAAGGGGGCAAATACCAGAGTGGCCAAATGGGGCAGACTGTAAATCTGCTGGCTTACGCCTTCGGTGGTTCGAATCCATCTTTGCCCACACAAAAAAGCAATCCGATATACCAACGGATTGCTTTTTTGTATTCATACGGACCGGACGCCTCAGTGTATGTTGCGCTTGTCCAGCGCCTGTGCGTAACGGCGCGCATTCTCCAGGTGTTCCGAATAGGTCACGGCAAAATTATGCGTCCCCGAAAAATCCTCCTTTGCACACATATATAAATAGTCGTGCTTGGCATGGTTCAGCACCGCGTTGATTCCGGCCAGCGAGGGTATGACTATCGGTCCCGGCGGCAGGCCTGCGTATTTATAGGTATTGTATGGACTATCGACCGTGAGGTGTTCGTGCATGATGCGCTGCAGACCGAAATTCTTGAGCGCGAACTTTACCGTCGGGTCAGCCTGGAGTTTCATTCCCTGCCGCAAACGGTTGAGATACATACCGGCAATCATCGGCTTTTCGGCATCGTTCGCAGTTTCCTGGTCCACGATGGAAGCCAGCGTCATCACCTCGCATTCGCTCAATCCGGCCTCACGGGCAGCCTGTCTGCGCGCCTCCGTCCAGAAGGCCGCACTCTCCCTTTGCATCCGCTTCATCAGGTTATCAGGGGTGACGTTCCAGAACACCTCATAGGTGTTGGCGACAAAAAGACACGGCAGAGTCGCAGGCGTTACCCCGTACCGGCTGCAGAATTCCGCATCGGTAAACCGCTCGGCCCAGGTGGCCGAGTCGCAGGAGAACTGCTCCGCCAGGCGTGCAGCAAGGTCGTTCACGGTACGGACATAGGGAACGGTGAATTTCACCGGCTCCTGATGCCCGTTACGCAAATCACGGAACAGGCGCAATGCCGACACACCGGGCGAAACCCGGTAACGGCCAGCCTTCACATGGTGGGTATAACCGGACACACGCCCTAAAATCCGGATGAAAAGCGTCTTTCCCGAATAGCCCATACGTTCCAGGTCGGAATAGACGGCTTCGGCCGCGTCTTCGCCTCCATTCTCACGTACATACAAATACTCCTCCCCTCCCCTGTCCGGAGCAAACGGAGCCAAAACCAGCCAATAGCCGGCACACACCGCAATGACAAGGAGCACACTCACTAAGGCTACCGCCCGTTTCACTTTACGATTCTTCATCTTTCACGTACTATTTTTGAACAAAAATACGAATTTATCGTTTTTCGATACACTTATATAGCCGTATTTTTGTTACTTTTGCGCAAAAGTCGTATTTTTGTGCTATTAAAAGAATTCGCACTATCAATAATCCAAACATAACATGACCGAATACAAGGATTTCATCGGCTACATTGAGGAAAGCATCAAACAGAATTGGGACTTGGCTGCCCTTACCGACTATGAAGGCAGCACGTTGCAATATAAGGATGTAGCCAGGAAAATCGAAAAACTCCACATTCTCTTTGAAAACGCCGGCATAAAGCCCGAAGATAAAATCGCATTGTGCGGCCGCAACAGCGCCAACTGGGCTGTCGCCTTTTTGGCCACATTGAGCTACGGCGCAGTAGCAGTACCCATTCTGCACGAGTTCAAGGCCGAACAGGTACACAACATCGTGAACCATTCCGAAGCACGCATCCTATTCGTGGGAGACCAGGTGTGGCCGACACTCGATGCGGACGCCATGCCGCAACTGGAGGGCATCATCAACATACATGACTACTCCCTGCAGGTGTGCCGTACCGACCATCTGATGGAAGCCCGCGAAAGGCTTAACGAGTTCTTCGGCAAGAAATATCCCAAGTATTTCCGCAAGGAGCATGTCAGTTACAGACATGCGGCCTCCGGTGAGGAACTGGCCATGATCAACTATACATCAGGCACCACAAGCAACTCAAAGGGCGTGTTGATACCTTACAGAGCGCTTTGGTCCAACCTTATATTCGCCCGCGAGGTGTTGGGTGAACATCTGAAACGGGGTGACAGCGTCATATCCATGCTTCCGTTGGCGCACATGTACGGAATGGCCTTCGAATTCATCTTCGAGTTCATGCAGGGATGCCATGTATTCTATCTGACCCGCGTCCCATCCCCCAAAATCATCTTCAAGGCTTTTTCGGAAATCAAGCCCCACATCGTCATATCTGTCCCCCTTATCATCGAGAAGATTCTGAAGAAGTCCGTCTTCCCGAAACTGCAGACCATCAGCATGAAACTGTTGCTCAAACTGCCGGTCATCAATTCCAAAATCAGGGAGAAAATCCGCGAACAGATATTCGAGGCTTTCGGAGGACGCATGTACGAAATCATCATCGGCGGCGCGGCTTTCAACAGCGAGATAGAGCAATTCCTGCACCGCATCGGCTTCAACTTCACCGTAGGCTACGGTGCGACCGAGTGCGCCCCCATCATTTCTTATGTCAATTGGCATGATTTCCGGCCGGGGTCCTGCGGTAAGGCCGCCCCGCGCATGGAAATCCGCATCAACAGCAATGACCCCGAGAACGAGGTGGGAGAAATCCTGGCCAGGGGAACCAACGTCATGCTCGGCTATTATAAGAATCCCGAGGCCACGGCGGCCGCCATCGATGCCGACGGCTGGTATCATACAGGCGACCTGGGCGTTATCGACAAGGACGGTTATCTGTACATACGCGGACGTTGCAAGAACATGCTGTTAGGTTCATCCGGACAAAACATCTATCCCGAGGAAATAGAAGACAAGTTGTGCACACTGCCCTACGTATCGGAATGTATCGTGATACAGAAAGGCGACAAACTGTATGGCTTGGTACACCCCGACTACGAAGAGGCGGAGCGCGCAGGACTTGACGAAGGACAACTGCGCTCGGCAATGGAACAAAACCGAAAGGACCTGAACGCAATGGTAGCCTCTTACGAGCAACTGTCCGGCATCCGCATCTTCAAGGAAGAATTTGAAAAGACGCCGAAACGAAGCATCAAGCGTTTCCTGTACGAGAACGCGGAAATTTAGTTCCTCGTCCCCGACTCAGGCAGACTTATCATCTTACCACCTTGCGACTTACGGACAAACCGGTCGCAAGGTGGATAAGCAAACGCATAACGCAGAAATTGTCCTATAAGACAATTTTAATTCTCTTATAAGACAATTTGAAATGTCTTATAGGACAATTTCGAGGAGACTTAAACATAGCCCCCATAAACAGATTGAACCGACAAAAGAATGAAGCTCTTGGGGCATATACCCCAAGAGCAAATCCACAAGAACAACATTAAAAAACATTTTTATGAAGACGTACAACATATCTTTCATCGCTGGTGTCATTTTATTTCTGATAATGACAACCGGATGCTCAGGTAATAAAGAAACAAAATCAGACAGAGCCGGTGAAGAGATTCAGACCGAAGTCGCAAACGCCGACATTCGCGGACAATGGTATATCGAAGACATCGTTTTCAGTGATTCCGACTATGTGCGTCCCGATGAGACGTCATCGAGCATGAAACAATATATAGTGTTTGAAGACAGCACATACTTCATCATGACAAACTGCAACACCTTCAACGGATCATATACTGTTAAAGGAGATTCAATCAAACTCGGTGACGGCATCATGACTGAGATGGCATGCGATGACATGCAGACAGAGGATGCCCTGCGACGTATTCTTCCTCACATATCCACAATAGACGTTCAAAATGATTCTGTCGTGAGACTGAATGGCTTGGCTCCCGCCGAATGTATCCTGCTGCGCAAAGCAAAAACTGAAATAAAATGATGAAGGCTTTTATAGATTAAAGTCGTCTGAAATTATAGGCTCCCCAATTTTATTTTGTTCTGAAACATTACGACATATAACAGTAAAAGCTATTGGATCTTCCAACAAAACGATACAGAAATACTATGAAAGAGATAGACAAAAAACTAAGAGATACAATCAACCGATACATTAATTCGGGAATAGAGCAACAGGTGGATTATGAGAAATTCTATCTGTATTCACTTATCACACATTCCACTGCCATTGAAGGCTCTACAGTTACCGAAGTTGAAAACCAACTGCTGTTTGACGAGGGGATAGCTGCTACAGGGAGAAGCCTCATGGAGCAGATGATGAATGTAGACTTGAAAAATGCCTATATTTTCGGATTAGACTGGATAAAATCTGCCCAACCCTATACAGTTGATTTTTTGTGTGATTTGTCTGCTAAGGTGATGCGACGTACCGGCTCTGAATATTCAACATTAGGCGGTACATTCAACTCTTCTAAAGGCGAACTACGCCGTTGTAATGTAAGTGCCGGTATCGGGGGAAAGAGTTATCTGGCTTTCCAGAAAGTGCCCAAAGCAACCGCTGATTTCTGCACATGGTTGAATGAGGCATTGTCATCCGCCGATAGAAACGATATGGCCGCCTGTTATAGGCTAAGCTTTGAAGCCCACTTCCGCTTAGTCACTATTCATCCGTGGGTTGATGGCAATGGTCGTACTACACGACTGCTTATGAATATGGTGCAGAAACAATTGGGGCTTATTCCATCCATTGTCACGAAAGAAAGGAAAGGAGAATACATACAAGCCTTAATAGACAGCCGTGAAAAAGCAGACAGCACTATTATCCAAGAAGTAATGATGGCACAGCATATCGCTAATTTGGAATACAGGATTCTACAGTATCAAGATACGACAAATGATACTGCAAATGATACTGTAAATGATACTGTAAAACTCAACGATACCACATCACGGCTTATTGCAGTCATCAAGGAGCATCCGGAATATACCTACGATGAATATGCTCAAATGCTGGGTATTGGCCGCGCCACCGTTGCCCGACATATCAAAAAGTTGAATGGTATGGTGATACATCGCATCGGATCGGACAAAGACGGCTATTGGGAATTGATAAAAGATTGAACTCTGACGAAGGCCAACTATGTCATAAAGGATATGCGAAGAATGCGTTCTCATTATATCACAATCTTCTGGATGAAATCGACAAAGCACAGGCAATCCCAAGAATGGAGATAAGAGTATGCAAACAGAAAGTAATTTAAACACTAAATCGCAATCCTTCCTTGGATAGACAGGTATTCGAGAATATGGCCTGCGCCTCGGAAAGAAGCTGCGTCTCATCCTCATATCGCGAAGAGAAATGACCGAGAACCAACCTGCTCACGCCGGCAGCCTTAGCCATCAGCGCGGCCTGTCCGGCTGTAGAATGAAAAGTTTCGGCTGCACGTACCTTTTCAGTCTCGGCAAACGTTGCCTCATGATAAAGTGTGGTGACTCCTTGTAATAGTTCTGCATTCTCCGGCATATAGACTGTATCGGAACAATAAGCATAAGAACGAGGTGCTGTTGCAGGAAAGACCAACCTGCTATTCGGGATGATTGTCCCGTCTTCGGTTTTCCAATCTGCACCGAGTTTGATGTTGTTAATCTCGCAAACGGGAATTTTCAGATAGTCCAGCATGTCCCGACGGATATGCGGCAGTTTTTCTTTTTCACGAAAAACGAATCCGCAACAGGGTAACCGATGACGCAAAGGGATAGTCGTGACTGTGAGTGACTTATTCTCAAATATCAGCTCGCTACGCGAAGAAGAAAAGGCATGAAAGAATACCTCGAAATGATTCTTCTGACAGAAAAAGTCTAATTGTGGCCGCATCACACGCTCCAAATCGGCCGGCGCATATATATGCAGAGGCGCGGTCCTGCCCAATAAGGATAATGTGGAGATAAGACCGATAAGTCCGAAACAATGGTCACCGTGTAAGTGAGATATGAAAATATGGTTCAGACGTGCAAAACTCAGATGAGCCCTACGATACTGCAGTTGCGTACCTTCACCGCAGTCTATCATATACAGATTGTCGTTCAAACCAACAACCTGCGAAGCCGGATTATGCCGCTGTGTCGGCAATGCGCTGCCACAACCCAATATATGCACTTCAAACTTTTCCATATCGCAAAGTTAATGGAAAATACAACATAAAGAAGCATATAGCTCAACATTATTATGTACTTTTGCCCTCAAAAATATAAGAAGAGTTCCTTTATGCACACAGAAGATACCATTTGCGCCATGGCCACCCCTCAGGGAGGAGCTATCGGCGTGGTACGCATATCCGGCAAGAATGCCATAACCATAGCCGACAAGATTTTTGTCCCTGCCGGGAAAAACACACCACGCCTGTCACTGCGGGAAAGCCATACCGTAACTTTTGGAAACATTATCTGTAACGATGACATTATAGATGAAGTTCTTGTAACGGTATTTCGTACCCCGCACTCATATACCGGAGAAGACAGCGTGGAAATCTCCTGTCATGGTTCGTCCTATATATTGCAGCGGGTAATGGAACTGCTCATTATGTCAGGATGCAGTTCTGCCGGTCCTGGTGAATTTACCAAGCGGGCATTTCTCAATGGAAAGATGGACCTTAGCCAAGCAGAGGCCGTGGCAGACCTCATCGCTTCGGACAGTGCCGCATCTCATCAACTGGCAATAACCCAGATGCGTGGTGGTTTCAAAAATGAAATAGAGATATTGCGCAACAAATTATTGCATATCACGTCTTTACTGGAACTCGAACTGGACTTTTCCGATCACGAAGACTTGGAGTTCGCCAATCGACAGGAGTTGCTGGAACTATCCAAGCAAATAGAAGAAAAGATAGGCAAGTTACACGACTCTTTCCGCCTGGGCAATGTACTGAAAAATGGTATCCCGACAGCAATTATCGGCGAAACCAATGCTGGTAAATCCACACTCCTGAATGCGCTTGTCGGAGAAGAACGTGCCATCGTCAGCAACATACATGGCACTACGCGCGACGTCATTGAAGACACTGTAAACATTGACGGTATTCTGTACAGATTTATAGATACAGCCGGAATACGGGATACGAATGACACAATAGAAAAGATTGGCATCGAACGAACCTTTGCTAAAGTAGAACAGGCGGACATCATTCTTTGGGTAATAGATGCGACTTGTGCGGAAGAACAATTCAAGAACCTTGCCGGCCAAATTCTTCCTTTCTCCGAAAACAAGCAGATTGTCATACTCCTAAACAAAACAGACCTGCTTCCAGAGCCTTCTTTCATACAAGAACTAATAAATAAACTCAAAACACTTTTTCTCACAATTGACAAAAATCCGAAATTCAACAGTATCCTTGAAACAAACATTCTACCGTTATCATCTCATAACATACAGGACATCAACAAACTCCGCAAGCATCTGACAGAACTCACATCCTCGTATAAAAACAAAAATAAAAGTATCCTCGTAACTAATATTCGACACCAAGAAGCCTTAAGCAATGCCTTGCAATCTATTCGCCGCGTCAGCTCTAACCTCTTAACGCTTCCGGAAGACCTTATCAGCCAGGATCTACGAGAGTGCATCCACCACCTTTCCGAAATAACAGGCGAAGTAACTTCAGATATGACCTTGGAAAATATTTTTAAGCACTTCTGCATCGGCAAGTAAGGGATGATTACCAACGATTAGCATATATCATCAATGATTATTAAGGCGTTCATTTTGAGCGCCTTTCTTTTTAGCCTTATAAGCGATGATTATCGTTTATAGGGCTTTTTCAGCTCATTTTTGTACCGTATTTGTTGCTCGCTTGCTGAAGCCTTGTTTCTCACCAACAAGGTAGTGGAGAATTGAGACACAGTGAGACGTGGTGAGACGCACTGAAACAAAAATGGAGAAATAAACGGAGAAAAGAATGAGCAGTAACATTGAAATCAAGAAGAAATGTAAGTGGTGTGGACAAATTTTCATAGCCCACAAAACGACTACAAACTATTGTTCTCATAGGTGCAACAATGCAGCCTATAAAGAACGAATCCGACAGGAGCGCATAGCGACTTATCAGAAAGAGTTTTCTATAAATACAGAAGAACCATCTATCGAGAACAAGGAATTCTATACACCACCCGAAGCCGCAAAACTCTTAGGGATTAGTCGAGCCAGTATTTACCGCTACATGGCAGACAACGTGATTAAAGCGGTTCAGTTCAAAGGAAAAACATTAGTCA
>ERZ827108.2821-NODE-2821-length-16568-cov-3.575789_pt1 | contig 16568 bp, 14 predicted proteins | sample MGYA00519921_ERZ827108 | MGnify/ENA primary metagenome ERZ827108 (study PRJEB31778, sample SAMEA3449258) | human gut metagenome | biome: human gut; feature: human-associated habitat; material: faeces | place: United Kingdom | collected 2010/2012 ... | reverse complement strand
CTCCTACGGCGGCATGTCCGGCCGTGACATCATGGCTCTGTCCGTCGGTATGTACGAGAGCTGCGACTTCAACTACATGCACGAGCGCGTGTCCCAGTGCGAATATCTCGCGCAGGGCTTCTACAAAGCGGGCGTCAAGGGCGTCGTTCTTCCCGCCGGCGGCCACGCCGTGTACATCAACATGGACGAGTTCTTCGACGGCAAGCGCGGCCACGAGACCTTCGCGGGCGAGGGCTTCTCGCTCGAGCTGATCCGCCGCTACGGCATCCGCGTCTCCGAGCTCGGCGACTACTCCATGGAATACGACCTCAAGACCCCTGAGCAGCAGGCGGAGCTGGCGAACGTCGTCCGTTTTGCCATCGACCGCAGCCGTCTTACCCAGGAGCATCTGGACTACGTCATCGCCGCTGTCAAAGCGCTGTATGAAGACCGCGAATCCATCCCCAACATGCGCATCATTTGGGGCCACAATCTCCCGATGCGCCACTTCCACGCGTTCCTTGAGCCCTACCCCAACGAAGAGAAGTAAGAAGTAAGAAGAAGTAAAGCAAAACCCCGGAGAAACTGAGAAAGCGCATACCAGCGAACCCGGACGGCACGACGCCGGTCCCCACCGGCGTCGTGCGTCAGTCGAATCCATCAAATTATTGGAGGGAAAATCAATGGCAGACAAACAGCTTACCTCAAACCGTGACGGCTTTACCAGCCGGTGGGGTTTCATCCTCGCCTGCATCGGTTCCGCCGTCGGCATGGGCAACATCTGGCGCTTCCCCATCATGGTCTCGGTATGGGGCGGAATGACGTTTCTTATCCCGTACTTCATCTGCGTTCTCCTGATTGGTTCTACCGGCGTTATCGGCGAGTTCGCTCTCGGCCGTGCGACCGGCGCCGGCCCCATCGGCGCTTTCGGCGAATGCACGGCTCTCCGCGGCAACCGCAAGATCGGCGAAGGCATCGGCCTTATCCCGGTCATCGGCTCTATGGCTCTCGCGATCGGTTACACGGTCGTCATGGGCTGGATCTTCAAGTACACCTTTATCTCCATCACCGGCGATATGCATGCAATGGGACAGGACATGGCGTCCATCGGCGGCCACTTTGACGTTGTCGCGGTGAATAACGTCCCCTGCATCATTGTTGCGATCCTCGCTTCCTTTGCCATCATGGCGCTGGGCGTATCCGGCGGCATTGAAAAAGCCAATAAGATCATGATGCCGGCGCTGTTTGTCCTGTTTGTGGTTCTCGGCGTTTATATCGCGTTTCTTCCCGGCTCCGGCGCCGGCTACAAGTACATCTTCACGCTTGACCCCAAAGGACTGCTCAACCCGCTGGTGTGGATTTTCGCCTTCGGCCAGGCGTTCTTCTCTCTGTCCGTCGCCGGTAACGGTTCGGTCATCTACGGCTCCTATCTGCCGAAGAATGAGAACATCGTGACCTCCGCGAGAAACGTTGCCGTGTTCGATACGCTCGCGGCTCTCCTTGCGGCATTCGTCATCATCCCTGCGATGGCGGCGGGCGGCGCGCCTCTGGAGAAAGGCGGCCCGGGGCTCATGTTCGTGTGGCTCGTCAACGTTCTTAACGGTATGCCCGGCGGCCGTATCATCGGCGTTATCTTCTTCATCTGCGTCCTGTTTGCCGGCTTGAGCTCCATTATCAACCTGTATGAGGCTCCGGTCGCAACGCTGCAGGACAACCTGAAGCTCAAGCGCGTCCCTGCAACGGCGATCATTCTCGCTGTGGGCGGCATTGTTGCCATTTTTATCCAGAAGATCACCTCCGAGTGGATGGATGTCGTCTCCATCTACATTTGTCCGCTTGGCGCGCTGTTGGCCGGCGTGATGTTCTTCTGGGTCGCGGGAAAGGACTTTGCGCTCAAGGAGGTCAACCATGGCCTCCAATCCCCGATCGGCGGCTGGTTCTATCCGCTTGCCAAGTATGTGTACTGCATCCTCTGCGTTATCGCGCTGGTTGCAGGCGCGGCGCTCGGCGGCATCGGCTGATCGACCCGATCCAATAAAAACGCGCGTATCGGTTCTCCGGTACGCGCGTTTTTTCTTGCTCTATGGCAAAAACCCTGCTACAATGAACCCCCGGATGGCGAAAACCGTCTAACGAATATCATAAAATGCTTTTAGGAACGAAACACCATGAAACAAAGCGACAATACAAACCGAACGCCTGCCAATTGGGACGGCACACCGCAGGAGGACTATTTCGCCGACTGGAATACTCCGCCGGAGGAATATCCCGCCGCGGGACGGCACCTCTCGCCGGAAGCGCGGGAAGAATACTATGCCGAGCGCGACGCCTACTACGCCCGCCGGGACGCCTACTATGCGCAGCGCGATGCCTACTACGCCCAGCGCGAGCGCGAGGAGCGCGCCGCGGACGAGGAAGGCGAAGAATACGAAGAGAAGTACGGCGAAGACTATGCCGACGACGCGGACGAGCCGGAGGAGGAAGAGGACGACGTTTCCTATGCCCCCGAGGACCGCTCCGAAACGCTGGAGGAGCCGAAAGAGAAACCGAAAAAGAAAAAGCGCCGCCGCAAAGGGGGCTTTCTGCGGTTTCTTGTCACGGTCATCGTGCTTGCGATCGTCGCGCTGGTGGTCATCGGCAAAGCACCGGTGCGAAATCCGGATAACCTTGAGCGTATTTCGGGCCGCAGCACGGTACTTCTCTGCGGCACGGACGAGGACGGCATGCGAACCGACACGATCCTTCTCCTGACGCTCGACCGGAACGAGGGCAGCATCCGTCTTTTGAGCATCCCGCGCGACACCTATGCGCCTGCCTACTATGTGCCGAAGATCAACTCGGCCTACGGCGCGGTCGGCGGCGGGGAAAAGGGCATGGAGCAGCTCATGGAGCAGGTGAAAAACGTCGTCGGCTTCATGCCGGACGGCTATGCGCTCGTTAATCTCAGCGCCTTTGTGGAGGCGGTCGATCTGCTCGGCGGGCTGGATTTTGACGTGCCCATGGACATGGACTACGACGATCCCGACCAGAACCTTTTTATCCATCTGAAAGCCGGCGAGCAGCACCTGACCGGCGAGCAGCTCATGTGGGTCGTGCGTTTCCGCTCGGGATACGCCAATGCCGACATCGGCCGCACGGAGGTGCAGCGCGCGGTGATGAAGACCGCCATGAAGCAGTGGCTGCGGCCGAAAACGCTCGCTGCGCTGCCGGGGCTCTGGCGCATATATCAGGAGAATCTCACGACCGACCTCTCGGTGCGCAACATCGTCTGGATGGCGCGCGTGCTCCTGAAGGGCATGAGTGGCGATATTGAAGCCAACGTTCTTCCCGGCTACGCTACCATGGTGGGCGACGCCTCGGTCTACATGATCGACACCTACGCCGCCTCGGCTATATTGCCGGATTACAGTCCCTATAAATAAAGGAAAGCGCCCCGGCTGCGGCCGGGGCGTTCTGCTTGGTTCGCGTGGTGAGAAAAACCCTTCAGTCAGCCTGACGGCTGCCAGCTCCCCTGTTAGGGGAGCCAAGATAGTATTCCGATAACCTGCTTGCCTCCCCTAACAGGGGAGGTATCTTTTGCCGCAGGCAAAAGACGGAGGGTTTTTTCGCGCGGGGAGACGAACCTCCTGTGGAAAGTAAATGCTGAAAACCGCGACAAAGAAAATATAATTTGAAAAATAATTTATATAAAACTATTGACAAAAGTTTTTCTTGTGCTATACTATGATCAAAAGGTCAAAATAGGTCAAAGGAGATGGTTCCTTTTGAAAAAGACATTGTACAGTCTGATGCTCAACGAGGAGGTCGTCCGCGAGGTGGACGCGCTCGCGCACCGACTGGGGACGAGCCGGTCGAATCTCATCAATCAGATCCTCGCCGAATATGTGAACTATACGACGCCGGAGCGCCGCATCAACGACATTTTCTCCGCGCTCGAGCAGCTCATCAGCCCCTCGCGCGAGCTTGTGCCGTTTTTCTCGCCGAACAGCAGCACGATGTCGCTCAAAAGCTCTCTGCAGTATAAATACCGCCCGACGGTCAAGTACGAGCTGGAGCTGCACGGCGGCGACGAAAACTCCATCGGCGAGCTGACGGTGCTCTTCCGCACGCAGTCCGAAGCGCTCATCCGCGCGATGACGGAGTTTTTCCGGCTCTGGAAACGTATCGAAGATACGCACCTGCCCGCCGGAACGGAGCGGCAGTATGCGCTGTACGACGGCAAATTCGTCCGTTCCATCGCACCGCCCACCAAGGACTGCACCGCCGACGAGCTGGCGCAGGCCATCAGCGAATACATCCAGCTTTTTGACCGGCTGATGAAGGGCTATGTGAGCGGCGAGCTGGATGCGCGCGCCATCGAGCACGAGTGGTTCACGCAGATGCGTCGCGCCGCCGTGCTGATTTAATCCTGTATACCATTTCTTCTCTTAATTTATTAAGGAGGGATTTTCATGAACGCTGAAAAATTCACCCAGAAAAGTCTGGACGCGGTCCGCACCGCCAAATCCATGGCGGAGGAAAACCGCAACAACTATATCACCCCCGAGCATCTTCTCTATGCTCTCGTCGATCAGGACGGCGGGCTGATCCCGTCCCTGCTCGGCAAAATGAAGGTGGACTGCAACGCCGTCCTCTCCGAGCTCGATACCGCCATCGCCGCGCTGCCGAAGGTCGGCAATGTGAGCGAGGCGTATCTCTCCCCGGACTGCGACCGCGCCATCAATGCCGCCGAGAAAGCCGCCAAATCGATGGGCGACGAGTACATCTCCGTCGAGCATCTGATGATTGGCATCTTCGCCGCCGCTACGCCGGCGATCAAGCGTATTTTCTCCGACCACGGCATCACGAAGACCGCCTTTACCGAGGCGCTTTCCAAGGTCAAGACCGGTCCCGTGACCGGCGATAACCCGGAGAGCACCTATGATGCTCTCGCCAAATACGGCACCGATCTCGTCAAGCGCGCCCGCGAAAACGAGCTCGACCCCGTGATCGGCCGTGATAACGAGATCCGGAACGTCATCCGCATTCTCTCGCGTAAAACGAAGAACAACCCCGTGCTCATCGGCGAGCCGGGCGTTGGCAAAACCGCCATCGCCGAGGGGCTGGCGCAGCGCATCGTGCGCGGTGACGTGCCCGAAGGACTCAAGGACAAGACCATTTTCTCGCTCGACATGGGCGCGCTGATCGCGGGCGCCAAGTACCGCGGCGAATTTGAGGAACGGCTCAAAGCCGTGCTCGAGGAAGTCCGCAAGAGCGAGGGCGGCATCATCCTCTTCATCGATGAGCTGCACACCATCGTCGGCGCGGGCAAGACCGAGGGCAGCATGGACGCGGGCAACCTCTTGAAGCCGATGCTCGCCCGCGGCGAGCTGCACTGCATCGGTGCCACGACGCTCGATGAGTACCGCAAGTATATCGAAAAGGACGCCGCGCTCGAGCGCCGCTTCCAGCCCGTGCAGGTGGATGAGCCGACGGTCGAGGACACGATCTCCATCCTCCGCGGTCTGAAGGAGCGCTACGAGGTCTATCACGGCGTGCGTATCCATGATAACGCGCTTGTCGCTGCCGCGACGCTCTCCAACCGCTACATCACCGACCGTTTTCTCCCCGATAAGGCCATTGACCTTGTGGATGAGGCGTGCGCCCAGATCCGCACGGAGATCGATTCCATGCCCGAGGAGCTCGACGGCATCCGCCGCAAGATCATGCAGCTCGAAATCGAGGAAATGGCGCTCAAGAAGGAGGACGACCAGCTCAGCCAGGATCGTCTCGCCAAGCTGCGCGAAGAGCTCGCCAATCTCAAGGACAAGTTCAATGAGATGAAAGCGCGCTGGGAAAGCGAAAAGAACAGCGTGGACGAGGTCAAAAAGCTCAAGGGCGAGATCGAAAAGCTCCACGCGGACATCGAAAACGCGCAGCTGCGCTACGAGTATGAGACGGCGGCCCGGCTCAAATACTCCGAGCTGCCCGCGCTGGAGAAAAAGCTCGCCGAGGCCGTGAAAGCCTCGGAGGAGAAGAAGCAGAACTCCATGGTGCACGACACCGTTACCGAGGAGGAGATCGCCGCCATCGTCGCGCGCTGGACGGGTATCCCCGTGGCGCGCCTCGTCGAGGGCGAGCGCGAAAAGCTCCTGCATCTGGATGATTATCTCCACCGCCGTGTCGTCGGTCAGGACGAGGCTGTGCAGAAGGTCACGGAGGCCATTCTCCGCTCCCGCGCCGGCATCGCCGACCCGAACCGCCCGATCGGCAGCTTCCTGTTCCTCGGCCCCACGGGTGTCGGCAAGACCGAGCTTGCGAAGTCCCTTGCCGAATGCCTCTTTGACGACGAGCACAACATCGTGCGCATCGATATGACCGAGTATATGGAGAAGTTCTCCGTCTCGCGTCTGATCGGCGCGCCTCCGGGATACGTCGGCTACGACGAGGGCGGCCAGCTCACCGAGGCCGTGCGGCGCAAACCCTACAGCGTTGTGCTGTTCGACGAGATCGAAAAGGCGCACCCGGATGTGTTCAACATCCTGCTGCAAATTCTCGACGACGGCCGCATCACCGATTCGCAGGGCCGCACCGTAGACTTCAAGAACACGATCATCATCCTTACCTCGAACCTCGGCAGCCAGTATCTGCTCGAAGGCATCGATATGGAGGGCAACATCACCGATTCCGCGAAGGAAGCCGTGATGGCCGAGCTGCACCGCGCGTTCCGGCCGGAGTTTTTGAACCGTCTTGATGAGACGATCCTCTTCAAGCCGCTCACGAAGGACAACCTCACCGGTATCATCGATATCATGGTCGAAGGGCTCAAGAAGCGCCTGGCCGACCGTTCGCTCAAGCTCTGCATCACCGACAAGGCGAAGGAGCTTATCATCGAGCGCGGCTACGATCCGCTCTACGGCGCGCGTCCGCTGCGCCGGTATCTCCAGAGCAGCGTGGAAACGCTGCTGGCGAGAGCCATCCTCTCCGGCGATATCGCCGCGGGCAGCACGCTCACGGTGGACGTCGAAAACGACGAGCTCGTCTGCCGGTAAACCGATAGAAAAGAAAACGCTGTGCGAACGAAAGTTCGTACAGCGTTTTTCTGTTAAGAAAAGCTCCCTGTGGCAACACATATGGCGCAGCCCCCCGGCGAATGCTGCTTTGGAGGGTTGCGTTCTAGTCTTATCAAAACAAAAATAGGGCCTTATTTCTCGTCCGTTTCATCCGGTATATACTGCATTATATCGCTGATATCACAGGAAAGTATTTTGCAGAACATTTCAATTGTGTGCGTGCTGACACTTTCGTTCCGCTTTAGGCGGGTAATCTGTCCGGGGCTGATGCCGTATTTTTTCTTGAGCGCATATTGTGAAATCTTGCGTTTCTTCATGGTATTCCACAATTTATCATACGAAATCATGCCAAGTCCCTCCCTTACCTCTTGACATGATAACCGAATTTGTGATATAGCAATAATGACCAATATCGGTCTCTATTTTAAGGAGGAGAAATGGAATGAAAAAGAGATTATCTGCGATTTTAGTACTGGCTTTATGCGTGTCTTTATGCGGTTGCGGGAAGAGCAGGCAGGTTCAAAGCGTGGAAGAGGCAATTTCTTCTTTGGGAAAAATATCTTTGCTTAGTTTTGAAGCCATTGAAGAGGCGGAAAAAATGTATGATGCACTCTCCGATGAGGAAAAAGAGAGCGTGGAGAATATCTCTGATTTGAGAGACGCCAGAGAAAAATACGATTTTCTGGCTTTTACTGCCAGTAACCGACCGTTCAGCTATGAGTGGATAAATTCCGCAGACGGTGACATCTATGTTTTCGAGTGTACCGGAGAAGGGACACATGACAATGTTTCCTGCACCTACACGCGGAGCGAAGATGAGAATAACATGGCGATTATCGTTTCGGAAGATGGCGTGGAGGAAAATGTTACTCTGCGGTTGGAGCTCGGGGGACGAACAGAACTTGTTACCGACACGAAAAGATATCCCTATGTGAGACGGGATGACTACGAAGCTGCTGGCGCGGAGGTCCGCGCGGAAGTCGAGAAGTACCTTTTGGCACAAGATAACGGGATATGGGTCATTGCAAATCAGTTTATGGTCTTTGGGGAGAATGGAGAGGGAATCGTATTTGATTCATTTGAAAACCTTAGCAATTCCAAGTATTCCACTATGAAATGGGAGTATATAGATAACGACACGATTCGGATTCAGGCAAACTCTTCCGGCGGAAACTATTCTGTTACTGGAGATTTCTCGCTGCTGGGCGATGCGGCACAGCGGCCCATTTTGCTGAATCATGGATCAAAAACCACGGCGTGCGGCAGTTTTATCACTTGGGATGAACTGACCGCTGCGGGCTGATCCGTCTCAAAAACTGAGCTGTGCCGGTTTTACAGCGAATCATTGACTCGTCAGAATATTGAAAAACCCCGTCTGCCTCTTTGAAAGCAGACGGGGTGTTGTGTGCAAGGCCTTTTTATACGACCTTCAGTGCATTACATGAACAGCGGGGCGAAGATCGCGATCAGGGCAACGATCGTTGCGCACTGAATGACGGTGACGGCGGTGGACATGTACTTGGGAACGGTATTCATTGTTTCTTCCTCCAAATGAATTATTATTTAGTATGGACGGATATTAACACTGGCCGCTCGCAAAGTCAAGCCTGTTTACGAATAAAATTCAGCGATTTATGAAATTTATGAATCGTGAACGGGGAAACACGAATAAAAATGAATATACTGTGGATTTTGACAATGAATAAAAACAAATGTCCGGCGGACAGAGAACCGGCGGACATTTGTCGGGAAATGCTTTGGGATATCAGATCGCGATCGGCACGGCGTCCGGCTCGATGGGGCAGACGTAGCCGGATCCGGCTCGCCCGGCGTATTCCTCGCGGGCCTTTTGCAGCAGCGCGGGATCGTCGATGAGCGCGATGGCGGCGGTTGCCAGAGTTTTTCCGGCGCAGAGGATCGCCTTGTGTGCAAGGGATGTTTTCCCGCAGGCAACGACCTGCCACGAATGGCCCGGCACGCCCGCCGGCCACGCGGCGATAAGCGCCTGCGCTGTCGGCGTCTGCCAGCTCACGTCGCCGACGTCCGTGCTGCCGGGGAGAAAGCCCTCGCCGGAGTAGAGAGGGAGGAGGAAGTCGTTCATGGGCTTGGTCATATTCTCTGAAAGCGCACGGGATTTTTTGGCGATTTCGCTGTCAAACTTTGCGCCGATGCCGGGAGCGCGCGTCTGCGGCGGAAACGTCCGGCAGAGCGACGAGGCAAAGGCAAGCTCCTCCGCCGTATACTGCGGCACGCCGGTTTCGGCGAATGAGGCGTGCAGCAGCGCTTCAAGCGTGAAGTTCGGCAGCGTTTCCGCCGTGCCGTCGATGAATACGCGCTCGTAGCTTGTCCCGGTCATAAGCGCCGCGCCCTCGGCGATGGCGTCCACGCGCTTTTGGAGCTTTACGGAATCGGCGACCTTGTTGGCGCGGACCATGTAGAGCACCGAGGCGTTCGCCTGCACGACGTTCGGCGACACGCCGCCCGCGTCCGTGATGGCATAGTGGATGCGGCAGTCGTCGGTCATGTGCTCGCGCAGAAACTGCACGCCGATGTTCATAAGCTCCACGGCGTCGAGCGCGCTGCGCCCGTTGTGCGGATCTCCGGCGGCGTGCGCGGCAACGCCGTGGAATTTATAGAGCACCTGAATGCACGAGTTGTTCGTGCCGGTGGATACCTCGTTCGTGTCGGACGGGTGCCAGGTGAGCGCGGCGTCGAGCCCGTACCAGAGCCCCTCGCGCGCCATATACGCCTTGGCCGCGCCGCCCTCCTCGCCGGGGCAGCCGAAGAAAACGACGGTGCCGGGCTTTCCGCTCGCGGCGAGATACTCCTTTACCGCCGCGGCGGCGGCGAGCGAACCGGCACCGAGCAGATTGTGGCCGCAGCCGTGGCCGTTTCCGCCGGGGGTTACGCTCTGCGCTTCGGCAACGCCGCTTTGCTGCGAGAGGCCGGAGAGCGCGTCAAACTCGCCGAGGATGCCGATCACCGGATGGCCGGAGCCGTAGGAGCCGGAAAACGCCGTTTCAATGCCGCAGAGGTTCTTCTGCACCGTGAAGCCCAGCTTTTCCAGCGCGTCCGTATAGAGCGCGGCGGCCTTGAATTCCTTGAGCGAAAGCTCCGGCTCGTCCCAGATCGCGTCGGAGATCGCGGTGAAAGCATTTGCGTGCGCGTCGATCGTATGCAGCGCGGCTTTTTTGATTTCGTTCATATCACAACACCTTGGAAAGAAAATCCTGCAAACGGGCGCTTTGCGGGTGCTGGAAGATGTCCTCCGGCGTACCCTGCTCCACGATGCGCCCCTCGTCCATGAATACGACGCGGTTGCCGACCTCGCGGGCAAAGCCCATTTCGTGCGTTACGACGACCATCGTCATGCCGTCGCGGGCGAGCTGCTTCATAACGTCGAGCACCTCGCCGACCATTTCGGGGTCAAGCGCGCTCGTCGGTTCGTCAAAGAGCATCACGTCCGGCTCCATGGCGAGCGCGCGCACGATGGCGACGCGCTGCTTCTGCCCGCCGGAGAGCTGCGAGGGGTAAGCGTCGGCGCGGTCGGCAAGCCCGACGCGCCCCAAAAGCTCCACAGCCTTCGCCTTTGCCGCGGCCTTGTCCGCTTTTTTTACAAGAATGGGGGAGATGGTCAGATTTTCGAGCACCGTTTTGTGCGGGAAAAGATGGAAGTGCTGGAACACCATGCCCATCTTCCGGCGGTGAGCGTCGAGATCGATCTTCTTTCCCTGCGCGTTTTTCTTCTTCGTGATATCCGTTCCTTCGACGATCACGCTGCCGGAGGTCGGCGTTTCGAGCAGATTGAGCGAGCGCAGGAACGTAGACTTGCCGCTGCCGGAGGGCCCGATGATGACGATCACGTCGCCCTTGCGGATCGTGAGATCCACGCCGTCGAGCGCTTTGACTGTGCCGTTGCGGAAGTGTTTGCAGAGGTCTTTGACCTCAATGAGCGTTTCACCGGTCTGCACGGCTCATCCTCCTTTCAAAGAATCCGAACAGTTTGCTGAGCAGGAACGTCAGAATAAAATAAATGACGCCGACGATCACGAGCGGCTCCAGAGGCAGATAGCTTGCGCCGCGCACGATGAGATACTGTGTCATGAGATCGCCGATAAAGAACGTGGACGCGAGCGAGGTGTCCTTCACGATCATGATAAACTCGTTGCCGAGCGCGGGAAGGATCGTTTTGAGCGCCTGCGGCACGAGAATGTACCAGGTGCGCTGGAACGAATTCATGCCGAGACTCATGGCCGCCTCGCTCTGCCCGGCGTCTACCGACTGAATGCCCGAGCGGATGACCTCGGAGACGTAGGCGGCGCTGTTGCAGACGAGCGCGATGGCGATGCAGAGAAATTTCTGCTTATTGAGCGCCGGAATGAGCGCGGGCAGGGCAAAGAAAAAGAAATAGAGCTGCAGAAGCATCGGCGTGCCGCGGATGATCTCGATGTAAGCTGTGGAAAGCCACCGCAGCGGCGCGATCTTGGAAAGCTTCATTCCTGCGAGCAGGCAGGCGATCACCGCGCCGAACGCCACCGTGATCGCGGCGAGCAGCAGCGTATACGATACGCCGGTCACCAGAAACTTTTCCCAGTATTTGGTGAACAGCTTGACGATGTTTTCAAACTTTATGAAACTCATGGACGGATCCTTCCCCTCCGCCCGCCGGAGAGATCCCCCACGGCGGGCAGCTTGTTATTTGCAATCAGTCTTCGACGCTTACTTCGGCGGCGTTCTCCGACTTGGCAAGCGCGACGGCGTCTTCGTACCATGTGCCGTACAGCCCGTCGGCATAGGCCTTGGCGAGAGCTTCGTTGACAACGTTCAGCAGCGCGGTCTCGCCTTTGGTGATGAGAATGACGTTCGCCTCATACTCGGCGGCAACTTCAAATTTCCAGGGGCAGATCATAAGATCGGGGTTGGAATCAAGGATCATTTCGGCGTTGCCCTTCGCAACGGCCAGCGCCTCGATGCTGCCGTTCTGCAGCTCCAGCACGCCCACGCCGAGATCGCCGATGGTGATGGGGTTCGCGTCGGGCAGCTGGGAGGTGAGGAGATTCATCTGGAGCGAGGCGTTCTGCGCGCCGACATCCACGCCGGAGAAGTCCTCGGCGGAGGTGTACTTGTCGGCGTCGGTCTTTTTGATGAGGATGACCTGCTCGGTCTCGTTATCGCCGGCGTAGTAGTAATCGGAGATCTCGTAGTTCTCGCTGCGCTCCTCCGTCCAGGAGTAGCCGGAAATAGACATCGGCACGGAGCCGGTGTAAACGGCAGTCTGGCAGGCGTCAAAGCTCATCGGCTCAATGACAAGATCCACGCCGATGTAGTCGGCGATGTACTTGGCGAGCGTCACGTCAAAGCCGACGTACTGCTCCTGCCCGTCCTTGGAGGAATCGACAAACTCCATCGGCGCAAAGTCGGGGGAGAGGGTGACGTAGAGAACACCGTCGGCCTTGATCTGATCGAGCATGCCCTGCGATTCGGCGGGAGCTTCGGTCTCGGCGGGGGCTTCGGATGCGGGAGCGTCGGCGGCAGGGGCTGCCGTGGGCTCCGCGGCGGGAGTCTCCGCCGCGCCGCAGGCGCAGAGCGCGAAGAGCATGACAAATGCGAGAGCAAGCGAGAGAACCTTTGAATACTTTTTCATTTTCTTTTCCTCAATTTTCACTTTTTGCTAAACATATTTATCTTTATTCTTCTGTACCGTTCACGACCTTGGCAAGCGCAACAGCTTCATCGTGCCATGCGCCGTACATTCCTTCGCTGTAGGCTTTTGCCAGCGCTTCGTTGACAACGTTCAGCAGCGCGGTCTCGCCCTTGGTGATGAGAATGACAAAGGCTTCCGTCTCCTCCGTGATGGTGAATTCCCACGGACAAAGCACCAAATCCGGGTTGGCGTCCATGATGATCTCGGCGTTGCCCTTGGCTACGGCGAGAGCTTCAATGCTGCCGTTCTGCAGCTCGAGAACGCCGGTCCCGACATCACCGACAGCCACGGGATTGGCGTCGGGAAGCTGAGAAGTGACAAGCTGCATCTGCAGAGAGGCGTTCTGTGCGCCGATGTCAACACCGTTAAAATCTTCGGAAGACGTGTACTTTTCCGCGTCGGCGGTACGGATCAGAATGACCGGCTCAATTTTGTTATCGCCATCATAGTAATAATCGGAGATCTCATAGCTTTCGGCTCGCTCCTCGGTCCAGACGTAGCCGGAAACGGACATCGGAACAGAAGCGGTATACACGGCGGTCTGGCAGGCATCAAAGCTCATCGGCTCAATGACAAGCTTTACGCCAATATAGTCGGCGATGTACTTGGCAAGGAAAACGTCCAGCCCTACATACTGCTCCTGCCCGTCCTTGGAGGAATCGATAAACTCCATTGGGGCAAAATCGGGGGACAGGGTGATATGCAGCTCGCCGGAGGCCTTGATCTCGTCAAGAACGCCGTTGGATGCGGCGCTCGCTTCGGTTGGGGCTGCGTCCGATACCGGCCCTGCGGCGGGAGACGACGCTGCTGTGCCGCAGGCGCAGAGCACGAAAAGCGTAATAGCGGCGAGAGCGAGAGAAAGGATTTTGACAAATGGTTTCTTTTTCATGGATGTATGCCTCCGATACGAGATGGATTTTTATTTAAGATGGTGCGAATATTAGCATACTTATCCACGCGAGTCAACACAAGAATGAGAAAAAATTCGGAATATTTGCGTTATTATAAATAATATACGGCGAATACGGAATATTATCCAAACACTTTGTGCATATTTGTATGCAACGAGCGAAAAAATATCCGGCTGCCTTCCCAAGGGAAGACTGCCGGATGGTTGCATATAAATGAAAGAATTACAGAAGGTATTTCAGGATCTGCACGGCGTTGCTCGCCGCGCCCTTGCGGATCTGATCGCCGCAGCACCAGAGCGTGAGAGCGTTTTCCTGCGTGAGATCCTCGCGCACGCGGCCGACCCAGACGAGGTCCTGCCCGCTTGTGTCGAGCGGGGTGGGGTAGCACCGGCCCTCGTAGTCCTCGATCAGACGGCAGCCGGGGAAGGCGCGGATGGCTTCGTTGGCCTCGGCAACGGTGATCTTCTCCTTTGTCCGCACCGTGACGGCGATGGAGTGCGAGCGCATAACGGGAACGCGCACGCAGGTGCAGGTAACACGCAGCCCGGGGAGATGCAGGATCTTGCGCCCCTCGTTCTGCATTTTCATTTCTTCATCGGTATAGAGATTATCGAGCATGCTGCCGATGAACGGGATGACGTTGAGCGCGATCTGCGTGGGGAATACCTTCGCCTCGCACTTTTCGCCGCGGGCGAGCGCGTCCATCTGGTGCTCGAGTTCCTCAAGTCCGCCCTGTCCGGCACCGGATACGGCCTGATAGGTGCATGCGACCATGCTCTCGATCGGCGAGAGGCGGTTGAGCGCGCCGACGGCCATGGCGGTGATGATCGTGGAGCAGTTGGGGTTGGCGATGATGCCGAAATTGCTCTTCGCGTCCTCGCCGTTGATCTCCGGCACGACGAGCGGGATGGCCGGATCCATGCGGAAGGCGGAGCTGTTGTCGATGTATACCGCGCCGCTTTTCACGATGGCCGGGGCAAACGCGCGGGACATGCCGCTCTTTACCGCGCCGAGGACAAAGTCCATGCCCTCGAACGAGGCGTCCGCCGCTTCTTCCACGGTGAGGCCCTCCCCGCGGAAGGGAATTTTGCTCCCCGCGCTGCGCGCGCTCGAGAGGAGCTTGAGACGCGAAACGGGAATATCGTATTCTTCCAGTACGTTGAGCATCTCGCGGCCGACCGCGCCGGTCGCGCCGAGAATGGCGATATTGCAGTTTTTCATAAGAGGATCTCCTTTCTGTCAGCCGGTGAACCCGTCATACAATACGCGGATCGCCTTTTCAAAATCACAGTTTTCCACGCCCACGATGATCGAAAGCTCGTCCGCGCCCTGGGCGATGGTGCGAATGTTCAGCCCGTGCTCGCCGAGCGCCTGGAAGAGCTTGCCGGACGTGCCGGGGCGGGCGGGCATTTTGCGGCCCACGGCGGCGACGAGCGCGATGCCGTCCTGCACGCGCACATCGTCCGGGCGGCAGGTCTTCTGAATGTCGGCGATGACATCATAGAGCGTATTTTCCAGCGCAGCGGACGAAACGACGAGCGCGAAGCTGTCCAGCCCGAGCGTGATGTGCTCCACGCTTGCGTGGTAGCGGTCGAGGATCTCCAGCGCGTTGCAGAGCGTCGTGGAGGCGTTCATGTTGCGCTTGAGCACCGTGAGGATCGTGAAGTTGCGCCGCCCGGCAATGCCGGTGATCGGGCGCTCGAGCTCGCTTTCGCTTTCGATGTGCTCCACGATGAACGTGCCGGGCTCGTCCGGCCGGTTCGTGTTGCGGATGTTCAGGGAAATGCCTTTTTCCTTGACCGGCAGAATGGATTCCTCGTGCAGCACCGAAGCGCCCATGAACGCCATCTCGCGCAGCTCGGCGTAGGTGATGCGGGGAATGGGCCGGGGATTCTCCACAATGCGCGGATCGGCCATCAATATGCCGGAAACGTCCGTCCAGTTCTCATAGATATCCGCATCCAGCGCGTTGGCCACGATTGCGCCGGTAATGTCACTGCCGCCGCGCGTCATCACATGGATAGCGCCATTGGGCATTACGCCGTAAAAGCCGGGCATGACGAAGCGTGGGGAATGCACCGCGCGCTCTGCGATAGCGGCATAGGTTTTTTCGTAGTTAATTTGCCCATCGTAATTGAAAAATACACACTCGGCCGCATCGATAAAGCCAAAGCCCAGGTATTCGCTCATCAGCCGGGCGGTCAGGTATTCGCCGCGCGAAACCAGATAATCCACCGGGATATCCTGATTGAGCTCGCCGCGCAGCTTTTCAAACTCACTTTCCAAATCATAGTGCAGCCCCAGCTCATCGCGGATGCCGTAGTAGCGCTGCTCGATCATGGAAAAGATATCCTCATGCGACACGCCGTAATTGATATGCGCATGGGTCAGATACAGCAAATCGGTGATTTTGCTGTCCTTTTTATGGCGCTTGCCCGCGGCGGAGACCACCACGCACATGCGTGCGGGATCGCTTTCGATAATCTGCTTGACCTTGCGGAACTGCTCGGCTCCCGCCAGCGATGAACCGCCGAATTTGGCTACCTTCAGCATTTCTTACTCCTTTTGAAGCCGTGCAAAAAACACGTTTTTATTCTCACTCGCCAACGCGTATACCGCCTGTGGCGGCACAGGCCCCGTCGCCGCCACGCGGTATTCGCCCGCGTCGCAGCCCGCCCCCGCCCACTCGGGCAGCGGCATGCCGATGGGCAGCCGCAGATAATAGCGCTGCGCGTCCATCAGGCGCACGCCTGCATCCGGGCAGTCGTCGGGCAGCATATAGCGCGCGCCCTCCCGCAGGGCCAGCACATCGCGCAGCACATTGGCCGCGGTTGGATAACGCCCCGCGCCTTGTCCGCCAAAGCGCAGCGTGCCGCAGCCCGCACCCTCATACCAGGCCTGGTTCAGGTTGCCCGTCACGCT
>ERZ827108.2820-NODE-2820-length-16572-cov-5.380093_pt1 | contig 16572 bp, 13 predicted proteins | sample MGYA00519921_ERZ827108 | MGnify/ENA primary metagenome ERZ827108 (study PRJEB31778, sample SAMEA3449258) | human gut metagenome | biome: human gut; feature: human-associated habitat; material: faeces | place: United Kingdom | collected 2010/2012 ... | reverse complement strand
ATTAGCATGAGGGGAACATGTGTTCTATCGAGACACACTTTTTGTCCTATAAGCCTCGTGAGGAGCATCTTTCGCACCAGAATCATATGTCCGCTTGCGGCGCTGCTGTGCAGGTTCTTTGTAAGCGTTTTGCGCGTTTATCTGCAGCGTTGCTATGCCTGCTATAATTCTCGCCCGTATGTTTCCGCTTTGTCGACGAAAGGGTTTGCGTGAATCGTACCGAAGCGCTCAACATCCTTGGACTCGACGACGATGCGTCGGCGGCCGACATCAAATCGGCCTATCGCGAGTGCGTGCAGATATTGCACCCCGATCGCTTCGCGAATAATAAGAAGCTGCAAAATCGAGCGACTGAGCAATTCAAGCGCCTACAAGACGCCTATGAGTATCTCACGAGCGATCGCGCGGCGTCGAAACAAAGCCGCTCGTCTTCTCGCCCTCGCCAAGCCTACACGGCACGCGAGGCGAAAATCGCGGGTTTGGAAGCCGCGCGCACGCAGCTCATCGCCCAGCACGATGCTCTGTGCGACGAGCGCCGCAATTCCATCATCATGATTGCGGCCGGCGTCATTATCGCGCTGTTCTTGCGCCGCATCGTATGGGCGGCTGGCCTTGCGGGAACGTTGGTAATTTGGGGTATCGTCACGCTCACGGGAGCGTGCAAGAATATCGCGACGCTCAATGAGCACCTCGGCGAAATTGAGATGCAGAAGCGCCAACTGGAAGAGAACTGGGAAGAAGACTAAATGAAGCAAGAAAACCTTCGCAACGTGGCAATCATCGCGCACGTTGACCATGGTAAAACCACGATGGTCGACCGCCTTCTGGGCGCAGCCCACGTGTTCCGCGAGAATCAGCAGGTCGAGGAGCGCGTGCTCGACTCGAATGACCAGGAACGTGAGCGCGGCATCACCATTCTGTCGAAGAACATTTCCATCAACTACAAAGGCGTGAAGATCAACGTCATCGACACCCCGGGCCACGCCGACTTCGGCGGCGAAGTCGAGCGCGTGCTGAACATGGCCGACGGTGCTCTGCTTATCGTTGACGCATACGAAGGTCCCAAGCCCCAGACGCGTTTCGTGCTTTCGCATGCACTCGAGGCTGGCCTGCGCATTGTGGTGGTTGTGAACAAAATCGACCGCCCGAATGCCGACCCCGAAGCCGCCGTCGATAAGGTGTTCGACCTCATGGTCGAACTTGGCGCTTCCGATGAACAGCTCGATTTCCCGGTTGTTTACGCTTCGGCCGTGAATGGCTACGCTCGCTACGAATACGACGACGGCAACATGGACATGATTCCGCTGCTCGATACCATTTTGAAAGAAATTCCTGCGCCCGATGTTGATGCCGATGGCCCGGTTGCGATGCAGGTGTGCACCGTCGACCACAGCAGCTACGAAGGCCGCATCGGCATTGGTCGCTTGCATAGCGGCACCATTCACGAGAAAGACCTTGTGCTCGTGGTTCCCTCCGAGGGTGAGCCGTACAATGCCCAGATTCGCAAGGTGTACACCTTTGAGAACCTTGGCAAGGTTGAGGTCCCCGAGGCTCATGCGGGCGACATCGTTGCTGTTATCGGCATTGAGGCTGCCGACATCGGAGATGTGATTACCGATCGCGAGAACCCGGTCGAAATGAAGCCCATCGCTGTCGAAGAGCCCACCATGGCCGTTGTGTTCGAAGCTTCCACGAGCCCCATCGTGGGTCGCGAGGGTGACATCGTTGGCGCCCGCCAGCTTAAAGAGCGCCTCATGCGCGAAAAGGAATCCAACATTTCCATGCGCATTGACGAGACGGAAGACAAGAGCGGCGTTCGCGTCGCCGGTCGTGGCGTTCTGCACCTGTCCGTTCTTATGGAAACGATGCGCCGCGAGGGCTTCGAGTTCCAGGTTGGTCGTCCTCAGGTCGTGTACAAGACCGACGAGCACGGCAACAAGCTTGAGCCCATCGAGGAGGCAACGCTCGACGTTCCTAACGATTACTCGGGCAAGGCTATCGAGGTTATGGGCACCGCTGGCGGCATCATGGAAGACATGGCTTCCGACGAGACCATGACGCACCTCGTGTTCCGCATTCCGTCACGTGGCACCATGGGCCTGAAGACGCGCATCCTCAACGTGACCCACGGCGAGGGCGTGCTGTTCCATCACTTCCGCGAGTACGGTCCGTACACCGGCGAGATGCAGGGTCGCAAGAATGGCGGCATGATCGCCATGAGCACCGACAAGGCCGTTGCGTACGCTCTTGACACGCTGCAGCAGCGTGGCCGCCTGTTCGTGAAGCCGGGCGACGAGTGCTATGAAGGCATGATCGTCGGCGAATCGGCCAAGGAAGGCGATATGGTCGTGAACGTGTCGAAGACCAAGAACCTGGGCAACCAGCGCTCTTCGACCGCCGATAAGGCCATCCAGCTTACCCCGCCGGTGACGTTCACCCTCGAAGAGGCTCTGGAGTACATCGAGGACGACGAGCTCGTCGAGGTCACGCCGCAGTCCATTCGTATGCGCAAGCGCCTGCTTTCCGCAACCGACCGCCGCAAGGCTAACAAGAACTAGCGAATTCCATTTCGCCGCTTTGAGACCCGCCCGCGCATACGGGCGGGTCTTTGTATATACACGCATTTATTCCCATGCGCTGAAATGCCCAATTTGCCGTATATGGCCGTGCATTTTGGGCGTTCGCGTGGTGTGCGTGTGGGTGTATTGTGACGGCGTTAAACCCGTTTTTCGCCTGTGGGAAAATATTGGCCCGTACACAAAGGGCAAAAACGAATGCGGCATGGGGAGAGTTTAGGTCGCGTCCCGTTTACCCTTGCCCATAAGAGAAGGTAGGGCTTAATGAAGAAGATGAACTTCTTGAAAATCGCCTGCGCTGCGGCACTTTCCGCCGCATGCTGTTTTGCCGCCGTTGGCTGCAGCCAGACGAAAAGCGATTCCGGCGACGTGTCGGTGAGCGATACGTCCGAAGGCGTTGCTGCCACGGTCAATGGTACGGAAATCGGCGAGAAGGCCGTGACTTCGTACATCGCAAACTTCCGCAGCATGTCGAATCTTGAGTCCGACGCCGACTGGGCACAGTGGCTCGTCGACAACAATTACACCGTGGCCGACATTCGCGAGGAAGTCATCAGCTATTACGCGAGCCAGGAGCTCATTCGCCAGGCCGCCGAGGAAAACGACATTAAGGTCGAGTCTTCCGAAATCGATTCCCAGGTGCAGCAGATGCGCTCTTACTACGATTCCGATGAAGATTGGGAAAATGCGCTGAAGCAGATCGGCACCACCGAGTCGCAGTATCGCTCGCTGCTCGAGATTTCCATGCTTCAGCAGGCTCTTCAGGAAAAGGTTGCCCAGCCGGAAGACCCCACCGATGAAGAGCTTCTGCAGTACGCCCAGATGTATGCCACTTACTACAACGGCGCAAAGAAATCGAGCCACATCCTGTTCAATTCCGATGACGAAGCTACCGCCCAGGAAGTGCTCGACAAGATTAACTCTGGAGAGCTCGACTTCGCTGAGGCTGCAAAAGAGTATTCTCAGGATGAAGGCAGCAAGGAAGACGGTGGCAATGTTGGTTGGGATAAGCTGACATCGTTTGTCGACGAGTACCAAACCGCGCTCGATGGCCTTGAGGAAGGCCAGGTTTCCGGCCTGGTAACCTCGAGCTATGGCATCCATATCATCAAGTGCACCCAGGTGTTCAACGCTCCTGAGGAAGTCACGTCGATCGACCAGCTTCCGTCTGAGTTCATGGATTCCATCAAGTCCACCCTTGAGGCTTCCGCCAAGCAGCAGGCTTATTCGCAGTGGTATCAGGATTACAAGAGCAATGCCGACATTCAGATCAACGACATGCCGAGCGGTCTTGTCTACGATGTAAGCCTCGATGGCGTCGAACCTTCGAGCACGTCCTCTTCGACGGAATCCGATGCAAACACTTCCGCCGACTCTTCGACCGAATCTTCGGCCGAGAACGCCTCGACTGAGTCTTCTCAGCCCGCCGAGACAAAAACCAACTAGGTGCAACAACGCACTCAATCAAGAAACCCGCTTCGGCGGGTTTCTTTGTATTCTCTACCTGTTAAATGCTCGCAGCGTTTAACAGGTATGTGCTTGCCCGGTGTGACGAAATCTCACCCCCAGATAATCATTCGAAACAGAAAAATATGAAGAAATGCTTCGTTCGCACCTAAAGTCAGCGAGCGTACGCCCGGCGCGGCAGATTGCCCCGCCGCATGGCCAAGCGTACTTTGGTACGCGCCGCGCCATGCACAAGGGGCAAGATGACGTGCCCGGCGCACGCGCAGTGTCAGGTCGGCTCAAAAGAAAAACGCCGTTCGTTAGAACGGCGTAAATAAACAACTGGCGGAGAAGTGGGGATTCAGAATCGCGCCGCGCGCGCTTCACCTCGTCGGCTAAAGCCTCCTCGCGATTCGCTGAAAACAGCTCACTGGGCTGTTTTCCTGGCGCGAATCGACCTCATCGGTTCGAATCCCCCTTGTTGTTGTCGTAAAACAAAACAGGCACGGTTTCCCGTGCCTGCGGCATTTCAAGACTGGCGGAGAAGTGGGGATTCGAACCCCAGATACCCTTGTGGGGTATACTCACTTAGCAGGCGAGCACCTTCGGCCTCTCGGTCACTTCTCCGCTCGTGACGCACATTTTTGCGCGTGCAGGGGTGTATGATACCGTGACACCTATCCAAATGCAAGGGAGACTTGATGACTTCATCGCTGAATCACCACAGAGCTTCGCAAAAACGCTTCGCGCGTACCTTCATTTTGCAATTCCTTATTGTCGCGATCGCTGCGGTTGCCATGCTTGCATGCATGCCTTCGCACGCGTACGCCAAATCGTACACATGCCCAAGCGTCACGATAGATGCCCAAGCGAACGCCGACGGCTCGCTTGATGTCACCGAAGCGCGCACATTCGATTTCTCTGGCAATTTCACAGCGGTGTGGTGGACCTTCGACAACATGCCGACCAAGGAAAGCATGCTTTCGGTGAAATCGGTATCGCTTACCAATGAGTCCACAGGTGAGACCCAGACGCTTTCCTCCGTAGAATTCCAACGAGCGTGGCGCGAGGCCGGCGGCGCAGGATACCCGTCGTATTCCATCGACGAGGACGAGAACACCGTGTATGTGTTCTTCGACGAATCCGATTCTGAAGTCACGATGACGCTCTCGTACTCCATTTCGAATTTCGTTCAGGTTTACGACGACGTCGCCGAGGTGTATTGGCAATATATCGGCCATGGTTGGGCGGTCGACAGCGACCATGTCACCACGACGCTCACGGTTCCGGTTCCTGCAGGCACGCAGGTTCGTGCGGGCGACAATGTGCGCGCATGGGGCCATGGTCCGCTCGACGGAAGCCTGTCCATTGGCGATGATGGCGCGATTTATGCGCAGGTCTCTTCGGTAAGCGCGGGCGGCTATGCCGAAATCCATTCGGTATTCCCTGCGGAATGGATGAACGTTTCAGGCTCGGCGGCCAACAAACATATGGGCAATCGGCTCGATTCCGTGCTCGAGGATGAAGCCCAGCTTGCGAACAAGGCGAATGCCTCCCGTCTGCAGTCGCTTCTCTTCATTGTGGTGTGCTTGGTTGCCGCCATCGGCATTATCGTGTGGGCGGTGTTCATGTTCTTCCGCCATGGCCGCGAGTATAAGCCCCAATTCCAGGATGAATACTGGCGCGATGTGCCTGCAAAGGGTCTTTCGCCCGCAGTTATCGGGCGACTGTGGCGTTTCGATGCCGAGTCCCCCAATGACCTCACGGCGACGCTCATGCATCTGTCCCATATCGGCGCAATTCGGCTCGATGCCGGCAGCTACGAAGCGCCCAGCAAGGGGTTTTTTGGCATGGGCGGCAGCAAAACGGTGAACGATTACTACATCACGCGCCTTCCTGGCTGGGAAGAAAAGGTCGTCGACCCTATCGATAAAAAGACGATGGACCTCGTATTCAAGAAAATTGCCAAGGGTGCCGATTCCTTGTGGTTTGGCACTATTCAGCAGTTCGGAACCGATTACCCTGAGTCGTTCAACGACGCTATGGAAAGCTGGCAGGGCGTGGTTTCGGCTGAAACGAACAAGTGCAACTTCTTCGAGGAAAAAGGTTCGCACTATCGCGTGATTTTCTTCGTGCTCGCAGTGCTGCTGGGCATCGTGGGCGTCTTCTCGCTTTTCGTGACCGACGAATTCACGTTGTTCTTGGCGTTCATTCCGCCCGTGGTGGTGCTCGCGGTGCTTTCGAAGTTCATGCAGCGTCGCAGCCGCGAGGCGGTTGAAATTCATGCCAAGTGCGTCGGCCTGCGCAACTGGCTCAAAGATTTCAGCGCGCTCGACGAACGCCTGCCCACCGATGTGAAAGTGTGGGGCGAAATGATGGTGTATGCCTACATGTTTGGTGTCGCCGAAGAGGCTATGAAGGCGCTTCAGATGAAACTGCCCCAGGTCATCCAAGACGAGGACTTCGCGACATCGACGGGCTATTGGCTCATGCCCCACTATTACGGCATGCCGGGTGGTGCGGCCGCTCCCGTTGTGAGCCCCGCCGAAATGTTCCAAACCATGCAGGCCAACACCATGCAGACGGTTTCCGAGGCGCTCAGCGCCGCATCGAGCAGTGATGGCTCGGGTGGCGGCTTCTCGGGTGGCGGTGATTTTGGCGGAGGCGGCTTCGGTGGAGGAGGCGGCGGCGCAAGGTAGCCGCTCGGTTTCTCACGTTGCCTCGAAAGCCTTTCGCGCCACGTATCATTTAGTTATCCTGCGCCTCTTTTATTCCGATGCTTTTTACACGTTATACTTTAGTGAGAAAAAGCGTTCGCGAGTGAAAGAGGCGATTTTCATGGCTGAAGAAAAGGCGTTGGTCGGAATCATCATGGGCAGCGAAAGCGACATGCCCAATATGGAGCCGTGCATGAAGCAGCTTGAGGAGTTCGGCATTCCTTACGAAGTGAAGGTTGCCAGCGCGCATCGCAAGCCGGCCGAGGTGCATGAATGGGCATCGGGCGCCGAGGGACGCGGTATGCGCGTTATTGTTGCCGCCGCCGGCAAGGCCGCCCACCTTGGTGGCGTGGTTGCTGCCTATACTCCGCTGCCGGTTATTGCCGTGCCTATGAAAACGAGCGACTTGGGCGGCCTCGATTCGCTTCTCTCTATGGTCCAAATGCCCTCTGGCGTGCCCGTCGCATGCGTCGCCATCAATGGCGCGAAAAACGCTGCGATTCTCGCAGTGCAAATGCTCGGCACGGGTTGCGATGAATGCCGCAAGAAGATTTCTGATTTCAAAGCGAAGATGGCTGAATAATGACGAAGAAATTGCTCATGGGCAACGAAGCCTTCGCGCATGCCGCGCTCGAGGCGGGCGTTGCCGTGGTCGCAGGCTATCCGGGCACGCCCTCGAGCGAGCTTATCGAAACCGTTGCGAAGCGCGTGCAGGCGGGTGTCGCCGAAAACGTGCATGTTGAATGGTCGACCAATGAAAAGGCAGCGCTCGAGTTGCTCGCCGGCGCGTCGTATGCCGGTGCACGTACGCTGTTCACTTGCAAGCAAGTTGGCCTCAATGTCGCGAGTGACCCGCTCATGAGCTTGAATTATGTGGGCGTCGAGGGCGGCTGCGTCATCTATGTTGCCGACGATCCGGGCCCTATTTCGTCGCAGACCGAGCAAGATACGCGTCGTTTTGCGTCGTTCGCCAAGATTCCTGTGTTCGATCCATCGAGCGTTGAGCAGGGTGTTGAAATGCTCCCGCGCGCCTTCGCGCTTTCTGAACGCTATCGAACGCCGGTTATCGTGCGTCCAACGACGCGCGTGTGCCATTCATCGACGTTCGTCGATGTGGCTGAAAAAACGCAGGGCGCCCCTGTAAAGGGTTTCTCAAAAGATGATTCCCGCTGGGTTATTTTTCCTGCGCGAGCATATCGCGGACATAAAGAAATCAACGGCCGATTGGCGAAGATTGCCGATGAATTTTCAGGCGTATGCGCTTCCGAGACGCCGAGTGGTTTGGCATCGGAAGATCTTTCTCGCTTCAATCCCATCGAAAATCACGGCGATGCGCCGAAAATCGGCATCGCGTGCGGCGGCGTGTCGACCGCGTATGCGAAAGAGGCGCTTTCGATTCTTGAGCACGCGGCAAAACAGACGACTTCTGCGGCTGGTGTTGCCGGCGGTGAGCGCGGCGAGGCTCTTCCGAGCTATCGTTTCATGCAAATCGGCACGCCGTTCCCGTTCCCCGAGGCCCGCGTGGATGAATTCCTTGATGGCCTCGATGCTGTTATCGTGTTCGAGGAGCTTGACTCGGTTATTGAAGACGGCCTCGTTCATATGGCCGGCTTGCGTGCGGCGCGAGGTAAGAGCGCTCCTCGGGTTCTTGGCCGTGCGTCGGGCGCGTGCCGCGATGCTGGCGAGAACGATGCCGATGATATTGTTGAGCGTTTGAGCAAATTCTTTGATGAAGCCTTGCTGCGTCGCGAGGGTGTTTCGGGCGACGAGCTCATGCGTAAAATTGAAGAACGCGCCAATGCGCGAGCTTGTGCACGCGAAGCCGCGGCGCCCAATCTCGATATCGAGCTTCCCGCACGCCCACCGGTGTTGTGCGCAGGCTGCCCCCATCGTGGTTCGTTTTACGCATGCAAGCAAGCGCTCAAAAAAATGCGCGTTCGCAGTATCTTTTCGGGCGATATCGGCTGTTACACCTTGGGCAATGCCAAGCCGCTCGATGCTGTGGATACCTGTTTGTGTATGGGTGCGGGCATCACGATGGCGCAAGGCCTCGGCGTTGCCGACCCTGCGGTGAAACAGCTTGCTTTCGTGGGCGACTCGACGTTTTTCGCGAGCGGCATCACGGGCGTTGCCAATGCCGTATACAACCAGCACGACATCACGGTGTGCGTGCTCGACAATTCCACCACGGCCATGACGGGCGGGCAGCCGCATCCTGGCACGGGCAACACGCTCATGGGGCCTAAAAGCGCGCCGCTTTCTATCGAACGCATCCTCGAGGCACTTGGCGTGGAATGCATCGAGTTCGCCAACCCCCATCATCTTGATGAGGGTATCGATGCGGTCACGAAGGCGGTTTCTTTCGAGGGCCCGTCTGCGGTTATCTTCCGCGCGCCGTGCGTGAATCTCATTAAACCCGAGGCTCCTGTTTCGATCAATGCGGAAATATGCACGGGCTGCAAGAAGTGCATTACGGCAATAGGGTGCCCTGCCATCGGATTCAATGGCGAGGTTGCTACGATTGATGAAACGCTGTGCACGGGCTGCGGTTTGTGCACGCAGGTTTGTCCGTTTGGGGCCATCGTGCCAGCGTGCCAGCCTGCATAGAGGCAATTGGCAGGTGGGTGTCCCGCGTACCGTTGTCGCTTTGGCTTTCGTCCGCCTCGAAGCGCACCGCAGTCGCATTCTGATCGAAGGGCGCGAGGCTCACGTTTGCTGACTTTTGTAAGACCATGATTTGGAGTGTTGCCCAATGAAGAATGTAGTGCTCACCGGTATTGGCGGACAGGGTACCGTGCTTGCCGCGAAAATACTCGCCCAGGCTGCGCAAGCGCGCGGCTGGCATGTGCGCACCGCTGAAACAATCGGTATGGCGCAGCGAGGCGGGAGCGTGACGAGTCATGTTCGCATGGGCAACGAGGGTGAACATGTTGCTTCGCCGCTCGTGGGTGCGGCTGCGGCTGACATGCTCATCGCCTTCGAGCCTGGCGAAGCGGCGCGTATGCTTGGGCTTCTCTCTGCGCACGGCGTGCTTGTCACGGCGTCGAATGTGAAACAGCCCGTCACTGCGTCGCTGTCGAAAACGGTGTATGCCGCCGCACCGGTGCTTGAGGCGCTCGAAAAGCGCGATGGCGCAACCGTTGTAGTCGACGAGCCGGCGCTCCTTGAGTTCGTTGGCAATTCGAAGGCTCTCAACATCGTTCTGCTCACGGTTGCCATCTCTCAGCGCGATGCTCAAGGAAACCCTCTTCTGGGCATTTCGCTTGACGAATTCAAGGAAGCCATTCGCGTGTGCGTGAAGCCGAAGTTCGTCGATATGAACCTCGCTGCGGTTGACGCCGTGTGTAAAGAACTGTGCTTGCAGTAGTTCATTTCGACGAGCCAGGAGCGGCATGCGCCTGGCGGCCTCTTTTTTCGGCCGCATTTCTCTTTCGAATTCAAGAAATCCCGCAAGTATGGCATGCTTGCGGGATTTCTGCGTTTATCAGGCGAAATGCAAAGATTACCCTACGGGGGTAATAGGCGCGCGCGGGAATTTCGGCCATTGTGGGTAGCGTTGAAGCCGCGAAGCGCGGCAAGGCCGAGAACGAAGAAGGGGGACCAATGACCGAGGAGAGCGAAGGCCAGCGCACCGTCGCGCCGGCTGACGCGGATCATGCGCCCAAAGGGAAGAACAAAAAGAAGCCGGCCATTGTGGCAGGCACCGTCGCCGTTGTTTTGGTGCTCGCCGGTGCTGGTTTTTGGGTATGGCATGAGCAGCCGAGTTTCTGCAACGCTATTTGCCACAGCCCGATGGACAATTATGTCGAGAGCTATACGTCGGGCGACGCAGGCATGCTTGTGACGCAGCATGCTGAGGCGGGCAAGAACTGTCTCGACTGCCACAATCCGGTTATCACCGAGCAGCTTACCGAGGTATGCACATGGGTGGCCGACGATTATCCCATGACCGATGACGGCATGCTGAACACCGGCAAGGAAATCGCTACCGAAGAGTTCTGCACTAACGACGGCTGCCACAACATGAGCGATGTCGTGAACGCTACGTGGGGTTTCGAAGGCAACGACGCCAAATACAACCCGCATTCCAGCCATCAGGACAACCAGCTCGAATGCGGCGATTGCCATAAATCGCATGAGACCAGCACCCTGTACTGCGCTAAATGCCACGACTTGAACCTGCCCGAAGGTTGGGAGGCCACCAATGAGTAACGTATCTCGCCGTAATTTCTTCAAGGGCGCAGGTGCCGCTGCCCTGGTTGCTGCCACCGCCGGCTCACTTTCGGGTTGCGGAAACGGCTACGAAAGCAACGAGTCCATCAAAGACGCCACCACCCAGCGTCCGTCGACTCCGAGCTGGCTTGGTGAGGCTCCCCAGATCGACGAGGCCGAAATCACTGAAACGCTCGATTATGAAGTCGTTGTTGTAGGCTTGCGCACTGGCGGTCTGCCCGCTCTTATGTCTGCCGCCGAAAATGGCGCGCGTGTTCTCGGCATTGAGCAAATGAGCAAAATCGCCGAGCCCCGCGAAGACCTCGGTGCCGTCAATTCGCGCTATCAGCTCGAATCGTTCAGCGAATTCCCTCAATTCGAGATTGATAAGATGGAAATCATGGAAGACATCGTGCGCTATGCGAACGGCTTCGTGAATTATGACCTTATTAAACTATGGGCCGACGAGTCGGGCGACATGATTAACTGGCTGTCCGACATCATTGAGCGTGACGGCAAATTCAAGATGTGGTTTGAGGGCTCCGTTGGCACCGAAGGCCAGGGTGCTCGCGATAAGGCGTGGGCTACGGGCCACAGCCCCCAAAAGCTTGTCGACGATAAAGAGATTACGTTCGGCGGCACGATGCGCGATTACGCTATCGAAAACGGCGCTGAGATTCGCTACGACACCATGCTTGTGAAATGCGAGCAGGACGAATCGGGCCGCGTGACCGGTGTTATTTGCCGCGATGGCAACGACCTGCATTATATTCGTGTGAATGCTTCCAAGGGCGTCATTCTCGCAACGGGCGGCTATGTGGCGAACACCGAAATGGTTGAGGCTCGCCAGGCATGGAACAATCGCCTTAAGATTAATATTCCCGTTGGTGGCAGCTGCACGGGAGACGGCATCAAGGCCGCTATGTGGTGTGGTGCGACCATCGACCCCTTGGGCTGTGCCGTCACGTTCAATCGTGCATGCTGCAAGCCCGATGAGGTTGCTGGCAGTGACCTGGTTGGCAAGTGGTTCTGGTTCGGTGAGCAGCCGTTCCTCAAGGTGAACCTGCAGGGTAAGCGTTTCTGCAACGAGAGCGGTCCGTACGATTACATGCTGCACTCGGCTTTCATGCAGCCGTACCACACGTATGTCGACATTTGGGATTCCGATTACGTCGAGCAAGTTAAGCAGCTTAACGAGGTCGGCTGTTGCCGTTTGTATCCCTTCGATAACGGCGCTCCGTCGAATATGGATATTTCTGCCATGCAGAGCAAGTTCGACCAGCTCGAGGAGGCCGGCTACATCCAGAAGGCCGACACTATGGAGGAACTTGCGGCTAAGCTGAATCTTCCCGTAGAGGCGACCGTTGCTACCTGGGAGCGCTACAACAAATTCGCCGAACAGGGTAAAGACGAGGATTACAACAAAGAGCCGTATCGCCTCACGTCGCTTACGCATCCGCCGTATTACGGCGTGCGCACGGGCGCGTGGTTCTTGGCTACGATTGATGGCTGTCCCATCAACACCGATATGCACCCAGTAAACGAAGCGGGCGAGCAGATCGATGGCCTGTATCTGGTCGGCAACGACTCGGGCGGCTTCTTCAGTGTGAGCTATCCGAATCTTATGACTGGCCTTGCTGCAGGCCGCACCATGACGTTTGGCCGTCGTGCCGGCATGCTCGCCGCAACGGGCCAGGCGTAAACGCTTCTGGGCCTCCGCGCTTCGTTCGATTGACGCGGGGGTCCGTAAGCCATCCTTCTTAAAACCTTCTTTCGCCCCTCGCAATTCCCCTTTATACGCGAGCGTGCACTTCCCCTCTGGCGCCATGGCGCGCCCGCCCGATGCCCTCCCTCTCTGGGGCATCGGGCTTTTTGCTACAATGGCACGGTTCATTAGGGAAATTATTTGAAAGGCAGCCATGGGCGAGCGTATTCACGATGCAGCGTTTTGGCGTACAACGGCGGCGCTCTGCCTTGTGCTTGCGACTTCGAGCTTCATGAATATTTCGGCGTTTCCTTTATTCGACCATGTGTTCACGTATGCGCGAGATATATCGGTTCTCGCGAACGCGGCGTGTTTGGTTGTCGTTGCCCTGGTGGCTTCTTTTCGCTCTTCTTTGCTCAACTCTCATATCGTCAATATTGCGGCACTTGTTATTTTGGTTTTTGGCTCAACGGGTATCGCTGTGTCATTCGCAACGCAGTCGTCTTGGCTGCTCGTGCTCTCTTCGTGCTTAGTTGCCGCCGCGCGTGGATGGGTAAGCGTTGTTGTTGGGGTGTCGCTTTTGCGTTTTCCCATTTCCGATATTGCCCAAAGCGTCACCCTGGCTTTTCTTGGCAATTGCGCGTTTGCCTATGCGGCCTGGCTTTTGCCCTCAAGCGTTGGCTTGCTGGCTTTTTTCGTAGCGCCTCTAGCGGCTTTATTGCTTGCGCGCGGCGTTGCTAAGCCCGTGCTTGCTGAGGTTGCGGCTTCCGATTCGCCAGCCGACATCGCCATCACGCAGCCTTCGTCGTTTCTGGCATTGGGCTCTCAATTGTTTGTGTGCCTGTTCCTCTTCCGCGTGGCGTTTGGCTTTTCGCTTCGTTTTGGGGAAGTGGATGGCGCGCCTTTGGCAGATTTCTTCTCTATCGTGCCGATTGGCTTTTTGGCCTTATACACTGTTGCCTCGTCAGGCAAGTTCGTGAAGGGCGACCTGCTTGCGCAGGTATCGGTGCTTTTCGTGCTTGCCGGTTTTTTCACAACAACGATTTCGGCTCCATGGGCGTATGCGGCGAGCGCGTCGCTTCTCTCGTGCGGCAACGCGCTGTTTGACGTGGTTGGCTGGGTGGTGCTCGCCGCGGTTGGCGCGCGCAATACGCGTGCGTCGGTTGCGACCATTGCATGGGGGCGCGGCGTGTCGGCGCTTGGCAGCATCGCCGGTGCGGCAATTGGCGTATGGGCGAATGCGGCGTCGTTGACGCACCCTGTCGCCGTGCAGCTGGCAACGGGCACGCTCGTTCTTGGGTTCGCGGCATATGCGCTTATTGGTCTGAAGAATTTCAGTTTCATTGATACCATCAACGGTGTGACCGAAGTCGTCGACGCGCAGTCGACCAGTATCGAAGAGGCGTCTCGCGCGACACTCGAGCAAGCATGCTCGACCATTGCCGACCGAGCCTCGCTTACTCCTCGTGAGAGGGAGGTGTTCGAGATGCTCGCTCGCGGCCGCGATAGCTTTTATATTCAAGAACAGCTCACGGTTTCGCGCAACACGGTGAAGGCGCATGTCAAACACATCTACGCGAAGCTCGATATCCACACTCATCAGGATTTGCTCGATATCGTTGAATCCGAAATGGCGTCGTGAGGCCACGCGGCACGCTTGCATGCTTTAGCGGGACTTGCCGTTTGTTGCTTGCGGTCGAGTTCGGCGTATTCAAGTGCCGCGTCTTCGATGCCCGCAATGGAAGCGCGCGTTTTGGCGCCGCCATGTGTTAAGCCCGACGCGTGTTGAACGTTGCCGCGGTCGAAGCCCGCTCGCGGAATCTTTCATTCCATATCTTGCTCATTGGGCGCTTTAGTGTACAATAGTGCCCATGATGAACGCACTCGACATACAATCTCTCAAAGCCGCGCGCGCCGCGTTGGCTGGTCGATGGCTCTAGCTTCAAGTTTGCTCAGCGAGCTTGAGGCGCCTTTTTCGTGCACCCGAATGACGAAACGGCGTAAAGCCCTGATTTTTCGCAGGCTTGAAGCGTCTCCAATTTCCGCAAATTATGTCAGACATGCGCGAAAGGCAGTGCCATGCAGCTTACCGATGAACAGTTCAACCTTATTAAAGAGCAATTCAAGACCCTGAAAGATCGTTCTCCCTTCTATGCGAAGAAGTTCGAGGGCATCGATTTGTCCGACGTGCAAACCCAGGCCGACTTCGAGAAGTTGCCCTTTTCGGAAAAGGCCGACTTACGCGAAGCCTATCCGTTGGGAATTCAAGCCGTACCCGACGAGGAAGTTGTGCGCATCCACAGCTCTTCGGGCACGACGGGCACGCCGGTCATTATTCCTTACACCGCGCAGGATGTTGCCGATTGGGCCGAAATGTTCGCGCGTTGCTATCGCACGGCGGGTATTACCAATAAGGATCGCATTCAAATTACCCCTGGCTATGGTCTGTGGACTGCGGGCATTGGGTTCCAGCTTGGCTGCGAGCGCTTGGGCGCTATGGCTATTCCCATGGGTCCTGGCAATACCGAGAAGCAGCTGCAAATGATGCAAGACCTGCACAGCACGGTTATTACGGGCACGAGTAGCTATGCGCTTTTGCTCGCTGAGGAAATCTCGAAGCGAGGCTTGCGCGATAAGCTTGACTTGCGCAAGGGCGTTATTGGCTCGGAGCGTTGGGGCGAAAAGATGCGCCACCGCATCGAAAACGAGCTCGGCGTTGAGATTTTCGACATCTATGGCCTGACCGAGATTTACGGCCCCGGCATTGGCATTTCGTGCAGCGAGCACCACGGCATGCATATTTGGAGCGACTACGTATATTGCGAGATCGTCGACCCGAAAACTGGCAAGCCCGTGCCCGACGGCGAAATGGGCGAGCTCGTGCTTACCACGCTGCGCAAGCAGGGCGCGCCGCTTATTCGCTATCGCACGCACGACCTCACGCGCATCATTCCCGGCGATTGCGCTTGCGGCTTGAAGCATCCCCGCATCGACACCCTCACTGGTCGCACCGACGACATGGTAAAGGTGAAGGGCTGCAACATGTTCCCCGCGCAAATCGAGGAAGTCATTGCGTTTACCGATGGTGCGAGCTCTGAGTATCAGGTCATGATTGAGGCAATTGATGGCCGCGATGTGCTCACGGTGCTGTTCGAGACGCCGCTCGAAGGTGAAGATAAGGAAAAGTGCGAGCAGGAGCTTGCGCTGCTCTTTAAGGCGAAGATCGGCTGCACGCCTGAAGCGAAGGGCGTCCCCATGGGCGAGTTGCCGCGTTCTGTGAAGAAGACTAAGCGCATTTTCGACAGTCGCTACTAAACATATCTCTCTATAGATATATAGAGAGAATCGACCAGGGGCGGTCGCCGAGGGGATTGCCCGCGCGGAAGGCGGGCGGGCCCGGGGGCGGCCGTTCTTCTTTCGGGAGGCTGCCCCCTCCGCGAGAAGCTTGGCGGAAGCGAGCAGGGGAAAGCCGGCGACAGGGGGAGGCGCGGCTTGCGTGGCGGCACGGAAGACTCCCGCCCGAAGGCGGGCGCCGATCTCTTTGCTTATATATAGGAAGCTGAATCGGCCGCGCCTATGGGCCGGGGCGAAACGCCGGGGCCGCGGGGCGAGGCAAAACGCCTGGCCGATGCCGCCCTCCGCCTGAGACCCCCTCCGCTTTACCGCGCTGGAGTTGTCGGCATCCTGTGTGCGGGCGGGTTTCCCGCCCGCGCCGCGCCGGGGCGCGTATAATACCGAACTCGCCGCCGCGAAGGGCAGAAGCCCGGAGGGCGGGGCGCCCCGCGGCCCGCGGGACGGCCGGGAAAAACTTTCTGAAAAAAGTTCTTGACACGGCCGAGCGCGCAAGGTAATATTCAATCTTGCGCCAAGCGGGAACGCGAAGCGCACGGCGGGCCGCAGGCCCCGCCGGGAACCT
>ERZ827108.2802-NODE-2802-length-16676-cov-31.157271_pt1 | contig 16676 bp, 23 predicted proteins | sample MGYA00519921_ERZ827108 | MGnify/ENA primary metagenome ERZ827108 (study PRJEB31778, sample SAMEA3449258) | human gut metagenome | biome: human gut; feature: human-associated habitat; material: faeces | place: United Kingdom | collected 2010/2012 ... | reverse complement strand
TATATTAACAAATATCAATACAAATCCCAGTCAACATCTTTCAGGACGGGACATTCTGCACAGGATTGCAAATCCTATAATGCAAAGTTACAAAATCTTTTCCAATCGCCAATGCCACAGACTGTTAAAAATACTTGGGCTCATGATGCCTGGGGGCGTAGGTTCAAATCCTATTTCCGCATAGAACTATGAGTTAGATTGTCACTGACAATTAACGTCACTTATTATACTAATTGTCATTTAATCTTTCTCAATTATATTGAAGGCAGAAAGGTTATTTTACGCTTAGGTAAAGTCTGCGCATAGACAATTATTCCAAACTTGATTAAATTTATAATTTAAGAATAATTTCCCCTTAGAAATTGTTAAATATCTAAACAGAATATATTATATTCTTATAATTATAACGCAACGTCAATGTAACGGTTTAAATTGAGTATTTGTAAACTCCCTCATTGCTTTTATGTGTTCTTCTACACATTTTTTTAATCAGATTTGGGAACTTTATGTTTCTTATACGTCTTACGAATAATTTTTTGCAATATTTTCTCCCATTTCCTTTCAATCCCTGTTATAGGTATTTCTAATGATATACGTTTTTTTGCCATAGATACCTTATCGCCTTTAGAACCATAGGAGATCAACAATCCTTTTGATTGTATGATCGCATCAATAATATTGTAATGGTCTTTTAATGAAAAGACGATATTCATCTCATATTTTATTGGACTATTAAATTTAATATTTAAGATCCATTTGTTGATATTGAAACCTGATTCAATTAGTCCAGCCCATTGGATTTCAATATCCCCTGATGGAATTGACCGATGTAGTTCAACAATTTCTTTTAGAAAGCTATCGGTGTTGGAATTAATTACAATAGCCGGAAGGAATCTGCCTTCAGCATAATCTCTATTTGCCACCAATCCTTCCTCTTGAATTATATATGTGGGAACTTTAGAAGTTTTAATCTTCATAATGAATTTCTTTAACAAGTAAGCAACTTGAATTGGAAGTATTATTCTTTCCGTCCTTTATAACTATTTCATACTGTTCAATACGTTTTGTCAATAGAAAGCTTGGCAAATTAAAAATTACCCATCCGGATTTGATATCATTACTATCAAGTTGAATGTCTTTCCCAAGTCTATCTATTTGAGGATGCATTTTTTCATTAAATAATTCGGGCGCGTGTGATAAATCCACTGTGCGTTCTGTCATATTATCTTTGTAATGTATACGCAATGTTGGATAAACCGTATTCTTACTCTGAGATTGGTTTAATATTTTTATATTGAATAAGACATGCACATCCTGGATGGATTTATACGATAATCGATAATAATCAATGATGAATACAGAAAACTTTTCTTTCTTATTATTGAACTCCTGTTTATCCATTTTATGCTTTTGACACATAATTCTTATTCTAACATATGCGAACCAAAGTCCAATTATGCTAATTATGGTAGTTATAACTGGATTCTCGTTGATAAAGTGAGATAATGATTTAAATATATCGGACATTTTACTTGTGTAAAAATAAATCTATAATTAACGAATCATGATTTATTAAAATTTAAAGATTTCAACAAATCATTAATTTGTTCCTGACCTTTTTTATATGATTGTGAGAACTCTTCGAATAAAACTTTTATTGCAGATATTTCTTCCTCTGTCAATATTGCATTATGTTCAACATAATGGATATTCTCCAATAATGAGAACCGTGATAAAAACACATTTTCATACGATAAATTATAGTCTCCACATGCTTCATTAAATAAATTTTCATAATACGAAGCACCCATAGTGATACCTCCCATACGATTACTTTTAACTTCTGACCAATACCAAAAGATTCCATCAAGAAAGACTTGTGATATTTTGGTGGAACACATAAAAAGACCAACAGCAATCCTATCATAAAATGAACATAAATGAAGTTGAGATGACAATTCTAAAAAATCAGTTCTATTGAATCCTTGGTAATGAATCAACGTAAAAGTTGTTGGATTCTGCTTTTCATTAGCTAGAAGCCACGACTCTATATCAGAATATGTCTGCGTCGTTTTAAGTTTCTCAACTATATCCTCACCAATATATTCAGTTATGAATTTTATAGAATACGGTTCAGTTATAAAATCTCCTGATCTCATCATAAGATTTTCATCTGATAATACCAATGGCATGGGATCAATGATTAAACGATATATAGCTACGGCTCCAATACATGCCCGTAAGGATTTCTCAAAAAGTTTCAATAATGCCTTTTCTTTCTGGATAAGAAGATCGCCACAAACTCTTTGAAAACTTATATGAAAAGACTTATAGCCTTGTTTGTGAACGTACTTGTCTATTTGTTTTTTTAATTCATGGAGATTGTCGAAATAATCACATAACTTTTCACGCACTTCTTTAAAAGTTGGTTCATTATCTGCTAAATAACGAGCCATATTCCCAGATTCAAACCCTCTTTCAAGCTTATTCCAATTCCTGTACTTATCTGGATTTGCATTTAGGAATATGGTACCGATTGACAACTCGATTGATTGTCTCAATGAATAAAATGCACAATCAAAGTATCCGTCTTGATATAATCTTATCGCATTAATAATCATCTGACAGGCTTCTGCGAAGAACTTATTGGATTCCATCGCATTTATAAAGCCAGTGGTTGCCATTTGGATATTATTTATTGCATAAATATACTCATCAGCGTCCGGCAGGTTAAACTTATGTAATTTGTTCATTGATATGTCATCTAAATTTGCCATGGCCAAATCCTCTATATGATGTATTAAAAGATCTTTCTATCAATTATTTGTAGTTTCGCCTGCGATGGCTCCTCGTAGGCGTTGCAGGCAGCGAGATAGTTCTTCAGCTCAGTGAAGTCTGTGCCGTAGAGATTATCGCTGAACTGATGGAGTTTGGTCATCACGTTGATGTATGCCAGCGGGTCTTTGTGGCGGGTGAGTTTTCGCAAAGCCAGTATATAATCTTCTCGGAACACAGTCGGGACAATGATACGCGATTGGTCGGCACGGACAAGTTCGGCGTTCATCATCACACGGGCGACACGGCCGTTGCCATCGTTGAAAGGATGCACTTCGCTAATCATGAACATCATAAAAATTGCACGGGCAAATGGGTCAGTCAAGGCTGCATAATATTTGAAGCCTTGTGAGAGCGTGCCTTTCACAAGTTGATAATCCACAAACTCCGTCATTCCGGCACGATTGTTCTTCGTTTTGAAAATTCCGGGGTTCATGTGCGGTCGTCCTTCAAGAAGGATGCTGTGTCTGTGGCTAAGAATCGCAAACAATTCTTTTGGAGATATCGGAGTCTTCATCATCTCGGCACGGTTTGACAGCACCTTGAATGTTCCGAGTATGTCGTGTGAATCCTTGTCGCGTCGCGGGATAGGAATACCGGAGTCAACAATCGCTTTTGCTTCATCAATCTCAAACTCTGTTCCTTCTATATAATTGGAAAAATAGCTCTCGAAGAATGAGAAAAGCCGGAACGATTCCTCATCAGTATTACGGTTGTTGCGGATAACAAAATAGTGGTCTTTTATTGCGTCGAACAATACCTCGAAAAGTTCTACTCTCGTTTTGTCGAAAGGATTACCGGCGGCGAGTGCTTTTGCAGAATCCGTTGACAGTATTTTCGCATCATGAGTTGAGAGCAACGCGGAAATTATGCTGTTGATTTTGGCAAACTCCGTCTGCATCCCCAATTCTTCGGCAACGGTTCTCAGTTCGTCGCGATATTCGTTAAGGCGGTCTTCACCACCGGTGAGCAATATCTGTTCAAGTTTATTTTCTATCACACTTATAGGAAGAACACGTGATTCATCACCAGATTTTCTTGATATTTGCATATTCTCAAGCATATATCGGTGTTCACCCGAAATGTGCATACCCATAAACGGAATGTCATGAGAGGACGCTTTGGGACCTTTGACAAAGTTGAGAATTATGCCCGGTAGGTCAGTAACCCTCCTTGTTGTTGAATTGGTAAGAAAGAAATCACCTGTGGCCGTCGGCCGCATTTCTTTTGCACTGCGATGGCTTATGATAGCGTCCGGATACCGATATACCAGAATATCCATGAGGTTGCGGCGCACTATATTTTCCAAGCAGTCAACCAAATTGGTCGTGTATATGCGTGGGGCAACCTTCCGCAACTCGCCATCCTTTTCCTTCTTGCTAAGCACACGGGAAATGTTCGGATCGGATGAGCCGAACATAATCTCTTTCTGGGTGTCAACTTTCACTGCCATACAAAAAATCACGATTAAAAGAATACAAAGGTACAATTTTTTGCGATTATAACCGCGACTTCTACAAAAAACTGAGTATAAGCGATGCCTTTCAATCGGAAAAGACCACAACAGCTCATAGTATTTTCATTGGATATCTTCAGAATGGAACAAAAAATTGCGACTACAAACACCGATGATACAAATTTTTGCGATTATAGCCGCTGATTTTACAAAAAACTGAGTTCTGGACACACTTCACTGCGGAAACGGATAGAGGCGTGGCGGCTCACGGTGTTGTCGTCGGCTATGCCCTCAGAGTGTGACGGCGAAGCAGGCTTCACTGACACCCTCCGACCGCATGCCGACTATGGGAGCCGGCTGAACACCGACTGCCTCATACGCCTTGTGAGATTGCGACAGGGATGTCGCACACACAAGACTTCTAATCGACAGCCCGTGTTCTTAACGCCTGCTCTTTTATAAGGAATTTGAGCCGCCGCGCCACTTTCCCTTTGTTAATGGCTGTCGTAGATGTCACACCTGACAATGTATCTAATGGAGTCTATGATGTTAAAGAAGTAGATTTTCTCTGTGGACTTACCTTTTGGTACGGCATTGAAAGCAAATTAGAGGAGGCAGGATATGACTTCGTAAAAGAAGGCAATGCCACTCTTGGAAACGGCGATGTTGTACCACAGAAAACCTATGAAAAAAGGCTCTACTTCTACTGTTTGCCTTGTTCAAACGATTGACAGAAACACAAAGCAGATTATATTCAAAAATAAAACTGTACCCAAGCCGCAAACTAAGACGAAACGCAGAAGATAAAGCTCTAAACACGTAACATTAAGCACCCCGATGTCTTCACAGATGTCGGGGTGCTTGCGTATTCCATAAATCCTTCGTATCTTTGCGGTGTGTTACCAGCACAACCGTAAATCAAAACTGTTCATTATTAACCCATTAATTTCTGAAACATGAACAATAACAAAATAGTTTTTACGGATATGAAACACGATACATTTTATAGTATTAGCTATAACTTTGGGATAAAAACGCTATATATTCTTCATAATTACAATCCATTAAGCAAGAATTATGACGAGAAATGTATAGGTTGGGGATATGAAAACGGTCGTGAGTGTCCGATAATACAGCGTACATATTATTAACCTTGCCGCTTATCATTACTTTTTAATATCTGCGTCATAGCAGCATCAAAATCTACTGACCGTCCCATAGGCTTTTTCAATACTTCTATGGGCTGGTCCAATATTGCCATATATTCTCTATCCTTCTTGCTCTTTTTCTTGGGCTTCATTTTCCTGCTATCTGATTTTGGGTTACACGGATATTTGTATTCGCTATTGCCATATCAAAGCGAACTTTGTTAGAAACGCTGCGAGTGTTATAACGGAAGCAAAACTCGTCAAAATATCGCTGCATATATTTACGACTCACCCAATTGTATATCGCATTAACAACACGCTTGCAGAAATTTCCCCAAAATCCTTCTATGGAGTTTGTATAAGCGTCACCAACAACATACAGACCTTTGCCATGGTCAACCATTTTCGTAGTATAGAGTTTACGCACGAGGTCATAGCCACACCATTCATCAGTAAACAGCGTTGCCGTCTTTGCTATTGACTTCAGAATAGGCGGAGTAAGGGATTTAACCGAAGTATCCTTTACCACCTTGCAAATCACATTGCCGCCACGTTGAAGCATACCGAGTACAGGAACCTTATCCTTAAAACTCCTGCCCTGACTATTCTTAACCTTCTTATTTGCGTGGCGGTTTTTATTCTTGCCACCAACGAATGTTTCATCAAGCTCAACTTCGCCGTCTAACTTCCCCATATGTATGCTATGGAATGTTCTACGGATTTTGTGAAGTAGGAACCATGCCGTTTTCTCCGTCACAGTAATATCCTTTGCTAACTGAGTGGCAGAGATAGCCTTCTTGTGGTTGCATAGTAAATATATAGCCATGAACCATTTCCGTAGTGGCAACTTTGTTCCTTCAAATATTGTACCTATGCGGACATTGAAATTCTTGCCCGTGTTCTTACACCGATAGTTACCGTCACCACGGTGGTAAACCTTTGATGAAGGGTCATAGGGAGATACAACTCCATTCTCCCAACGTTTACTTTCAAGGTAGGCGATACAAGATGCCTCCGTTGGAAACGCTTCAAATAAGTCATACAGCGAGTTAAATGCTCCAAAGTTTAGATTTTTCATAAGCCAACCTGTTTGGGGTTGGGTTTAGTAACTTTGGTGACTTTTTGTAGCAGAGCCAAAAAACGCCTAAAATCTGTGGAAATTAGGCGTTGCTAAGAGATAAATAATTGAATGACAAACCAATATTGTTAAATGTTAAACTTTCTAAACGGCAAGGGTAATGTCATATAAACTCACCAAAAGAATATGCAAGGGGAGTACTCCCGACACGGTCATCTGTAAAAGCGAGAATGAGGAAGTACAAGAGCCTTTTGAGGTTGATATGAAAGACATTATAAGAATGTATATAGTAAAAGGATGGGTGTGCAAGGATGTGCAATAATAAGCAAAATAATGAAAAGGATTTTACTTCTATTCGGGCTTGCAATCTGTGTTATAGGGAAAGCGCAAGTATCAACGTTCAAAGCGGTAAATAATAAATGGAACGTATCAATCGGTGGCGGCTATATTCCGGACGCAAAGACGGGGCTGGTAATGCTGAGTACGACCTTGAAAGGAATCCATCTTACAATAGGGGGATTATGGGCCGAGCATGTGTCCGATGTACGGGTAGGCAAGTGGGAAGATAAGGCCTGTTTTATTTTTCGCGCGGGATACCAATTACCTATCGTTAAGTCGGTTCGTTTAATTCCCGTCGTGGGTGTAACCGGCGCGGGAAAAGCCCTAATCGATGGATATAATTATCATGTATCAAGTAACGGGATACATAATGATGTGGACTATGATTTGAATTATAAGTTCGATTACGGCGGGCATCTTGTGCTGAATCCGCACAAAGGACTGATTATAAGTCTTGCGGCAACAAGATACTCCCTTTATGGCAGTATTGGTTTTGAGTGGTAATTAAATTAGGATTTGATTGATATGATAGTACTTTTAGTTATTATTGCCATAGTTCTTCTGTTTATTCTTTATACGATTAATAAAAGGCTTACCGTAGGATGCGCTTCGGTTGTATTGGGCTTGGCGGTGGTTGCCGGCTTTGCCGCACACCCGGCAATGGGGCTGGTAATTCTTGTGCCGGCGGCGCTGATTATATATGTGCTGCAGAAGCTGCCCGACGGCGCAAAAACAAAGGCCGCGGAAGAAAAGAATATAACTACCCGGGATAATAGAGAGCCAATGCCCGAACAAAAGGTGCAACAAAGGATTAGACAACGGGAAGAGCAAATGCTGCGGCTAAAGGGGGAATGGAAAGCCGAACAAAAACCGGAACAGAAGGAAAGCCTTTCCGGCCTCGACGAATCCGACGCGGAATATACCGACAACGAATATTATACCCGTATAGCGGGCGTGAGACACCATTGCAAGTTCCGCGACGTGGGCGGCTTCCTCGGATACGCCGTGCCCGACCCGGACAACCCGCACGACCGCGACGCGGTGGCCATACTCCGCGCGGACGACAACAAGCTGCTGGGCTTCATCCCGGCCGTCGGGCTGCGGGATTATAAGAAATGGTCGCGCGGCCGCGCCCTGCCTTGTGTCGGCTACATCCGCGAGGGGCAGATGCTTTTCGGCAAGGTAAAGGTCATCGACGACGACCCGGAAGGCACGCTGGAGGCCATCGTCGCCTTTGTCACTTGGATGCTCCGCACATTCGGCGTAAGCTACAAGCCCGACGCCATCACGCTCGACGGCGACGAAAAACTGACCACCGCCGAAGAATGGATAGACGTGCTGCGTCAGGCCCTGAAGGACGGAAGCATACGCACGATGGATGGCGGAAAGGAAGGGTAAGGACCGACCGCCCCGGCCAAACAATAAAACTATAAGTCAAATAGCCATGGGAAACTGGAGTGAACGCCAAGAAGCTAATAGGGAACGAAAAGAGAAAGACAAGACCCGGCGGGAAAAACTTTCCGGATACTTCTTCAACCTTTCACAGCTTACCTTTGTCGCGCTGGTATTGGGTGGCGTTACGCCATTATACACTGATATCGAAAGCGGGGTAAACTGGTACGTATTGGTCGCCGGAATAATACTTACCGTGATTTTAGCCTATATAGGGCACTTAATATTAAAATAATAGGTATCTTTGCCACAAGTAAAAACAGCGTTATGGAAATGTTAGCAGCAATATTCACAGCGGGAATCGTCGTCGCGGGGGGCTTCCTCGCATGGTTGAAGACCAAACCGGGCAAGAAATGGCTGGCCGGGCTGTGACCGTCCCCGAAAAGTAACACAAAATCCCCGCATTCGTGCATCGGACGAGTGCGGGGATTGTTTTATCCTTATAACCTGCTGAAACAAAAAGACTTTACGCGGTCGCCGCCGGCTAAGCCTGTCCGGGCGTGCTTATTCGGTCTCGTACTTTGCCGCGTCTATCTCGTCGGCGTGCGCTTGCAGGCGTTTCGCTATGTCCCGGAAGGCTTCGGCTATCCGGTGGTATTCTTCTTCCTTGAAGGACGCGGACTTTTTCAGCACGAGGCATCCGTTCAACCGTTGGGAAAACCAGCTTTGTGACTTTCCGAAATACTGCCTTGCCAGCTGTGTCTTGTTGATGATATCCTCCAACTCGCTGAAAGCCGTCGTCGTCGCGTCCGGCTTGTACTCTATACATTTCTTGCGCCGCACCTCGTATTCTTCGGCATTGAGTATCTCTCTTTTTCCTAAATACGCCATTTTTTTAGTAAATTTGCCCCCGACGTTAATCGGGGGCTGGTTAATAACTCTTTTCTTAGTCTCTTAGGGCATTCAGCAGCCCCTCGATTTGTCGGATGATTGATTGGTTGGCCGGGGTCTCGATGAGTGAAAGCAGTCGGAATATCTGGCTAATCAATCTTTCTTTGTAACTTACCATTTCATTTTAACACCTCCTTTCTTTGATTACACTACAAAGATATATAATTATTTCATTATAACAAAGAGAAAGACGATATTTTTTCAGTTTTTCCGCATTTTTTTTCGGTCGGCCTGGCGTGATGGGGTGCTATAGAAGCATTTCGGCCGCGCGCACGACGTTCTTCTTCAGTATGCGGGCGTATATCTGCGTGGTCACGATGTTCGTGTGTCCGAGCATCCGGCTGATGCTTTCTATCGGTACTCCCTTGCTGAGGGCCATCGTCGCGAACGTGTGGTGGCCCGTGTGGAAAGTGAATGGTTAAGCAAGGAAAAGCAGACAGGTGAAGATAAAACGTAAGTTGTTTGAAATGAGCATAGTTTCAGTATTTTGCCAAATGTGGAAAAAGCAAATGAAAGCGGAACATTGAGGTTGTTCAGTTACCAAACCGTTAGCCGGGCAGTTACCGGACAAGGATAGGTAACGGGAAGCGACGAAAAGAAGTCCTCACCGTTTTGTTTGCGCTCATCCACAGCATTTTGCATGTCGAGGAACGCTTATATGGCAAGTAACTTTGCACCTAAAAAATATAAGCGTATGAAAGTAGAAAAATTCAAGGTGTTGCTCTACCTCAAAAGGAGCGGATTGGACAAGTCGGGCAAAGCCCCGATAATGGGTAGGATTACAGTGGACCATACGATGGCGCAGTTCAGTTGCAAACTTTCCTGCACTCCAGAACTGTGGAACGCCCGCGAAAGCCGGTTGAACGGAAAGAGCCGAGAAGCAGTGGAGATCAATGCAAAAATCGAGAAACTACTCTTGGCGATAAACTCTGCCTTCAACACTCTCATGGAGCGCAAGGCTGATTTCGATGCAACCGCAGTTAAGGATGTGTTCCAAGGCAGCAAGGACACACAAATGACCTTGTTGGCCTTCTTCGACCGACATATCGAGGAAATCAAAGCCCGAGTGGGTATTGATGTCTCCCACCGCACTCCACCGACCTATATTTATACCCGCCGTCGTCTTGGTGAGTTCATCTATGACAGGTTCAAGGTTTCCGACCTTGCCTTCTGTCAACTCAACGAGCAATTCATCCGGGAGTTTCAGGAGTTCATTGTAATTGAGAAAGGGCTGGGTGTTCAAACGGTGCGCCACTATCTGGCAATATTGAAGAAGATTTGTCGTATGGCATTCAAGGAAGGACACGCGGACAAGTTCTATTTCGAGCATTACCCACTTCCCAAGCAGAAGGAAACACCACCCAAAGCACTGAGCAGAGAAGATTTCGAGAAAATTCGTGATGTGGAACTTGGCGGGTGCCGGCCCGTACACTCCATTGTCCGCGATATGTTTCTTTTCGCCTGCTATACAGGAACCTCGTATGTGGATGTGGTGGCCATCACTCCCGACAACTTATCACGGGATGACTATGGTGCGCTGTGGCTGAAATACCGCCGAGGGAAGAACGGTCAGTTAAGCCGTGTCAAACTGTTGCCGGAGGCGATTGCCCTCATTGAAAAGTACAAGGACAACACACGGACTACATTGTTCCCCGTAATCCAGTACCAGGCCTTGAAATGGTGTCTGACAAGCATCAACATGAAAGCCGGAATCAAGGGACGCTTGTCCTATCACATGGGGCGGCATTCATTCTCCACCCTTATGACGCTTGAAAACGGAGTGCCCATCGAAACCGTCAGCAAGATGCTGGGACATTCCGATATAAGGACAACCCAAGTATATGCCCGTGTGACACCGAAGAAACTCTTTGAGGATATGGACAAGTACATCGAAGCCACAAAGGATCTGAAACTTATTCTCTAACTATTCTCTAATCATTAAGACAATTCAATTATGCGAAGCACATTTTCAATTCTATATTACATCAACCGTGGGAAAGTCAAGGCAGACGGCACGACTACCATCCTGTGCCGTATCACCATTGATGGAAAGAAGAGCGTATTCTCCACAGGCTATTACTGCACCCCGGATAACTGGGACGCGAAAGGCGGAGAGGTCAAAGAAACACGGACTAACAATCTCCTTATTGCACTGCGGACCAAAATAGAAACATCTTATGAGAAGATGTTGAAAGAGACGGGTATGGTTACGGCGGAAATGTTGAAAAACGAGATAAACTGTGCGGCAGCGATTCCCACCACTCTCATGAAAGCTGGCGAGGAAGAACGGGAGCGGTTACGGATCCGTGCGGAAGTGATAGAGTCCACATCTTCCTATCGTCAGTCCAAGTCCTCACAAGTCTATCTGCACGAATACCTCCTGTCATTAGGTATGCGTGACATTGCCTTCGAGGACATCACCGAGGACTTCGGCTGGGGCTACAAACTCTATCTGAAGACCAAAGGCTGTGGTGCAGGACACATCAACCATTGCCTTACATGGCTGAACAGACTAATCTACATTGCCGTGGATAGAGAAATCATCCGTTTCAATCCTCTTGCAGATGTATCATACGAGAAAAAGCCGGACTATAAGTTGAAGCACATCAGCAGAGCAGAATTACAGAGGATAATGGAACAACCCATGCCGGAGAAACGTCAGGAGCTTACACGAAGGATATTCATCTTTTCAGCTTTTACCGGGTTGTCGTATGTAGATGTAAAGCAGCTTTACCCTCCCATATCGGAACGACAGCAGACGGAAGACGCTACATCCGTATCAATAGAAAAAAGACCGATGTGGAATCCTTTGTGCCACTGCATTCGGTAGCAGAGCAGATACTATCCTTGTATAACACCACCAATGACGAAGAACCCATATTCCCCTTACCCAATCGCAACAGTCTCTGGTACTGTATCCACGAAATAGGTGTATTGGCTGGAATAAAGGAGAATCTCAGCTATCACGCGAGTAGGCATTCTTTCGGAACCATGATGCTTTCGGCTGGTGTTCCGATAGAGAGCATCAGCAAGATGATGGGTCATACAAATATCAAGACCACACAAGGCTATGCCCGGGTGACCGATGATAAGATCTCGGAAGATATGGATAGGCTCATGGAGAGAAGAAAGACACAAAAAAACAGCAAAAAGAAAAACAACATCAAATAATCATATAATTATGGGCAGAGGAATAATTTCTATCAGTGAACGTGGTGTGGTGAGTATGCCCACTGCCCCCGTATGGATGACGCAGTTTGAAATTGCAGACTTGTTCGGGGTGTTCTCGTGCGATATCCGCAAAGCGATATACAGCATCTATAAGAATGAGGAACAGGACGAGGTGGACACCATGAAGTATGTCAGGCAACCCGATGGAATCAGTTATGATGTTTACAGTCTTGAAATGGTTATTGCCATTGCATTTAGGATATGCAGTAAGAACAGTATGCTGTTCAGACAGTTTGTAATCAGCAAACTGAGTGCTGGCAAGATTTCGTTGTTTGTTTCCTGTGGCAGAGGAACAAACCGATGGTATAATTGACTCCATCCCGTCAGACACTCGTTTCCGCTGCTCGGATGCAAAGGTAGCGCATGGTTTGATGGCAAAGGCAAGGTCAGGCAGCAAAGCCGTTTCGGACAGAATCTTCCTCCTGCGGAGTGTATTCAGCCCGAAAACCTTGCCCCTGCCGACCATACGCTTGTAGGGCATCCGGCAACGGAAACAAGCGACTGACGGGAAATCAAAAGACAAGAAAGGAATGGCTTACGGACGAAGCGGAATTTGATGCTTCATCCGTAAGCCGTTCCTTTTTCTTTTTGCTGTCACATCCATTGCTGCCGCAAGTTATAGGGCAGACGGCAAACTGCCTCCTTTAAGAAAATCAGATGGCCGTCTGTCGGTAGGCGGAGCGGTAGCCGTCAAGCAGCATCTTCTCTAAGTCCGACTCACGGTAGAGAATCTTTCCGCCCAACTGGATATAAGGTATCCGTCCCTCGTTGCGGTAGTCCTGGAGTGTCCGGCGGCTTACCTTCAACCGCGCCGACACTTCCTTATCAGTGAAGAAACGCTCTCCGCCCAGTGTAGGACGATAGTCTGCGGTCATGCGCTCATAGTTGTCCAGCAGTCGGTCAAGGCTGCCCATGAAGTGGAGAATCCACTCGTTGTCTTTGGTCATCAGTTCATTCATATTACGTTGGATTTAGTGGGTATTGTTATTCTATTATGTTTGACACTTATATTGTTCGCCCTTTGAACCGCGCCTCCTTCCGTCTGTCCTCCACATAGGCCACGATACGTTTCACGTCCTCGGGACGATAATACGTCTTGTGGTTGATTTGCGAGAAGGCAAGTGTGCCGTTGTCCCGCAGCGTCTGCAAAGTGCGCGGACTGATGTTGAGCATCCGGCACACGTCCTGATTGTCCATCCACTCACTCATTGTCTTTTCGCCGTGCCGATGGCAGATGGCATCCATGCGGCGGACGAATTGATTGAACTTGGCGACCATTGTCTCAAAGGTTCTTTTTTCGATTGATACTATTTCCATAATTCAGTGCTTTTATTGTTTCTTTTTCCGCAAAGGAATGGATAATCCATCATCCGACAATGCTTTTTTCAGAACTGGCAGCCTTTGGCACCGGTATGGTATAGCTTGGCCAGGATAAGGCTCGCTAACAGCTTGCCTGCACTACCTTAAATACTGTATATAAAGCGAAAGTCGAGGTCCCGATAAATCCTTAATACAAATTAGCTCGTAAACGTGTCCGTATGGCTTCTACTCCTTGTGCCCGGCAAATCATTGAAGCTTGCACCATTGTCTTTATTGTCCCAAAGCAAAGCCGCTCAAAATTGCCTAATCGAATCCAAGTGCTTGACTGACTGTACTAAAGCATCTTACTTTGCTCCCGATAATCGGTCGAGGTGAACACCAAGGCCACAGTTAATAACTTAAATAATTTGTTTTATGGCAATGACAAGAGAACCAAACATCAGTGAGCAGCAGGCTCGTGAAATCGTGGACAGAATGGGGCGCAGAGAATCCCGCAGTGAGAAGTCTATGGACGACTTCTACAGGAACCTCGGTCTGAATCCGGAAGAACTGGCACAACCCGGAGGAACAGTCGCAAAGGAATCTGAAACCACCGCCACAGAAAAGCCGGGAGAGGTCATCGCACCTGAAGAGGTCATGACATCGGAAGAGACTATTACACCGCAGAAGCGTATCAGCAGCAAACAGCGCAAGTTGTCGCTGGAAGAGTACCGCACGACCTATCTCCAAGTGCCGAAGATTATCAACCGAAAGCCCGTGTTTGTCAGCGAGAAGGTACGCGATGAGCTGGACGAGATTGTACGCCGTCTCGGAGGACGCGGTATGAGTGCCTCGGGACTTATCGAGAACCTCACCCGTCTGCATCTTGAAACCTATCGGGAAGACATCGAGCAGTGGCGCAAGCTCTAAGAGAAATTCTGTCTAACCGATTAAGTCAGTGGCTACACTTCACCGGTTAGACCGATACACAAAATGAGTCATTATACTCACAAACCAATCCGACAAGCGGAGGATTTTCGTGTCTTCAAAGACACAGCAAGATATATTTTCAGTTACTCCGGGGCTTCCCGGTAACTGAAAATCCTTGCACTGCCGTGGGCAGAATTATCCTCCGCAGTCGGATAATTTCCAAGTTTTTTAATCAGAGATTAGACAAAGAAAGAATCATTAAACTCAAATAATAATAAGACAACATGAAAAAGAACAGCAAGTACGGGAGAAATCCCGCAATGAACCCGAAGACGCACTGCGTGATGGCGCGCTTCGATGATATGGAATGGAACAAGTTCCTCACGATGTATGAGGAATCGCAGGTGTACGCTAAAGCCGTCTTTCTCAAGACGCATTTCTTTGGACAGAAGTTCAAGGTGCTGAAGGTGGACAAGGCTATGCTGGAATACTGCACCAAGCTGTCCGACTTTCACGCCCAGTTCCGAGGTATTGGAACGAACTACAACCAAGTCGTGAAGGAGCTGCGCTGCCATTTCTCGGAGAAGAAGGCGATGGCATTGCTCTACAAGTTGGAGAAGCAGACCATCGACCTCGTGAAACTAAGCCGTGAAATCGTCGAACTTTCGAGGGAGATGTATGCCAAGTGGGAGCAAATAAACCGAGTATGATTGTATGACCTCAATCAAGGTGAAGTTCAGACCTTCCACTGCCACGGGCAAGGAAGGGACAATCTATTACCAAGTCATCCATAAGCGCGTAATCCGTCAGTTAAAGACGGATTACCGCATCTATACAGATGAGTGGGATGAAGGAAATGCAACCTTAATTCTCGCCAACAACGAGCGGAACGGGTATTTTCAATCCATCAAAGAACGGATAAATTGGGATGTCAAGCGATTAGAAAATATCGTCAGCCATTGGGAAAATAAGCAGAAAAACTACGCCGCTGACGATATTATTTCCGCTTTTCAAGAATCGTCCAATGAACAAACGCTGTTCAATTTCATGAATGGCGTTATTGCACGACTCAAGCAGATGGGAAAGCATCGCACCTCCGAAACCTACTACGCTACGCTCAGAAGTTTCATGCAATTCCGGGAGAACAAGGATGTACTGTTAGATGAAATAGACTCGGACTTGATGCTGATGTACGAGGCATGGCTGCATGGTAAAGGGATAACAAAGAACAGCAGCTCGTTCTATATGCGGATATTGCGGGCTGTCTATAACCGTGCCGTGGAAAAGGAACTGACGAACAACCGCAATCCATTCAAGCATGTCTATACGGGCGTAGACAAGACCGTCAAACGTGCAATCCCATTAAAGGCAATCAAGAAGATTAAGAACCTTGACTTGTCCTTACACCCTGCCTTGGACTTCGCCCGTGATATGTTCATCTTCTCCTTCTATACTCGTGGAATGTCATTCATTGACATGGCTCATCTGAAGAAAAAGGATTTGCAGAATGGCATCTTGTCTTATCGCAGACGCAAGACCGGACAACAACTGTTTATTAAATGGGAAAAGTGTATGCAGGAGATAGTAGACAAGCATAAAGCGGATTATGGCAGTCCATACTTACTACCGATTCTAAAATACCCCTACGACAACCGCAACCAATACAAGAATGCGCTTTATCGTACCAACAAGAACTTGAAAGAGATTGCCAAGTTAGCTGGTCTATCCATACCATTGACCCTATATGTTGCCCGTCACTCATGGGCAAGTATAGCCAAAAGCAAGAACATCCCCATCTCGGTTATCAGCGAAGGTATGGGACATGATTCGGAAATGATGACACAAATCTATCTGGCTTCATTAGACAATTCTGTCGTGGATAAGGCGAACACACAGATATTAAGGGATTTGATGTAAGACGAATGATTGTTTTGCGAAATCTATCTTCTCTCCGTAAGAGACATGTCCCGTCCTGAAAGATGTTGACTGGGATTTGTATTGATATTTGTTAATATAT
>ERZ827108.2800-NODE-2800-length-16685-cov-28.656524_pt1 | contig 16685 bp, 15 predicted proteins | sample MGYA00519921_ERZ827108 | MGnify/ENA primary metagenome ERZ827108 (study PRJEB31778, sample SAMEA3449258) | human gut metagenome | biome: human gut; feature: human-associated habitat; material: faeces | place: United Kingdom | collected 2010/2012 ... | reverse complement strand
ATTGTCCGTTAAAATCTTTAACCCTTTAGTCAAGATCTTTCAGGACTAGACACTACATTAATAATACGGTGGGAGGGCATGTGACACGTATCCATAAGTGTCGGTATGCCCTCCCATTGTCAATTGAGTCAGTTGTCCGTTTCTGTGAGTTGTATTCTTGAGAAAATCAGTCCGTAACCACGCAACTGATGCCCCTCGGACGCCACATAACCGAAAACAGGACTGTTCAGTCCGATATTCTTGATATTATACAGGTCAATACCGTTTATGTTGAATGAAAGGGCATTGCCACGGCGGCTGATTTTGAGGACCAATATCTTTTTTGACCCGGGTAACTGGATGGTGGGGGCGTTCCCGTTTGAGAAACGGCTGATGTTCTCATCCTTGTCAAGGTCCGGCTTGTAAGGAAAGAACTTATACATTCCTTTGTGCTTCGGGGTGGTTTTTCCGTCTTTGACGTATGAAACCTCGTATGACTTTTTGGTGAGTGTGAACATCTTGTAGTTGTCAGCATCATCTTTGTCAAATACAAAACCGACATACCCTTCATTGTCAAGTTGGTCCGCTTCCATGTATAGTCTCACGGTAAAAATGTCTTTTTCCATATTGATAGGCAACTCCGTGCAGGTGGATACGGTTCCTTTCTTGGCTTCCAGCTCGATGTAGTTGCCCTTCACTATGGCTTTACCGGTCTTTTCCTTGAATTCATCCCATTGGAATTCGGTGTTATACATATCGACAACTTTCGTTGTCATGTTATGATTGGAATTTGTCTCGTCATCATCGGATGACTGGGCGTTTGCGCAGAATGGGATTGCAAACAAAAGGGCCGGTATCAAAAGTCTTGTTTTCATTTTCTCGGATTTTAATTTAAGGATGACTGATTAACGGGGGATTTATACTTCACTCACCTCCACCTACGGATGTCTGTAATTCTTGTATCAGCGGTCCGAACTCCTTCAGGACATGTTCAAAAGCCATATAGCAGTTATTTCCCGTACACTCATTGTCCTTAATCTGCGAGGTAATCCGCACTCTGTACGTGAAATGTTCCTCATTCACAAATGATACGCGTATTTCCAGACGGGTACGTACGGATTCGTTCGTAAATGATGTCGTGCGCCAACCTGTTTTAATCCATCCCGCGGCTTTGTCACGTACTTCCACATTATTGAAATATGATGTAGTGATATTCATCAGGCGCTTCCATACCTCATTTTCGGAGATACCCTTCCGGCAGGTAATGTCGAACCATCGGTTGGCCACGTTGCTGTTGCCGTCCCCGTCATCTGAGCTTATCACATTCTTCAGGGCCTCGTTCTCAGGTAGCGTATAGAGGATGGTGTTTTTGGTGTAGTCCTTTCTTAAAGTGTAATTGCGGGTCCAGTATCCGGGAGCCTCGACCTTAATGACATAGAAATCGTTCTTCATGTTAATTCTGTAAGTGCCATTCCCGACCAATGTCCCATCGACATAGATTTTCGCTTCGGATGGTAGTACATTAATCGTGATTTTCTTTGCATCGGCTGTCAGGCAGCCTGCCGCCATAATGGCGAGTGCGATTGTTGTGAGAACTTTTTGTAACATACACTGTTTTTTATGCCTTCTGAAACCCGGGAAAGCCATTTTTCTTGTTTATTTCATTACATAACAAAAAACGTGGGTTTCCATCTCTGCTTATTCGCTTCTGAGGTCCTGAGAAAACCTTGTTGGTGAACCGGCAGAGTGTTGCCCACGTTAATATGTAAATGTACGTATCCAAAAGTGTGTAGAGAGTATATTTCACTCTCATTACACACTTTGGGGATGTAACTATAAACATACCCGTAGCATTCACTTCTTGCAGTGTCCATGACCAACAATTCGAAATTTCTCAGGTTTCAAGAAGCCATCAGACAAAGCATCAATGACGCTTTTACATTATGTAGATATTGGCCGCCCACCATCATGGATGGAATGGGAAGCAATATTTGCAAAGATACATGATTTTGTCAAAACAGATGCTCTTCCTTACTTATTTTTTGTTGAGCGTTTGATTTGTGTGGGCACAATATATGTGCAGGAGCGCGTAGGGCTTGCTCCATATTCAATGGGCGGATACGAAGAGAAAGACGGGTAAGGAAGAATCAGATATGCTCTGTCAGGAATTTTTGGAATACGGAAACATCCTCATAGCCGGTTCCGGTTTTGTTCCATGCGGGCAGAACGGCGGTTTCATGATAGCCGGCCGCAAGGAAAAGATTGTGACACGCAGGATTGGCTGTCGTCGAAACGAGAGCGTAAAGCATCCGCAATCGCAGAATGTCCGTGGCATAACGCTCCAGCGCGGCGATGGCTGCATGTGCATAGCCTTTTCTGCGCTCTTCGCTGAGGACGGCGATGCCTATCTCGGCCCTTGCGTCGGTGGGCGAGTGGCCGGTCAGGTCTATCAGTCCGACTGCCCGGTGCGTGTCGGACGTCTCGATGACCAGACGCAGTTCCCCGCATTGGAAAAAGTCTTGTGGCTGTGCCGATAAATATTGCCGCAGTGCGTAGCGCGAATAAGGGGTCCGGCAAGGAGTGACAGACCAGAGCGAATCGTCATTTTCGATGGTATAAAGCAGGTCAAGGTCTTCCGGTTCGAGTGCCCGGAGGCGGACATGTCCCTCATTCAGATACCCGTTCATGCTTCTTCTTCGTTTGTGAAAGGTTCAAAGGTGCCGGACCCGGTGATGATTAGTCCCGTATGAGGCGAATAGGTGCCGATGGCCGCCTTATGTCCGGATGTTTTGAATGCTTCAAGAATGTAGGCGCGGCTGAAATCGGCCGTGTCATAGATGATGTGTATGAATTGACCGCCTTCTGCCGTATCAGGTATGCGTGGCAACGGCATCGAATGCTCGTCTGCCTCCATGTACGTGATGTCCATGCCCCACTGCTCGGCCAGTCGTTTCACTTCGTTGGCATGTCGGCCGATGTATAACTGACGTCCTTCGATATGCCGGCGTTCCGGAAACAGGAAGTTCTTGAGGTTTTGCATCTGTTGTGCGGCCAGCGCCACTAATGCCCGGATAAGGATGGCCGTCTTGATGAGCAAGGACAGCCCGATGCGGTAGTGGCGGAAGTGTTTGTGGAAGAAAATGAGCATGGCCCCGTAGAACACGTGCACGTAGCGGTAGGAACTCTTTTGCGTACTCTCGCCTTTGTAGTGTAGGATGGGGGATGGGATGTAATAATTGGAATGTCCGGACTTCAGGATGCGGTAGGACAAGTCGATGTCTTCGCCATACATGAAAAAAGTCTCGTCGAAGAGGCCGCATTCTTCCAGCACTTGTTTGCGTACCATCATGTAAGCTCCCGATATGATTTCGATTTCAGACGGTTGCTCCTTGTCAAGATAGCGCATATAATATCTTCCGAATGTCTTGTGGCGGGGAAACAGCGCCGCCATGCCGGACATTTTGAAGAAAGCCGTCCAGGGTGTGGGCAATCCGCGGCGCGACTCATAGGCAAAAGAGCCGTTGGTGTGCAGCATCATGGTTCCCAGTCCGCCCATGTCCGGGTGTCGTTCCGCAAAGTCGAGGCTGTCGTGCAGCGTGTGTTCGGTCAGCAGCGTGTCCGGGTTGAGAAACAGCACGTATTTGCCCGTGGCGCGATGTGCGGCCTGATTGTTGGCCCGCCCGAAACCGGCGTTGTGCGCATTGGCCATGAGGTGCAGGGTGGGATAGGCGGAGGAAGGGAATTTCTTCCGTATGTAGGCTATTGTTCCATCGGACGAGGCATTGTCCACCACGAACACTTCGATGTTTATGCCGCTTGCGGCAGCATATACGGAAGAGAGACACTGCTCCAGATAGTAGCGGACGTTATAGCTGACGATGATTACGGATATGTCTATGTCTTTCTTTGGGTCGTTCATGCCGGTATGAGAGGGCTTTATTCATCCGAAGGCCTGCAGAAAACACAGGCAATCAGTGCGATGAGCAGACAATATTTGGGGTTGTTCGTGTAAGATGACGCATAATACAGGGCCACATTCGTCCAAAGTGCTGCGGCGATGATGGCTGTGCGCACCAGTTCCCACTTTCTGCGTGCCTGTTTGGCCGCTTGTGCGTTTTCCTGTCCGATTTCCTGCTTCACCCGTTTGAAGGCAAACAGGCGTAGGGCAAAGTATACGCCGACAAGACAGGAGCCCACCGAGAGCAATTCCATACCATACAGTGCCGTGTTGTCGGAAGAAGCATAATCGGTAGGCAGCATCCCTGTTTCGGACAAGGCGGCATAGCATGCCGCAATCAACAGCATCAGCCAGAACAGGGCTTTGGGCATATAAATGGATTTTTTCATACTTGTAGAATTAAGGAAAAGGTCAGACGATAGGTTTCCGGTCCGCGATGGAGCGGCCCAACGTTATTTCGTCCGTAAATTCCAGTTCGTCGCCGACCCTTACACCGCGTGACAGGACGGTGAGCTTTACGCCTGTTCCGGCCAGACGGCGTTGTATGTAGAAGTTGGTCGTGTCACCCTCCATCGTAGGATTGAGTGCCAGGATCACTTCCTTGATATTGCCCTCTTTCACGCGGCTGACCAGCGATTCCAGTTCAAGGTCGGCCGGTCCGATGCCGTCCATCGGCGAAATGACACCGCCGAGTACATGGTACAATCCGTGGAACTGTCCCGTATTCTCCACGGAGAGCACGCCGCGGACATTCTCTACCACGCAGATGGTGGAGGCATCGCGGTGCGGATTGGCACAGATGTCGCATGTTTCCGTGTCGGAGATATTGTGACATACGTTGCAATATTTCACGTCATCGCGTAAGTGTACCATACTTTCGGCCAAGGCATGGACTTCCCCGCTCTCCTGTCCCAGCAGGTGCAGGACAAGGCGCAACGCCGTGCGTCGGCCGATTCCCGGAAGTTTGGAAAATTCGGCGACGGCACGTTCCAGCAGTTTGGAAGGGTATTGTTCCGTCAGCATAATGAAGTGGCGTATTGCATGATGTACGGGATGCAGGGGCAGGAGTCCTTTCCCGTCTCCCGTTTTTTCTGATTTCGCGGAGCAAAGTTAAGGAAACTCGCCGAAAAATCCTATCTTTGCCCGTAAAAATAGCCGAAAGATGATTATTAAGACAGCCGAATTTGTTATCAGCAACAGCAAGGCGGACCAATGTCCGGACACACAGTTGCCTGAGTTTGCGTTCATCGGCCGCAGCAATGTGGGGAAAAGCAGCCTTATCAATATGCTGGCCGAGCGTCGTTCGCTGGCAATGACCTCGTCCACACCGGGCAAGACAATGCTCATCAATCATTTTTGCATCAACAAGGACTGGTATTTGGTCGATTTGCCCGGATACGGTTATGCGAAAAGGGGCAAGGCGGCCATGGCGCAGTTGTCGAAGCTCATCTCCGACTATATATTGAGCCGCAGACAGCTGACCAATCTTTTTGTACTTATCGACTCGCGTCTTGAACCGCAGAAAATCGATTTGGAATTCATCGAATGGCTGGGCGAGAACGGCGTACCTTTCTCCATCGTGTTTACCAAGGCCGACAAGATGAAGACCGGGGCGTTGCGGAACAATGTCAATAAATTCCTCAATCGTCTTATGGAACAGTGGGAGGAACTTCCACCGCATTTCATCACCAGCAGCGAGACGCGGACGGGCAGGACGGAACTGCTCGACTACATAGAGCAGATTGTGAAAAGCTGCAACGAGGCGGAAACCGAATCATGATCTGGACAGACCGCATCCGACAAGTCAAGATATTTCTGGTACTGGCGGCGCTCGTCATTGCAGGGGCATCGCTCATTGTCTCGAATGCGCTCATCAGCGACCTGAAGAAGGAGGAACAGGTCAAAATGGAGACCTGGGCCGAGGCCATGCGTGCCCTGATACGTGCCGACGGAAATGCCGACCTGGGTCTGGTGCTCAAGGTCATCAACAGCAATCACGCCATACCCGTTGTCGTGTTGGATGCGAAGGGAAACATCATGGAGTCCCGCAACATGGAACAGCCCACCGACGACAAATCGGCGCGGCGGCTGCATGATGAGGCGAAGCAGATGATTAAGGCGGGCCGCTTCATGAAGATGTGGCTCACGGATGAGCCGTTGCCGGGTTCGGAAGCCTATATCACCATCTGTTACGGCGAGTCGCTCATGCTGAAGCGCCTGGCAGCCTATCCTTACATCCAGCTGGGAGTGGTGGGGCTGTTCATCGCGCTTGCCGTCTACGCCTTGCTCTCGTCCAAGCGTGCGGAGCAGAACAAGGTGTGGGTGGGACTGTCGCGCGAAACGGCCCATCAGTTGGGCACGCCCACATCATCGCTCATGGCATGGACGGAGGTGTTGCGCGAAAACTATCCTGACGACCCGTTGCTCGACGACTTGTCCAATGACGTGCGGCGTCTGCGTCTCATCGTAGAGCGTTTCTCGAAGATTGGTTCGGCACCGGAACTGAGCGAAGAGGACCTGTGTCAGGTCATCGGCCGTGCGGTGGAGTACATGAGCCGGCGTACATCCGACAAGGTGCGGCTGGTCACGAGCTACCCGTCCGAGACGGTGCGCGTCCGCCTGAACGCCCCGCTGTTCGAGTGGGTGATAGAGAATCTTTGCAAGAATGCCATCGACGCCATGAGCGGGGAGGGGAGTATTTCCATTTATGTGTATCGTGCCGGCCGCCGGCTGAACATTGAAGTTTCCGATACGGGCAAGGGCATCGCCAAGCAACATCTGCGTACCGTGTTCCGGCCGGGGTTCACCACAAAGAAACGAGGGTGGGGACTGGGACTTTCGCTGGCCCGCCGCATAGTGGAACAATATCATCGGGGACGTATTTATGTGAAATCAAGCGAAATAGGAAAAGGCACGACCTTCTGCATCGAACTGCCTCTGGCCTGAGAATGTCTCCTGATATTGATAAGAATCAGAAATCAGAACCTTGAGCCTTATATATATTATGTATGATAAGATGAAACCGCTATACTTTCTACTGGTTGCCGTCTTCGCCTTGACTGTACCGGCCGAAGCCTACGATCCTCCTACGATGGGATGGAGTTCATGGAATACTTATCGTGTAAATATCTGTGACACCTTGATTCGGAAGCAGGTTGATGCCATGGTGGAAAAGGGGCTGAAAGACGTAGGATACTCTTACATCAACATTGATGACGGCTTTTTCGGCGGGCGCGATACCGAAGGAAACCTCATGGTGCATCCGGACCGCTTCCCGAACGGGTTGAAGCCCGTGGCGGACTACATCCACTCGCTCGGCTTCAAGGCCGGTATTTATTCGGATGCCGGACGCAATACCTGCGGTAATTATTGGGATCACGATGTAGCGGGTGTCGGTGCGGGACTGTACGGGCACGACTGTCGTGATGCCGATTTTTATTTTCGGAAACTTGGCTTCGATTTCATCAAGATAGACTTCTGTGGTGGTGAGCCGGAACAAAACAGTGAACAGCTGGACCTTGACGAAAAGGAACGCTATACGGCTGTCCGTCGGGCCATTGACGAGACAGGCCGTAAGGACGTACGTGTAAATATATGTCGTTGGAACTTTCCCGGAACATGGGTGCACGATGTCGGTTCGTCGTGGCGTATAGCCGCCGACATACAGCCCAACTGGAATTCCGTGGCGCGTATCATTTCCGAGAACCGTTATTTATCTGCCTATGCTACCGGCGGAGCTTTCAATGACATGGACATGCTTGAAATTGGCCGCGGATTGTCGGATGCGGAAGAGCGGACGCATTTCGGCATGTGGTGTATGCAGAGTTCACCGTTGTTGATAGGGTGTGACATGACGAACATTCCGGAGGCTTCGCTGCGTCTGATTAAAAATACCGAACTCATCGCAGTTAATCAGGACCCGTTGGCGCTGCAGGCCTATATAGTGAAAGTGGAGAATGGAGTTTATCTGTACGTGAAGGATGTGGAAAAATTAAGAGGCCGGGCACGTGTCGTGGCTGTTTATAATCCGACGCAGACGGCGCATACTTTCCAGTTGCGGATGCAGGACGTGGAGTTGGATGGAACGGTACGGGTGCGCGACCTTTTCGCCAGGAGAGATCTTGCTACTGTAGCGGACGGAACAATGTCCGTCACTGTCGGTGCGCATGACACGCGGATATTCCGCCTCGAAGGCGAGTGTCGGCTCGAACGTACCGTCTATGAGGCAGAGACAGCGTGGCTTGAACGTTATCAGGAACTGGGGTTCAACAATAGACTGGGGTATGCTGATTACTCGGAAGACCAGTCCTGTTCGGGCGGAGCCAAGGTGAGTTGGTTGGGCAACCATGCCGACAACTGGTTGGAGTGGCGTGATGTCTACAGCGAGGAGGGCGGTATCTACGATATGACCGTCAGGTATATCCAATGGGATGACCGTTATGTCGATTGCACCGTGAACGGTGGTGAGGCCGTACGTCTCAATCTGCCTGCCCCGGAATATCACAGCGGCAAGCCGGCCGAGCGCACCTTTCGCATAGTCTTGGCGAAGGGGCGCAACACTATTCGTCTGTCCAATGCCGTAGCCTGGGCTCCCGAAATAGACTGCATGAAGCTGGCAAAGGTTGCGGCGACGACAGTCTCCAACGGCTGTCGCATGTCGTTGGGGACGGATGGTCATGGTGCATACTGATACCTTTGTCTGAAACAGAAGTTACGGAAATACATGATAGTGAGTGTATTTCCCGTATTGCCGTTGGTCGCTCTTTTGGACGGACGGGGCGGTTGAAACACTCCTTACCGTGATACCAGTGATGGTAATAAATTCTTAAATCGGACGAATCCTGCCGATATTCCGTGAGTTCTTTGTAATTTTGCGTTTCCAAAATAGAACGTCATGATAAAATTTATATGTTTCGGCAGCGGGAGCAGTGGCAATTGTTACTATCTGTCCGCCGGCGGATACGGCATAATTATCGACTTCGGCATAGGGACACGCACCTTCAAGAAATATATGCGCGATTACGGCCTTTCTTTCGGACAGGTGAATGCCGTTCTGGTCACGCACGACCATACGGACCACATCAAGTCGGTGGGTTCGTTCTCCGAAGAGTTCCATCTGCCCGTATTCGCCACGGAAACCGTGCATGAGGGTATGCAGCGCAACCATTTCATGTACAAGAAAGTGAAAGAAGAATACAAACGCTATGTCAAGGCCGGCGTACCGTTCGAGGCAGGTCCGTTCCGAATCACACCGTTTCTCGTCCCGCACGACAGTTCCGCCAACCTCGGCTATTTCATCACGTGCGACGGAGGCCCTTCGTTCTGTCTGATTACCGATGCGGGGAGTTTTACCGAAGAAATGACCGGTTTTGTCGGGCGCGCCAACTATCTTGTGATCGAGGCCAACTATGATGCCATGATGTTGGAGACAGGACCTTATCCTCCTTACCTCAAAAAGCGCATCAAGGGTGGGCGCGGTCACATGGACAATATGGAAACGGCACGCATACTGGCGGAAAACCTGACGCCGGAAACCCGCCGCGTGTGGCTGTGCCATCTGAGCGAGGAAAACAACCATCCCGAACTGGCGCGCAAGACGGTGGAAACCGCACTGGCCGATGCGGGATTCAATCTCGGAACGGATGTCGTCCTGGAGGTGCTCAAACGAAAAGTTCCCTCGCCGCTTTACGAATTGTCCTGAAAGCTGTCTCCCGTTGCGGACAGTCGGGGAAGAGGACGGAATGCCGGTGAAATCCGACGGTTGTGCCGCCTTTTCCGACTTGACAAAAAGTAGGGAGAAACTACATGCCATCTACGAAAAACTACATGGCTTGTAGTTCGAACTACAAGCCATGTAGGAAAAACTATAAGGCACATAGGAAATCGCGGCCTTCGGACAGTCCGCGTGAGCGGTGAAATAAAAACTGCAATCTGCTGATAAACAAATGTATAAGGGGAAGCCGAAATGATGAGGCTTCCCCTTGTGCTTTTGTCCTGTCCGCGTATGATTTCCGCTGAGTGGGGAAACTGTGCGCAACAGGGGCTCTGACGGAGGAAAATCCGCTGTCCGTATTTATGAAATGGCGGAAAAATTGACCGGCCTTTTCTTCAGCGTCCGTAACCTGTTCCAGACAACGGCGTTCTGTGAGAGGTGCTCGTATGGGTCCTGCTCGAGTATTCGTCTTGCCGCTTCGCGCGCTATTTCCATGAGGTCCGCATCGCGGACAACGTTGGCAATTCTCAGTTCGAAAGGAATGCCGCTTTGTGCCGTGCCCTCCAGGTCGCCCGGTCCGCGCAGCCGCATGTCCTCTTCGGCGATTTCAAAACCGTCGGTGGTTTCTGTCATCACTTGCATGCGCCGCCGGGTGTTCTCGCTGAGTTTTCCGCCGGTCATGAGCAGGCAATAGCTGCGGTCGCCGCCGCGTCCCACACGCCCGCGCAGCTGGTGGAGCTGGGCCAGTCCGAACCTGTCGGCGTTTTGTATGACCATGACGGTGGCGTTCGGTATGTTCACGCCCACTTCGATGACTGTCGTGGACACGAGAATCTGCGTTTCCCGTTCGGCAAAGGCGCGCATGGCCTCCTCTTTCTCGGCCGGCCGCATTTTACCGTGGATGCGGCCTATCCTGAATTCCGGAAAAACGGAGCACATGGTGGCATATCCGTTCTCAAGGTCCTGCAGGTCCGATTTTTCGCTTTCCTCGATGAGCGGGTAGACCACATAGGCCTGACGTCCCTGTTCCAGTTCGCGCCTCATGCCCTCGTAGAGTTTCGGAAAATCGTTTTGGGTGTAGTGTAGCGTCTGGACGGGTTTCCGTCCCGGCGGCAGCTCGTCGATGACGGATACGTCCAGGTCGCCGTAGACCGTCATGGCCAGCGTGCGCGGTATGGGAGTGGCGGTCATGACAAGCACATGCGGCGGCCGCGTGTTCTTCTGCCAGAGCCTTGCCCGCTGCTTGACACCGAAACGATGCTGCTCGTCGATGACGGCCAGCCCGAGATTGGAGAATACAACCGTATCCTCGATGAGCGCATGGGTGCCGACGAGTATCTGTATCTCGCCGCCGGCCGTCCGTTGCAGGACCTCCGTGCGGCGCGAGCCGGTGACGGATCCGGTGAGCAGCTCTACCGTTACGGGCATCGGCCCGAGAAAATCGCGTATGGTGGCCAGATGCTGTTCCGCCAGTATCTCGGTCGGGGCCATGATACAGGCCTGGAAGCCGTTGTCTATGGCTATGAGGCACGACATGAGCGCCACCATTGTCTTGCCCGAGCCTACGTCGCCCTGCAAGAGCCTGTTCATCTGGCATCCGCGGCCCATGTCACGGCGTATCTCCTTGATGACACGCTTCTGTGCCCCCGTCAGCGGGAACGGAAGGTGTTCGTTGTAGAATGTGTGGAAGGTTTCGCCCACGGTGGAGAACATGAATCCCGCATAGTTGCGGACCCTGTTCTTGGCATATTGCAGAATGTCCAGTTGCAGGTAGAAAAGTTCCTCGAACTTCAGACGCCGGCGGGCCGCGGGCAGGGCTTCGGCCGACGGGGGGAAGTGAAGTGTCTGCAAAGAGGAGGAAAGGGGACTCAGGTTGTATTCCTTGATGATATACGAGGGGAGTGTCTCCTCGATATTCCCGCCCAGCAACGTGAAGGCGTTCCGCACGAGTTCCGACAAGGCCCGCGAGGTCAGCGAGGAACGTTTCATCTTGTCGGTAGTGCGGTAATGCGGACGCATGGCGGCGGCCGGAGCCGGCGAGGCATCGGCCGGTTCGAGTTCCGGATGTACAATGGAGAAGCGGCCGTTGAACGACGTCGGCTTCCCCAGCAGCAGGTAGGTACGGTCTACTCTCAGGCTGCGCTCGACCGCCTTGATGCCGTTGAACCACACCAGTTCGACATATCCCGTGCCGTCGGTAAATATGGCTTTGAGCCGTCGCCGTCGTCCTTCGCCTTCGGTTTCGATGCCGAGCAGGTGTCCCCGCAATTGTACATAGGGCAGGTCTTCCTGCAAGGCGGAGATGGTATGAATGACGGTGCGGTCTATGTATTTGTAGGGCACCATGTAAAGCAAATCCTGCACCGTGAAGATTTTCAGTTCATCGCCGAGAAGTTTGGCCCGTACAGGACCGACTCCCTTCAGGTACTTGATGTCTTGCTCGAGGATTTGCATGGTGTGGAGGACCTGCCGTCTGGTTATTGCAGCATCATGTCGGATTTCAGACAGGCCAGTTCGTTCGTGTCCTTGAAGCGGGCCGCAATGGCAAAAGCGAAGTCAATGAAAGCTCCGGGACCTTTGCCCGTGATGATGTGTCCGTCACATTCGACGGCTTTGTCTGATACGGTGGCATCGCGGAGGGCATCCTCGAAACCGGGATAGCAGGTGGCTCTTCGTCCCTTCAGGATACCCAGGTTGCCGATGACCATCGGTGCGGCACAGATGGCGGCAATGAGTCTGCCCAGGGCGTGCTGCTTCACAAGGGCCTTGCGCAAGCCGTCGTGCAGCGTCAGGTTATAGGATCCGGGCATACCGCCGGGAAGGATAAAACCTTCGCTGCCCTCAACGATGGCGCGGCGGAAGACGGCGTCGGCCATGACCGGTATGTCGTGGGCGCCATGTACCAGCCGCTTGCCGGCAACACTGACCGTCATGACTTCGATTCCGCACCGCCGAAGAATATCCAGCGTGCCGATAGCTTCTATCTCCTCAAATCCGGGAGCAAGGAATAAATGTAACATATTGGGGTTTTGAATAAAGTAGAGTATGATGATATACTCAGATGGTATTTCCTAAACAGTTTTGATAACGATGGATAGTTTCTTCCAGCCCTAAATATAAGGCATCGCAGATCAAGGCATGACCGATGCTGACCTCGTCGGTCCAAGGTATCTGCCGGTGGTAGTAAGCCAGATTCTCAAGGCTCAGGTCGTGGCCGGCATTCAATCCCAATCCTGCATCCCGGCAGGTCCGGGCCGTTTCCACAAAGGGGAAGACGGCTGTCTCGCGGTGGGTGGCATAGGCGGCGGCGTAAGGTTCGGTGTACAATTCGACCCTGTCTGTTCCGGTACGGGCGGCGTACTCGGCCATGAGCGGATTCGCCCCGATGAAGATGGAGGTGCGGATGCCTTTCTCGTGAAAGGAAGAGACGATGTCCGTCAGAAAAGCGTTGTGCTTGAGGGTGTCCCAGCCGTGGTTCGATGTGAGTTGTCCCGGTTCGTCGGGAACAAGGGTAACCTGTGTCGGCACGACCTCGCGTACTAATTCACAGAATTCGGGTGAGGGGAAACCTTCGATATTGAATTCCGTTTGCAGAACCGGTCTGAGTTCGCGGACATCCTGGTAACGGATGTGTCGCTCGTCGGGGCGGGGATGGACTGTTATGCCTTGTGCGCCGAAGCGCTCGCAATCGAGGGCGACAGCCTTGACATCCGGATTGTTTCCTCCGCGGGCGTTGCGCAGTGTGGCTATTTTGTTGATGTTTACGCTTAACTTTGTCATTTGAAATGGATGTTAGTACGAATAAATGTGTACTTTTGTACCGTTGAACATACGGTTTGTACCGATTCGCAACTTCCTGCGCAAGGATTTCCCGGCGGCTTTTCGCTGAAAGTCCTGCTTTTGGAGAAGCAAAAATACTAAAAACTTTTTGCTTGATGGGTGGCTTTGTTGCGAAATGAATGAAAAAAGAAACCATGAAGGGAAAGAATTTGAGAATAGCATTGTTCGGAAACGTTTTTCAGACCAAGAAAAACGTACATGTAAGGACTGTATTGCAAAAACTCGCGGAGTTGGGGATGGAGGTCTGTATAGAAGAGACTTTTGCCCGCTTCATCCAATGCAATTTGGACGTGGATATTTCGGACTCTACCTTGTTGGATGCGGCCGACTTTGAGGCCGATTTGGCCGTATCCATGGGTGGGGACGGAACTTTCCTCAATACGGCTGCTTTTGTCGGGGCACGTCCGATACCTATATTAGGCATCAATACCGGCAGGCTGGGTTTCCTGGCCGATGTCTCACCCGATATGATTGACGAAGCGCTGGATGCCGTTGCGGCAGGAGGGTATGTGGTGGAACAGCGTTCGGTCATCGCCGTCGAAAAGGACGGGGAACCGTTGCGGAACTATCCTTTTGCGCTGAACGAGGTGGCGGTGCTGAAACATGACAACTCGTCGCTCATTGAGATAAAAATGTGTGTGGACGGTGCCTTGCTGACCAAATATATGGCAGACGGACTTATCGTTTGCACTCCGACGGGATCTACGGGGTACTCCCTCAGTGTGGGAGGACCGATTATCGTACCCCGTTCCGGCACTTTCTGCGTCTCGCCGGTGGCATCGCATAGCCTGAGCACGCGTCCCGTCATACTTTGTGACGACGTTGTGGTGACACTCGAGGTGCGAAGCCGCAGCCACAATTTCCTTATATCCATTGACGGACGTAGTGAGAGCTTCCCCGACGGAACGGTCATCACCTTACGGCGTGCACCCTATACGACCGGTGTGATGAAGATAAAGCATAAAAACTTTTTCGATACTTTGCGTGATAAGATGATGTGGGGTATTGATCAACGAATCTGACCCTGACATTATAATGAAGCTTGGCAGTATCAATAAACTCTTCGCTTGGTTGTGGACGACCTGGAAAGGCTATCGTACACAGGCCGTTCTCAATGCGGTCATAGGTCTGTCTGTGGTGGCCGCCGACTTGGCTTTTGTATGGATTACGAAACTGACCGTGGACATCGCCACACACGTGGACCGGGATTTCGGGTTGAGACAAGCATTTGCAATGCTTTGCTGCATAGTCGTCTTGCAGGTCGGTCTGGGCATCGCTTCGAGGTGGGTGAGAGCCACGTTGGGCATAGAAGCTCAGAACAGGATGCGCAGGAAGCTGTTCGCGCGTTTGCTGAATTGTGAATGGAAAAAACTGAAGAAGTATCATACCGGCAATCTTCTTAACCGTATTGAGCGCGATGTGCGTGATGTCATCAGTTTCCTGACCGAGGATATTCCTTCATTCGTCACCACGTGCGCGCAATTCCTCGGTGCATTCATCTTTCTCTTTTGGATGGACCGTACCTTGGCCTGCATAATCGTTCTCGTAATACCTTTTTTTGTGATTTGCAGCAAACTGTATATCCGGAAAATGCGTTCGCTCACTCACGAAATCCGTGAAAGCGAGAGCCGGATACAGGCCACCATACAAGAAAGTCTTCAGCATTCATTGGTAATAAAGACATTGGAGCGTACGGGGACCATGTGTGAAAAACTCTCCGGCTTGCAGCGACGGTTACGAGGGGAGGTAATAGTAAAGACCAAATATTCTACCGTCTCTTCCACCTTGATGAATATCGGTTTCGCGTCGGGATATCTTGTTACCTTCATTTGGGGCGTCACTAATCTGGAAAAAGGATTGATAACCTACGGCGCGTTGATTGCTTTCATACAGCTCGTAGGTCAGATACAAGGCCCTGTACGCACGCTGACGAAGTTTGTTCCGGTTTTTATCAGTACTTTCACGGCGACCGAAAGACTTATGGAACTGGAAGAGATACCTGTGGAAAAAACAAATGAACCTGTGCCGTCGTTCGCCGGAACAGTGGGCATTGATATATCCCGATTGACATTTTCTTATACTCCTGATAGCCGTTACATCTTCAACAACTTCAATTTTGATTTTCCTCCCGGAAGCATTACAGCCATTCTCGGCGAAACAGGTTCGGGAAAGACGACACTAATCCGTTTGTTGCTGGCCTTGGCCCGACCTTGCGAAGGTTGGGTGACCCTTTACGATGAAAAAGGACTGCGAATTCCTGTTTCTCCGGCGGCCCGGTCCGTATTTTCTTACGTACCGCAAGGGAATACATTGATTAGCGGTACCATCCGTGAGAATCTTTTGTTGGGTAATCCGGATGCCACGGAGCAGCAGATGGCGGAAGCCCTGCGTAATGCTGCTGCCGAGTTTGTTTTCCTCTTACCTCAGAACCTGGATACCGTATGCGGAGAAATGGGGGACGGCTTGTCGGAAGGGCAGGCGCAACGCATAGCGATAGCACGTGCCTTGCTGAAGGAATCTCCTGTCCTGTTGCTTGATGAAGCCACATCTTCTCTTGATGCCGAAACGGAACGTCGTGTCATCAGTAATATAATCAGAGCGTATGGTTATCGCACTATTTTGTTCGTCACCCATCGTCCCGAAGTCCTGAAGTATTGTACGCAGACTTTACGGCTTGAAAAAAATATCCGGATGCAGGGAAATGCGCATTTATAATTATTGGTGTGCAAGGATTGCGGGAACTTCGGTTCATTATCGGCGGTTCTTCTGTTTTTAGACCGGCAAAAGCAATAATTTAGGGCAATATCGACAAAAAGGTTGAAAAACTTTTGGTAGATTAAAATTAAACGCATACCTTTGCAACGCGTTTAAGAAAACGTAGGAAGGAAGTTTGGGTGAGTGGCTGAAACCACCAGTTTGCTAAACTGACGTACGGGTTACCGTACCGGGGGTTCGAATCCCCCAGCTTCCGCAACATGGCGCTTTCGTCTAGCGGCTAGGACACATGCCTCTCACGCATGGAACACGGGTTCGATTCCCGTAGGCGCTACAAGACATGAAAAAGACTTGGTTTCAATATCTAAATGAAAACCAAGTCTTTTCTTTTGGTCTTTTTGTATTTTTGTATTGGAAGATATATTGAATTTTCGGCAGGTTGGACATTTGGGGTGATGGATTGCATGTAATGCATTGATT
>ERZ827108.2787-NODE-2787-length-16780-cov-4.089088_pt1 | contig 16780 bp, 10 predicted proteins | sample MGYA00519921_ERZ827108 | MGnify/ENA primary metagenome ERZ827108 (study PRJEB31778, sample SAMEA3449258) | human gut metagenome | biome: human gut; feature: human-associated habitat; material: faeces | place: United Kingdom | collected 2010/2012 ... | reverse complement strand
GTAGCCAGGATTTCACCCTGTCCGATTGCCACCGAGATTATGGTGAGGGCACTCCAGTGGTCCTGACCGTAAATTTTGTTGTAGAATTTCTCGTTGGGGATAAAACCACGGCTCTCATGGGGGAGGTCGATGCCGAGTTTATAGCCGTAGCCGAGCGACACGAGGTGCTTTTTCCACACTTCAAAGGCGTTGGCGGAGGAGCCATATTTGCGCCGGTTGTTGTCGAGCATAGCCTTTAAACCCCAGCAGAAATATGCGTTGCACGAAGTCTGGAGCGCCGGTTTGAGGGCGATAGGGGAGCCGTGACCGTGGCACCCGACTCTCAGATTGCCGCAGATGAAACCGCGGTAGCATGGATATTGAGTGTGCAGATCGACGATGCCCTCCTGCAACAATATCAGTCCCTGGGTGGGTTTGAACGTGGAGCCGGGAGGATATGCACCTTGCAGGGCGCGGTCGAAGAGCGGTTTCTGCGGATCGTTGACCAGCATGGTGTAGTTCTTGCCTCGCTGGCGTCCGATGAGCAGACGCGGGTCGTAGGTCGGCGCCGACACCATGCAGAGGATTTCGCCGGTTTTAGGCTCGATGGCCACCACAGCGCCGATTTTGTTTACCATAAGCGACTCGGCATACTCCTGAAGCCTGATGTCGAGACTCAGCCTGAGGTCTTTGCCCGAGATGGGGGCGATGTCGCGCGAACCGCCGTCGTAGCGGCCCCGTATGCGTCCCAAAGCGTCGCGGATAAGGATCTCCTCGCCCTTGATGCCACGGAGATATTCGTCATATTTTCGCTCGATGCCGAGGTCGCCGCAGTAATCGCCTGCCTTGTAGTAGGGATCTTTGTCGATGTCGGCCTGCGACACCTCGCGGATGTTGCCGAGAACATTGGCCGCGGCATTGTATTTATACTGGCGTATGATGCGTTTCTGGATGAAGAATCCGGGAAAACGGTAAAGTTTCTCCTGCAGGCGCCCGTAGTCCTGCGCCGAGAGATGCGAGATCAGCGTCTGCGGCGTGTAGGAGGAGTAGTTTCGGGCCGATTTCATCTTGCTGACACGCTCGTCGAAGGTCTGCCGCGAAATCTGCAGGGTGTTGCAGAAATCGATGGTGTCGAAATCGTGCACGTCGCGCGGAATCATCATCACGTCGTAGGCAGGCTGGTTGTAGACCACCAGCGAGTCGTTGCGGTCGTAGATCAGTCCGCGCGAAGGGTAGACGGTCTTGCGGAGAAAGGCGTTGTTGTCGGCGGAATTCTTATACTGTGAGTCGGCGATCTGCAGCGTGAACAGGCGGCATATGTATATGATTGCGATGACGATAATGAAACCGCCGATCACATATTTCCGTTTCTCAAGCTTATAGTCTTTACGCATTGGTTACAAGGAGAGTCAGCGGCGCCCCGAGAGGGAATCAAATGCCACAAGTATCACAAATGTCAGCAGCGTGGATGCGCCGGCGCGAAGCAGCATCAGCAGCCAGTCGGAGAAAGTGAACGCCTCGATCATGAAGAACAGCAGGCAGTAGAGCGCCACCATGGTGATGAGGTATTTCAGGTACACGCCAGGTCCCATGGTGCGGAACGACGGTTCGGGTGTCGACATATCCTCTTCGCGAGGGAAATAAAGGCGTAGCACGGGCAGCCGCAATCCGGCGGTGCAGGTGCACGCTAACGCATTCACCCCCTGAGTGTTGGAAAAGATGTCTACCGCCAGCCCGAGGAAAAATGCCACTGAAAGGGTCCAGTTGACCGACAGATCTACCGGCAGCTTGATTATCAGATAGATAAATACCAGCGGGATGGCCACGTTGAAGAGGCACAGATGGTTGAACACAACCACCTGGGCGATCACGAGCACTACGAATAGCAGCAGATATTTTAGAATCTCCTTGGCCACCTGAAACCGGATAGAAATTTGATAATGTTGACTAAATCTTGTTTAATGAGACAACCTGCAGACGGATAAAACTGAAATCACGGAAAAACCGGCAAGACATCACGGCTGGTCGATAGATTCGGTTTCATCTTTCGACTCCACGGCCTTGATCTCCACTATGTCGGTGTTGGAAATCACCTTTACGGTGGAGAGGGCGGTAAAGTCGGTGAGCAGTTTTATGCGCAGGGTGAAGAAGTTATCGTCGTCGCCGCGCCCCGAGCCTTCGATTATCCCCACGGGGATACCTTCGGGAAACATTGCCGAGTAGCCCGAGGTGACGATGGTATCGCCCCGTTTGAACTGAGTGTGTTTGGGCAACTCCTCGAGCAGAGCGGTGCGCGGGTTGGTGCCGTCCCACACGAGAGAGCCGAAAGTGTCGCTGCCTCGCAGCTTGCACGACAGGCGGAAGTTGGGGTTGAGCAGCGAGATGATGCGGGCGTAGTGAGGAGTGACCACATTCACCACACCAACCACACCGTTCTGGTCGAGAACGCCCATTTCAGGACGGACGCCGTCGGCCAGACCTTTGTTGATGGTGATGTAGTTGTAGGGATTGTGGATCGAGTTGTTGATCACGGAGCCGATGATAAAATTGTATTTTATCCGAGCCGTGTCGGCCGCGTTGACCTGCCGTTGCAGCGAGTCTTCGCGAAATTGCCGCAACTGATCCTTGAGCTGCAGCACTTCGCCCTGGAGCAGCGCGGTCTGCCGCTGCAGATCCTCGTTGATCGAGCGCAGACTGAAATAGCCGGTGACGTTGTTCGTCACCTCGTAAACGCCTGTGGATATGGCGCCTGCCGATGTGAGAAATACATGATGCTGGTAAGGGTTGCTCTGAAAAAGCAGGCAACACGACAACACAGCGTAGAACGTGAACACGAACCACGAGCTGTATCTTGCCAGAAAGTTGAGCAGATTTCTCAAGCTCTTAAGCTGCTTACTTGATGAGGAACGAGAAGTTGTTGATATTCTTCAGCGCCACGCCTGTGCCCTTTGCAACGGCCAGCAGGGGGTCTTCGGCCACATGGAAGGGGATGCCGATTTTGTCGGTGAGACGTTTGTCGAGACCGCGGAGCAGGGCGCCGCCGCCTGCGAGCCAGATGCCGTTGTGGACAATGTCGGCGTAGAGCTCGGGAGGAGTCTGCTCGAGAGCGCCGAGCACGGCGGCCTCGATTTTCGAGATGGATTTCTCGATGCAGTGCGAAATCTCCTGATACGACACCGGAATCTCCATGGGGAGAGCGGTCATCTGGTTGGGGCCATGCACCACATAATCCTCAGGGGGATTCTCCAGCTCGGTTAGAGCCGAACCCACGTTCATCTTGATCAGCTCGGCGGTGCGTTCGCCCACTTTCACGTTGTGGGCGCGGCGCATGTGGTTCATGATGTCGTCGGTGAGGTCGTCGCCGGCAATCTGGATCGACTTGTTGGAGACGATGCCGCCCAGCGAAATCACTGCGATTTCGGTGGTGCCGCCGCCTATGTCGACGATCATGTTGCCTTCGGGCGCCTCCACGTCGAGACCGATGCCGAGAGCGGCAGCCATGGGCTCGTAGATCATGTAGACATCACGGCCGCCGGCGTGCTCCGAGGAGTCGCGCACGGCGCGGATTTCAACTTCGGTGGAACCGGAAGGGATGCCCACCACCATGCGGAGCGAGGGGGAGAACCAGTTGTTGCGCGAGGATGCTTTTTTCACCAGGCCGCGGATCATCAGCTCGGCGGCGTTGAAGTCGGCGATCACGCCTTTGCGCAGCGGGCGGATGGTGCGGATGCCTTCAGGTTCCTTGCCCTGCATGAGCTGGGCTTCCTTGCCCACGGCGATGAGTTTGTCGGTGCGTCGGTCGAGAGCCACGATCGAAGGCTCGTCGATGACGATTTTATCGTTGTGGATGATCACGGTGTTGGCCGTGCCCAGGTCGATTGCAATTTCTTTTGTGAGAGAAAAGAATCTCATTATATTATATATGTAACGGGGTCAATAAATGCTGACATATAGGCGGGACGACATAGGCGGGACGCGTGCCTGCGGCCTGAATCAGTGTTTGAAGTGGCGGAAGCCGGTCATAACCATTGCCACGCCGTTTTTGTCGCAGTATTCCACCGATTCGTTGTCGCGGATGGAGCCGCCGGGCTGAATCACAGCGTCGACTCCTGCCTTGTGTGCGATTTCCACGCAGTCGGCGAAGGGGAAGAAGGCGTCGGATGCCATGACGGCGCCGTGAAGGTCGAAGCCGAAATTGTGGGCCTTGTCAATGGCCTGACGCAGAGAGTCGACGCGCGAGGTCTGACCCACACCGGCGGCGCAGAGCTGGAGGTTTTTGGCCAGCACGATGGCGTTGCTCTTGCAGTGCTTCACCAGTTTGTTGGCGAACAGTAGGTCGGCGATCTGCGAGGGGTCGACAGCTTTCTCGGTGACCTGACGGAGATCGTCGGAAGTCTCGACCTTGAGGTCGCGCTCCTGCACGAGGGCGCCGTTGAGAATCGAGCGGAACTGACGGGTGGTGGTCAGAGGCGCTTTCTGCACGAGGACAATGCGGTTTTTCTTCTGCTCGAGTATGGCGAGAGCGTCGGCAGAGTAGGAGGGAGCTATGACCACTTCAAAGAAAATCTTGTTGATTTCTTCGGCGGCAGCGGCGTCGATCTCGCGGTTGGTGATGAGCACTCCGCCGAAAGCAGAAACGGGGTCGCCGGCAAGGGCGTCTTTCCACGCTTCGAGCACGGTGGGGCGGGTGGCCACGCCGCAGGCGTTGTTGTGCTTGAGGATTGCGAAGGTGGGCTGGTCGAATTCAGCCATAAGGCTTACGGCAGCGTCGATGTCGAGGAGGTTGTTGTATGAAATCTCCTTGCCGTGGAGCTGGTCGAACATCTTGTCGAAGTCGCCGAAGAAGAATCCTTTCTGATGGGGATTCTCGCCGTAGCGCATGGTCTTCTCGCCGTCGATGGCAATGCGGAGAGCCGAGGGATTCTCGCTCAGGGAGTCGAAATAGTTGAAGATAGCCGAATCGTAGCCCGAGGAAACGGCGAATGCTTCCTTGGCGAAGAAAAGGCGGTCGGCGAGGGTGGATTTGGCAGCGCCCTCGCGCTCGAGCATCAGGCGCAGGGGTTCATACTGTGCTTTGGATGCCACAATCACCACATCGTTGAAATTTTTGGCGGCGCCGCGGATGAGCGAGATGCCGCCTATGTCGATTTTCTCGATGATGTCGGCCTGAGAGGCGCCCGAAGCCACTGTCTCGCTGAAGGGATAGAGGTCGACAATCACCAGGTCGATGGCGGGAATTTCGTATTCTTTAGTCTGTTCCTGATCACCCGCGTTGTCGCGGCGGTTGAGGATGCCGCCGAAAATTTTGGGATGGAGGGTTTTCACGCGGCCGCCGAGAATCGAGGGGTAGCCGGTGAGATCTTCGACTGCCTCGCAGTCGTAACCGAGGCCGCGGATGAAATCGCGAGTGCCGCCGGTGGATATAAACTTCACGCCCGAATTGTTGAGGAGGCGCAGAATTTCGTCGAGTCCGTCCTTATGGAAAACTGAGATAAGGGCGGTTTTTATTTCCTTGATGTCTGACATTTCTATAAAACGCGTCTACAGATTTTCTTTTGAACTGCAAAGTTACGTTTTTTTTCGGAAAAAATCATCTCTGTGCTGTCAAACTTTTATTAATCAAATAAAAAAACTTTTTTGCACTTTGGCGATTGAATCTTTGTTGAATCTTGGAAAAACTTTTTGAAAACTAAAAGAGTTGTATTAACTTTGCGGTCGCAGACCGTCCGAAGCCCAGGTCAAGGGTAGTGGGTGGGTCGTGATACATTTTTTGATGAAAGCGTTTATCTTTCGCTGATTCTTGATAACCGGAAATTCTGGCAGATTTCACTGAGGTCAAGGATTGAGCAACGGTAGATGCCCGTGGTTATGTAATTTATTCCGGTGGTATATTCCGAGAGGAATGTCGTCGGGAGCAATAATTGCATATAAGCGTGGGCTTCGACGTTGCCGTCCAACCTCAGAAGGCAATGCCAGAAGCCACCGGTTGGAGGACGGTAACGGATGCAGATCCCACGCTTTTATTATGTCCTGACAATTAATGCCGGAGAGGGGATCCAGCGGCACTCAGCACAACACATATTAATAATAAAATGGAACCAATCGGCCAGCTTATCAAAGAGGAACTGATGGCTCAGGAACGTTCGGTGGCATGGTTTGCACGCAAACTGTGTCTCGACCGCTCAAACGTCTACCGTCTGTTTCAGAAAAACAGCATCGACACCTCATTGCTGACACGAATATCGACTGTGCTAAACAAGGACTTTTTCGCAATATTGTCGGAGAATGTCAACGGTGTGCAAAAATCGCAGCAGTAGCGTGTCAATGTCGCAATACTCAATCGGTTAGAGTGAAAACAAATTGCCGTAACTTTGTCGAAAATATCACAGACTGCCTCTCACGGGCTTTTGATTGAACTCTTAAAAACAATCATTCCACAACAATTTTATATTTTTTTTATGAACAAAGGTTTATTGAAAATCGCACTTCTTTCTTGTGTGTGTGCTTCGATGTCCGTATCGTTCAATTCCTGCAAGAACTACGACGACGACATCGACTCACTCAACGAAAAGGTTGCGCAGATTAACTCAGCTCTTGATGCCGTGAAGGCTCAGGTGGCTCAGGGTGGTATTATCGAATCGGTGACCCCCAGTGCTGATGGAAAAGGTATTGTTATCACAGTGCTGAAAGATGGCGCTACCAAAAGCTACACCATCACCAACGGCGAGAATGGCCGCGACGGCAAGGATGCCGATGTGTGGACCATCAATGCCGAAGGCTACTGGTGCAAAAACGGTGTCGCCACTGAATGGAAAGCCGTAGGCGAAGACGGCAAACCCGGTGAACCCGGCAAGCCCGGTGAACCCGGCAAGCCCGGTGAACCCGGCAAACCCGGTGCACCCGGTGCTCCCGGCGACTACTATGTGCCCAACGGCAAGGGATTCTTCGAACTCCATCACTGGAACCCCGCAACCGGAAAATGGGAAGTCACCGAAACCGAGATTTCCTATGTGTCGCCCGGCGACCACATCACCGCTATTGTCACTCCCAACGACGTGATTCTCTTCGGTGTTGACGGTGCCGACGGCGCCATCACGCTGGCTCGCACAGGCGCTCTCCGCAGCCTCGTCTTCAAGCCTGATTTCTACTATCAGGGTATCGAGGCCATGGATGCCGCCACATTCAAATTCGCAAGCCTCACCGGCCTCATGGCTGTCAATGCCGACGACGTCAACGGCCGCAAGGACGCCCCCAAAGCCGGCAAGGAGATTCAGATGACTCCCGGCCTTGTTGCCCGCTACCATCTCAATCCCTCAAGCGCCAACATCAACGACATCGCCGCTCTGAACTTCATCACCGAAGACCTCCAGTATTCGCGCGCTGCTTCGGGTGTTACCGCCAACATCTACGACAAATCGGCCAAGGATGGTATTCTCACTGTTAAAGCCACTCTTTCGGGCAGCATCAAGGATATCGATGAGGATGGTCTGGTGACTGTCCTTGCCCTCCAGGCCCGTCTCAACAAGGATAAGGCTGCAACCGACACAGTCATCACATCGGATTACGCTGCAGTGCGTGCGTCGTATTACACCAATATCGACCTCGCTGTGCCTGCAAACGTTCCCGGCGACCTGATCAATGCTCCCAAATCGGCCACCTTCGGTGCGGATCATTGGTATACCACCGCCCAGGAGGCCATCGATGCAGAGCCCGCAATCGCACTTGTCTGGAATAACAGCGAGGGTCTCGACATCGCAAAATATATCCAGGCCGATTACACCAACTCCAAGGGTGTACATATGGCATTCAATCCCGAGGACTCAGGCTTCAAATATGAGTATGCTCTCGTAGGTTACGCTGAAGGCAACAACCAGACCTCACAGTCGGCCCACGCTGCCCTCAATCCCGAGAACAAATCGTGGATCCGCGCTCAGATGACTCAGGGCGGTAAGGCACAGGCCTGGGGTTATGCCCAGAATAAAGCCACGCTTGGCCGTATGCCTCTCGTACGTGTAACCCTCATCGACACCGTCACTGAAGGTAACCCTGTGGCAGCTGTTGCCTACGTCAAGTTCCTGATTGACGAAGCCGGCGCTCTTCCCCCTGCCGACAATCTTATCGGTGTTAACTTTGGCTTCAACAAGGATTATACCGTAAGCTGCTCGACCAATGAAACCGTCTTCCCCCTGACCTGGTCGCAGATCGAGGAAACCATTCTTGCACATCCCTCTGTGAATATGAGCAAGGAGACATTCGAGAACAACTATGCTCTCCGCATGGCCAACGCCTCTGAAGTTCAGCAGGTAATCGTAGGCAATGACAAGAGCATCAGCAATGCCTCGGGCAAAGCTGTCCACGGTGTGATCACCAAATCTCCCGATCCCAACCTGCCTCAGGGCACCGAGGTTGTTAAGTGGACTATCTCGGCCAACGACGTTTACGAATGGTTCACCGGTTCGACCAAGCCCAAGGATATGACCGCAGTGATCGTTTATGACGGCAAAGCCGGCACATCGTTTGCCAAGTCGCACATCACCATCACTCTCAAGTGGACTCCCGAGCATCTGAACGTTACTCCTACAGTTTCGGTAAGCGACGATAACAAGATCGCCCAGCTCTGGTTCTCCTACAACTCCTCCACCTCTGCCGCCGCCGGTGGCCAGAAGCAGGAAACACACCTCAACGTGGCAGTGCCCAACAATAACCTCACTCCCGCAGCCTGCACATTCGAGAATAACCTTCTCTATCCCTTCGTGGGCAACAAGGTCGGCTTCTCGGGTCTCGAAAGTGTCTACACCGACTACACCACCACAAAGACAATGTTCAACTTTGTTCCCGTAGCCAACGCACCCTCAAAGGTCAAAGGTGTATCGGGTACGGAATACGAACTCAAAGCCGACGGCACCAAACTTATTGCAAAACTTGGTATAAATGAAGAAACCATCGCCGTAATTGATAATAGCAAGACTCCCGCTACTGTCACCTATAAGGATGGCGTTTTTGCCAAGGATGTGCTCAACTATGCCGGCGCACAGAATCTTGCCAAAGGCCAGACTCTCTCGGCCACCATCGCCATCAGCGCCGTGAACGGTTGCGACAAGCCCCTTATCGTCAACAACAACACCTACAATGTGCGCTTCTTGCGTCCTATCACAGTCAACGTAAGCAAGGCTCCCAACCTGCAGGATGGCAAGGACAACGGTTCGACTCTCGAAATCGCCACCTGCCTTTCCTTCATCGACTGGCGTAACATTGAGTTCACCTCCACAAACAAATACCTCCAGTATTACGGTGTGAAAGGTGTATATGTAGGTGAGTTCAAAAACGGCGAGCTTGTTATAGCCGACCCGGACGATATTACAGGTGCGGTCTACACTAACATCAACGGTGCGAACTTCAACAAGACTCTGAAAGAGATGCTTCCCGACATCAAGCTCTCCTACACACAGGCAACCGCTATCTCACTCACCAATATCGGTGTTGTAAACTACAAGAACGCCGGCAACGTGCTGGGCTCCAAGTTCCAGATCCGTGTTCCGTTCATTGTAGAATACAAGTGGGGTTACGTGGTAGTTCCCATGGACATTACTATCGATCCCACCATCGGCCAGTAATAACCTGCCCTTGTTAATTCAATAAATCAATGGGACAGGGGCGTATCCGATACGTCCCTGTCTCTCTTTTAAACTATCTGATGAAATACCCCGTTTCTATCTTTTGCGGTGTCGTGCTGTCGGCGTTTGCCATTTCGGCGGTGTCGTGCGGCGGCAAAAAGGAAAACAACGCCGTGATCCTTCCCGAAGAGAACACAATGATGCTCACCGAGCAGGATACCACTGCCACACTCGGACTTGTCACCTCTTTTATGGATCATATCGTGGCTGGCGAAAAGGATGCCGCCACCGACATGCTCTACACTGTCGACTTTGACGATCCCGACCAGGAGCCATACAAGGTTACCCAAGAACAGCTGAAAGAGATGGATCTGTTGCTCTCAAACCCGATAAAATGCTATGAAATAGCTGACTACGATTTTGAGTCGGCGGTGCGGAATGAAGTGCGGTGCCGCATCTTCATCACTGACAACGTGAGCACCAATCTTTATTTCAAACCTGTGCGCTTTCTCGGCACATGGTATCTCTGCCTGAAAGATTCGTCGGAGGGTGACCGTCCGCTCGGCGACAAGTCGAAAGACATCGCTCTCTGACAAACAAAATCGGTTTCCGCTTAATATGGTTCCGCTTAATTAGTTTCAGCTTAATAGTAAGTAACTGTTCAAAATAATTTCGACCAGTCATAAAGCCGTATATTTTGTAATGTTGAAAGGGCACCCCCTGTGCATTCCGGGAAACCGGAGCACAGGGGGTGTTTTTTTAGAAATATGTACTATTTATGTGAATGCCTGATGATTGCAGGTGACCGCCGTTGATTGCAGCCGGTTGCGGTCAATCGGTCAGTTCGGAGGGGAGAGTGGGCATGGCGCCTTTCTTGGTGCAGACAAAGGCCGATGTCTGCACTGCGGTCGAGTGGGCTTCCTGCACGCTTTTCCCTTTAAGTATAGAAGCGATAAATGCAGCTGTGAAGCTGTCGCCGGCGCCGACAGTGTCAGCGACTTCAACCTTGGGTGTGGGCTGGAACGATACGTTGCCGGGGGTGAACACATAGCTGCCGTTGATGCCGCAGGTGAGTATGAGCATCTTTAGGTTGTATTTGCCTAAAAGAATCCAGCATTTGTCCTGCAGGTCGATGCCGGGATAGCCAAACATGCGGCTGACCGTGACAAGTTCCTCGTCGTTGATTTTCAGAATGTTGCAACGTTTCATGGAATTGCATAGAATCTCTTTGTTGTAGAACCCCTGACGGAGATTCACGTCGAACACCACCAGGGTGTCTTCATTCTGCGGCATTGCGTCAAGGAAGCGGTTGATGGTGTTGCGCGACACCACGTTGCGTTGCGCCAACGAGCCGAAGCACACCGCTTTTGTCTTTTCGGCAAGCATCTCGAGATGAGCGGTGTAAGGGATGTTGTCCCATGCCACGTTTTCTTTGATTTCGTATTGCGGAACGCCGGCGGGATCGATCTCCACCTGCACCGTGCCCGTGGGGTAGGGTACCTCGGCAATGAGCTGGTTAAGGCCCTTTGAGGTGAAATTCTCGATGATCTCCTTGCCGAGTGCATCGTCGCCGACTGCGCTGACCACGCAGCTGGGCAGGCCGAACTGCGACACATGGTAAGCGAAATTGGCCGGGGCACCGCCTATCTTCTTTCCCTCGGGGAGAACATCCCACAAGGCTTCGCCCATTCCTACAACTATGTCATTCATGATTATTCAAATTTTGGATTATTAAATTTTTCTGATTTTAAGGGTGTAATACAAAAGATATATCACTCCGACTGTCATAACGGCCACGGCTCCCGCCTGTCCGACAGCGTCGGCGGCATATCCCATGGCGAGGGGGAAGATGGTGCCTCCGAACAGGCCCATGATCATAAGCCCCGACACTTCGTTGCGCTCGTTGGGGGTGTATAGCAGAGCCTGGGAGAAGACTACGGAGAAGATGTTGGAATTGCCGAAACCGATCAGGCCGATACCGGCATAGAGCGGGGTGAGGGTGTCGCAGAAAAAGAGGATTGCCATGCCTGCCAGCATCATTGTCACGCTGATGGCAAAGAACAGTTTCGCAGACATGCTCCGGAGCAGGAACGCTCCGAGAAAACATCCCACTGTGCGGAAGATGAAATAGATGCCTGTGGCAAATCCGGCTTCTTCCAGAGGCAGGCCGAGGCGCTCCATGATGATTTTAGGGGCAGTGGTGTTGGTGCCCACATCGATTCCCACATGGCAGATGATGCCGAGGAAGCAGAGGAAAATGAATGGCCGGCCAAGCAGTTTGAGGCATTCGCCTATTCCGGTGGCTCTGTCGGGTTTTTCTTCATCAATGGGAGTGGCCGCCAGCAGAGAGATAGAGAGGAAGCTGATGATGGCATATATCACAAACAATGCCCGCCAGCCAAGGCCGAAGGTGGGGAGCAGCGTTGTTGCTCCCCAGGCGGCTATTACAGGAGCGAGGAACGATGCTATTGCCTTTACGAACTGCCCGAAGGTGAGCGTGGAGGCAAGTTTGTCGCCGCTGATAAGATTGGTTACAAGTGGATTCAGCGAGGTCTGCATGATGGCGTTGCCGATGCCGAGCAGCGAAAAAGAAACCAGCATCACCATGTAGCTGTCGCCGAAAGCGGGGATGAACAGGGAGGCAGCCGTGACGATAAGGCTGACGAGAACTGTTTTTTTACGCCCGATGCGGTTCATCAGAATGCCCGTCGGCACGGAAAAAATCAGGAACCAGAAGAACACCAGCGAGGGGAAAAGATTAGCCTCGGAGTCGGTGAGATTCAGATCTTTCTGAACATAGTTTGATGCAGTTCCCACAAGGTCGACAAATCCCATGACGAAGAAACAGAGCATCACCGGGATTATCTGGAGCAGAAACGATTTGCGGTTGGCAGCGGTTGATTGTGTGGAATCCATGGTTGTCCGGTAATATTTTAGAGTTCTTTAATCGAATAAATCTTGAGATTCTCCACCTTTGCTTTGCCCCCGTCGGCCGCTATGGAGAGCGTGGAATAGGGTTTTGTCGGGAAAACGAGATTGGTCATTGCAAAATTTCCGTTGTTGCCGAAAACCTCCATGCTCGATTTGTCGATGAATATTCTCAGAGAAACCTTGTTGCTGTTTTCGAATGAGGGGGCGACAGTCACCGCGGGGAAATCCTGGCTGAAATCAACGATTCCGCTGTTGCGCCGGTCAAAAGAGAGGGTGTGATTTTTGGAATTGTATGTCATGTTGACGAATTCGCCGGCATTGTTCGCAATCTTCATCTCCACGGAATCAGCTTTGCCGCAGTCAAGGTCAAGGAGAATTTCGCAGACGCCGTCGTTTGATGTCGGCAGGAGGAATTCACTTGCTTTTCGACCGATTGACCTGTTGCGTACCTTCGTGATTTCTTTATCCCTGAGTGCGATGAGTTCGGGCGATGGTGTGGAGGAGAGGTAGAGCTGTCCGTCGGCGCCGCGGAAGAGACCCGCTTCGCGGGGGAGGGTGTTGGCGCTGCGATATTGCATGGCGGGCACTTCGGCGGCATACTGCCAGTTGCTCATCCATCCTATCAGAGTGCGGCGGTTGTCGGGGGCGTTGCTCCAGCTTACGGTTGCATAGTGGTCCTTGCCGAAATCCATCCATTTTGTCGGGATATTGCCGTTGGCATCGGTATCGGCCTTGAAGGTTGTGCCGTCGAAATCGCCCACGAAATATTGTGTGGCGCTTCCGCCGAATGGGCCACCCGGGTTGATGTTGCATACCAGCACCCACTTTTCCTCACCTGTGCCGTCAACTTTCAGTTTGAACATATCTGGACATTCCCACACTCCGTCCTGTGCGCCGATTCCTTTGCCGAAAGCGCTTTGCAGCGTCCATTCCTTTAATTCGGGCGAGGTGAAGAACAGCATCTCATGCTCGAGTGGGTGAGCCAGCGACAGCACCCAGCGGTTGTTGGCCTCGTCCCAAAACATATTGGGATCGCGGGCCTCGCTTTCCTGAGTGATTACCGGGTTGCCGGGATATATCTCGAAAGTCATACCGTCGTCCTCGCTGTGGGCCAGACTCTGGATCTGACTGACATCGGCCGAAGTGTAGAGCGACACGATGGCATCTTTCCCGAAACCGGCGGTGTTGTCGGTATCGACCACCGAACTGCCGCTGAAGACCGTGCCCAGTCCGTTAGGCTCTATGGCTGCGGGATGATGCTCCCAGTTCACAAGATCCTTTGATGAGGAATGTCCCCATGTCATGTTCTGCCATTTCGAGCCGTAGGGGTTCCATTGATAGTAGAGATGCCATACGCCATCCTTATAAAACATGCCGTTGGGGTCGTTCATCCAGCCATACAGTGGCGAATGGTGATAGACGGGGCGGAAACGCTCTCTGTTGGTGGTGTCGAAAGTGTCGGCCAATGCCAGATTTTTCCAGCAGGCATCAGCTTTGGCCTCCCGGATGTTTGAGCGGTTCTGTACGGTGACAATGTTAAGAAGCACGTCGCGATCCTTATAAGGAGTAAGATCAAAGGGGACAAAATAATCGACTTTGCTTTTGGCCAGTCTGACATTGATAGTCCTGTCTTTCTTGCCGTCGACAAGCACGTCGATTCTGGCATCGTCGTTTGACTCCTGCACCGGGAGCATAAGATACTTTCCGTCGCCGGTGATTCTGACCAGGGTGTTGTTGACCCCCAGATGGTCCACTTTCACTCCGTCGGCCGCCGATGCCTGCACAGTCAGCAACATTGCTCCGAGCATCATGGCGGATGTGACACATGTTTTGATTCTATTCATGGTTTCGGTTATTTTGTCATTCATGGTTGATAAACTTACCGGAATAACAGCGGATGCGGTTGCCGTTTCGGTATTGCAAAACTACTACAAACCGCTGACAGATTCAATAAAAAATCGTGCATAAGCTATCAAATACGTTGTATCGCACAATTTTTTATATCTTACACACTCAAATTCATATGATTATGATTAACTTTGCAAAACCATGAACAACCACATGATAATGAACCGTCATTTATCTTACTGCATCTTATTGGTAATCTTTATCATTCTGGCCGGCTGCAACGATGGCAGGACATACAAAATAGGTGTCTCGCAATGCAGTCAGGATGACTGGCGCACAAAGATGAACGATGAGATCAACCGCGAGATCATGTTTCACGACGATGCCGTAGTGGAGATCCGCTCGGCCGACGACAGCAGTGCAAAACAGATTGAAGACATTAATTATTTTGTTGAAAATGGATTCGATATTATTATCGTCTCGCCTAATGAAGCTGCCGCTCTCACACCTGTTATTAAAGATGTGTATGACAAGGGTGTGCCTGTGGTGATATTCGACCGGAATATCAACGGGGATTCATATACAGCCAGAATCGGAGTGGATGACGAGGGCCTTGGTCGCTCTGCCGCTCATTATGCCCTTCATCTGTCGGGTAAAGGTGCCCGGGCTATAGAAATATACGGATTGAAAGGCTCAACTCCGGCCGAGGGGAGGCACGACGGATTTGTCAGGGAATTTGAAAGTAACGGCGGAAAGATGCTCGCAAGCGTGCCCGGCAACTGGAACAAAGAGGATGCCATGCCCATAGTCGATTCGCTGTTGAATGTATACGACGATGTCGACCTGATTTATGCTCACAACGACCGTATGGCTATCGGCGCTTCGGAGGTTGCCCGAAAGCATGGCCGCGACGATATTCTTATCATTGGTATAGATGCGGCGCCAAATATCGGGATTCAGGCGGTGGCCGACAGTGTCATCGACGCTACGTTTCTTTATCCCACCGAGGGGCACCGCCTGATTCAGACCGCGTTGGCCATTCTTAAGAACCAGCCTTATAAGAAAGAGACCATTTTGCCGGTGTCATCCGCCGTCGACCTGACCAATGCCGATATTCTCTTGTTGCAGAATGAGACGCTGAAGGAGGAAACCGGGAAGATGAAACTGCTTAAAGCCCAGATTGATGACTATTGGGCGCAACATTCGTCGCAGACGTCGTTGTTCTATGCAAGCATTGCCATTATTGTTCTGCTGTTTGGCGTCGGTTTCCTGCTGCTGAGAGCCTATTGGCAGCGTAGCCGTCATCAGAAGGAACTTCTTGTGCAAAACCGGCTGCTCGAGGAGGAAAAAGACAAACAGACGCGCCTTAACGAACAGTTGCAGATCGCCACCCAATCCAAACTGATGTTCTTCACAAATGTGTCGCACGATCTGCGCACTCCCCTCACTCTGATTGCCGAACCGGTTGCCCGACTCGCCGAGGCCGAAAATCTCACATCGCAGCAACAGACCCTCATGAGGATTGCCAATAAGAATGTGAAGATACTTCAGCGGCTTATAAATCAGATACTTGATTTTAGAAAGTATGAGAATGGCAAGCTGGATCTCAGGCTCACCGAAATAGATTTCGGTAAGGCCGTTCATGACTGGATGGAGTCATTCTATTCCGTTGCCCGGAAGAGGGATATAAAGCTGAGAATCGAGACCGCGGCAGCAGGTAAACCTGTCCCGATTGCCCTTGACGCGGAAAAAATCGAACGGGTGTTTTTCAATCTACTGTCCAACGCCTTCAAATTCACTCCCGACAACGGAGCGATAACGGTCTCTTATGAATGTGATGATAAAACATTGACATTCAAGGTGGCTGATACAGGCGAGGGAATCAGTGAACGGGATCTCGGCAACATTTTCGACAGATTCTATCAGGTCGACAGAATCCATCCGCAAGGCTCAGGCATAGGTTTGTCGCTTGCCAAGGCTTTCGTCGAGCTGCATGGCGGAGCTATCAGCGTGGAAAGCGTTGTGAACAAAGGTTCGGTGTTTACGGTGACACTGCCGGTGCTACATATCGCGGCAACTATTTCTGATGCCGGAAAAGTGATTGCGGAGACCGATGCCGAGGTCGAACTCTCCGCAATCGAATCAGGCCGTTCATTCGACGAGGGGAAACCGATCGTGCTTATAATAGATGACAACAGGGATATTCAGAAACTGGTAGGGGAGTTGCTGACCGCCGATTATAACATAATATCGGCATCCAATGGCAAGGAGGGTATCAGAATGGCAGCCAGGTATACGCCGGATCTGATCATCTGTGATGTGATGATGCCTGTGATGGATGGTCTGGAATGTTGTGGTCGTATCAAAGGGGAGATCTCCAAATCCCATATCCCGGTGCTGATGCTCAC
>ERZ827108.2769-NODE-2769-length-16874-cov-12.573221_pt1 | contig 16874 bp, 16 predicted proteins | sample MGYA00519921_ERZ827108 | MGnify/ENA primary metagenome ERZ827108 (study PRJEB31778, sample SAMEA3449258) | human gut metagenome | biome: human gut; feature: human-associated habitat; material: faeces | place: United Kingdom | collected 2010/2012 ... | reverse complement strand
GTTCAGTTTTCAAAGATCATGTGCACCTCAGCAGTGCTCATCTATATTACCAAATCATTTCCGTCTTGTAAACCCCTTTTTTTAAAAAATTTAAATAAAAGAAAAGAAGATTCATTCAGCTCCGTCAAACCTACTAGAATCTTCTCTTTGCCAAAATTTGTTTTTGACACTAAAAATGATTCGCGCTATCAATTTTACTGTCTGTTATTCCTTCAGAAGTATTAGTATCAATCCCAAATTCTTCAAGCCTTAAAAAAGCTTTATTTACACTTATATAGTACTTAAAAAAAAGTTTTTTTTCAATGACAAAAGTCACTAATTTCATTATTTTTTTGGTAAAATAAGTACGGTGATAAAAATGAATGAAATATTAATTGAACAATGCAAGTATTTAGTGGATGAAACACTCCCAAACATCGCAAACATATCCAATTTGATTGCCCTTTTATTCCATGAAATGGATAATATCAATTGGCTAGGCTTCTATATTTGTGATGAAAAAAATCAAGAATGCACTTTAGGACCTTTCCAAGGAAAAGTTGCCTGTACACGCATACCATACGGAAAAGGTGTTGTAGGTACTTGTGCTAAAACACAAGAAACACAAAGAATTGAAGACGTACATAAATTTGCTGGTCACATTGCATGCGATTGTGCTTCCAACTCAGAAATATGTATTCCTTTAAAAAAAGATGGCAAACTCGTTGCCATCTTAGATATTGATTCTTTTGAATTCAACAATTTCTCAATTGAAGATCAAGCTATCTTAGAAAAGATTTGCGAATTCTTTATTCCCCTTTTCTAAGTACATAAACATCTTCTAAACTCGATTCACTTTGTAGAACTGTCAAACCATCTAGTAAATCTCTAGATATTTCTTCATCTACAACTTGAACAATAAAAGATTTTGTCAATTGTCTTTTTGAACGAAGAAACGCTCTTTGTACAATCGTCTTTCCCAATTGATACTCATTTGAAAGTGCCTGCACCATTAAACTCTTTTCTGGTAACACACCAATAAGAAGGTTACAGGCATTTTTTTCATTTAAAAAAGATAAACTTCCATGAAAACTTAATGCATCATTGACATCCACCTTTAAAACATCTTCATCAAAATTACCCCAATACGCAAAACTATATACAGGATGATTTGACCTATAAACATCTTTATAACGTAAAAATAAATTTGTGCAATCCTTATATATTTCACTTGGCGTAAATATTACATGAAAACCAGGTAAATTCTCGCGAACCTCTTTCCACTTTTCATAAGGATAATAGTTTTCAAGACAAGCAGGATCCAAACAAGAATAAGAGAAACACGGCATGCACAACAAGCCAGTATCCCCAATCAATTCTTGCAACGTTTCAATCAACATTTGAACATTTCCAACCAAGCCACTATAACGATCCAAATCTGCTTCCAATAAAACCTTACTCCCTTTTTGAATGCCTAAATCTATAAAAATTTGTTTAAAATCTTCTTTTGTATAAATTTCCATGCCAATATTCTAACTTTTATTTGTAACTCTGGCAAGTTTTTACCGCCTTTTTCCAGTTTGAATACAAGCTATCCATTTCTTCTTTACTCTTTTCAGGCACAAACTCTTTAGAAAGTTCTACACCAAGCTCATCTTGTGTCCAATAACCACAAGATAGTCCTGCAAGATAAGCAGCACCTAAAGCCGTTAGTTCATTTGTCTTAAAGCGTTGTACAGGCATTTGAAGTAAGTCACTTTGAAACTGCAACAAGAAGTTATTGGCACAAGCCCCACCATCAACCTTCATAGAAGTAATCTCAATTTGACTATCCTGTCTCATAGCCTCTAATACATCCTTTGATTGATATGCCATAGATTCTAAAGCTGCACGTACAATATGATTTTTATTAGCTCCAAAAGTTAAGCCTAAAATACTAGCCTGACATGCATCATCCCAATAGGGTGCTCCAAGACCCACAAAAGCTGGCACAATATAAACTCCATTGGTATTCTCTACACTTTCAGCCATGGCTTGAGTATCTTTTGTATTTTCAAACAACTGCATCTGATCACGAAGCCACTTCATTAGACTACCAGAAACAAAAATACTTCCTTCAAGAGCATAATCGACCTGATCACCAATTTGCCAAGCCACAGTTGATAATAAACCATTTTTAGATTCGACAATTCTCTTGCCCGTATTCATCAACATAAAGCCACCTGTACCATATGTATTCTTAATGCCACCTGCGCCAAAGCAGCCTTGACCAAACAAAGCAGCCTGTTGATCTCCAACAACACAACAAATTGGCACTTCTTGACCAAAGAAATGATACGAAGCCGTCTTACAATATGCATAGGATGTAGGTTTTACTTCAGGTAAAATACATTTTGGAATATCAAACATTTCAAGCAATTCATCATCCCAAGAATGAATATTAAAAAGCAAGGTACGACTCGCATTTGATACATCGGTAATATGTGTTAATGAACCAGATAACTTCCATACGATCCAACTATCCATCGTGCCAAATAAGACTTCCCCTATTTTCGCCTTTTCATATACATCTGGATTCTGATCAAAAATAAAACGAATCTTACTTGCAGAAAAATAAGGATCAATACGAAGACCCGTTTTCGCCTTTACAATATCTTCATACCCCTTTTTCTTCCAACCATCGCAAATACTCTTTGTCTGTTTAGACTGCCATACAATAGCTGGACTTACAGGAAGTCCTGTTAATGCATCCCATAAAACACTTGTTTCACGTTGATTACTTATTCCAATGGCAGCTACTTGTTCTGGACTGATCTTACTTTTTAAAATGACTTCGCTCATCACGGCTAAACACGCAAGCCAAATCTCATTGGCATCTTGTTCTACCCAACCTGGATGCGGGTAGGATATTGTCGTTTCTTTTTGGGCAATTTCTACCACGTTAGCTGCCTTATCAAATAATACGGCACGTGTACTTGTTGTTCCGTGATCAATTGCTAAAATATATTTTTGCATAGAAAAAATCTCCTTATATGTCTTATTTTAATCTTTTTGTAAGCCCTTTACAAGATTTGTTGGACAAAAGAAAAGAGATGTCAAAAACATCTCTTAACTACGAAGTGTCGCATTACAATCTTTTTGAATATGTTCTAAGATTGCCTCAAACACTTGGTTGATTTCTTCATCTTTTAATGTATGAGAATCCGACTGGAATGTGATTGATAACGCAACTGATTTTTCATCTTTACTTACGTGTTCACCTTCATACACATCAAATACTTCTACATCACGGATGATCATTTCTTTATTTAAACGACCTTGCTTATTAATTGTATCCACTACCTTTTGTACTGGCATTGCACGATCTAATACGAATGCCAAGTCACGAGATACACTTGGATATTTTGATACTGGACTAAATTTGATTTTTGATTTCTTCACATCAATCAACGCATCAAAGTCAAGTTCAGCCATCACAATATTCTTACCATATTGAGGATGAATATCACCTAATAATCCAACACAATCTTTTCCAAGCATGATTTTTGCACTGCGATAAGGATGGAAATGTGTTGTATCCAAATCATTTTCTACAAATGAAATTCTTTGAGCGGCAATACCAATCTGATCTAAGAAAGCTTCAACCAAACCTTTTAATGTATAAAAATCACTAACAGTTACATCACTTGTCCAACGCGTTTGTTGCAAGCTACCACTCATGGCGATAGCTAAATGCATTTTAGCACCACTTACACCAGCTACATCACTCAATTCAAAGACATTGATATCTTTGATATTACGAGCGCGGTTATAAGAAACTACATCTAATAAGCTTGGCAAAATACTTGTACGAATATAGCGACGCTCTTCACTCATAGGACTTGCAAGTTCAATCGCTTCATCCGTGTTGAAAATCGCATTCTCTTTCTTTTCTGTACTAATTAAAGTATATGTTAAACAATCTTGTAAACCTTGAGCACATAAGAATTGACGTGCCTGACGAGTCAATTGTTGTTTATACGTTAATTTACCTTCTGTCATAGGCATAACTGGAAGTGTACTAGGTAAACGATCATATCCTAACATACGAATGACTTCTTCACTTAAATCCGCCATACCTTCCATATCAGTTCTTGAACTTGGAATGTGGCATGTAATCAAATCATCAGCCACTTCAGGTTCAAAGTCTAAGCGTGTAAATACATCGATAACTTCATCTAATTTAAAATCTGTACCTAAACGATTATTGATAGCTTCTAAAGTACAAGAAATTGATTTTGGCTCATAAGGAACTTGTCCATATTGAACCGTTTCTTCAATACCTGTCGCATCGGCATATTCAATCAACAATTGAACAGCACGATCCAATGCTTTCTTACTAGCTAATGGTTCAATACCTTTTTGGTAACGAATACTCGCATCTGTTGATAAATTTAATCGACGAGCTGTATTACGAATCGATACATGATCGAAAATTGCACATTCAATAATAATTGAATCTGTTGTATCTAAAATTTTAGAATCATCTCCACCCATGACGCCGGCAATACCGATTGGTTTTCCTTGGTTTGTGATGACAATATCTTCTGGTTGTAATTTATAAGTTACACCATCTAAAGCTGTATATTCCTCATCAAATCCATCCGCTACAACAATACTTTGTACTGGCAATGATTTTGCATCATAAAAATGCATTGGCTGCCCTGTTTCTAACATAACAATATTTGAAATATCAACAACATTATTGATTGATTTTACACCACTAGCTGCCAATAATTCTTTCATCCATTTTGGACTTTCTTTGATTGTTAAATGATTGATCACTTTGCCATAGAATAGTGGACATTTTTCAGTTGTGCTTTCAACATGAAGATGCGTTTTGCTACCCACATCACTAGCCCCATTATATTCAGGAAGTTTAACTTCACGATTTAAAATAGCTCCTGCTTCTTTTGCCATATTGAATGCAGCTAGACAATCATTACGATTTGGTGTTAATCCAATATCTAATACTTCATCATCTAAGCCTAAATAGCCAAGTGGATCTGTATTTCCTACTGGTGCATCCTCTGGTAAAACTTCAATACCATTTTTTTGATCATCATTTAAACTTGATGGATCTACCCCAAGTTCTAGTAATGAGCAAATCATACCATTACTTTCAACACCACGAATCACACCATTCTTGATTTCTCCACCAGGTAAAACAGCACCTGGTAATGCCACAATTACATTTTGTCCTGCAGCCACATTTGGTGCACCACACACAATATTGACAACTTCATTTCCAACATTAACGGTTGTACAGTGTAAATGATCACTGTCTGGGTGTTCAGTACAAGTTTCAACGTGACCAATCACTAAATTTGTTCCTTGCGATAAATGTTCAATACCTTCTACTTCAAAACCAGCATCTGTAATACGTTTTGCTATTTCTTCAATAGAAAGATCTTGTACATCCATAAATTGATTAAACCATTTTCTTGAAATACGCATATTTAAATCCTCCTACTCATAACGTTTGAATGTAGAATTGAATCGTTTATCATTTGTATAGAAATGACGAATATCATCAATACCATATTTCAACATCGCAACACGCTCAATACCTACACCGAACGCAAAACCACTGCATTTTTCTGGATCATAACCAGCCATTTTTAATACGTTAGGATGTACTTCTCCAGCACCTAGAATTTCGATCCATCCAGTCCCTTTACATGTTGGACATCCTTTTCCGTTACAAATGTGACAAGAAACATCCACTTCTACACTTGGTTCAGTGAATGGGAAATAACTAGGTCTAAAACGAATCTGGCGATCTTGACCAAATAACTTTCTGGCCATAAATTCTAAAGTTCCCTTTAAGTCCGCTAAAGTGACCTTTTCACCAATAACTAAACCTTCCATCTGCATGAATTGGTGAGAGTGCGTTGCATCATCATCATCACGGCGATATACCTTACCTGGACATACAACTTTGATTGGTAAATTTGGTGCACTTTCTTCTAATACAACCATCTGAATGGCCGTAGTATGTGTTCTCAATAAACGATTTGGATCAATATATAAAGAATCCTGCATATCACGTGCTGGGTGATCCTTAGGAATATTAGCTCTTTCAAAACAATATTCATCATCCACAATATCATCACCTTCAATAACTTGGTAACCTAAACCAATGAATAGATCTTCCAATTCTTGGCGTACCAAATTTAATGGGTGCGCATTCCCTAATTCTGGTTTACGACCAGGTAATGTAATATCGATTTTTTCAGATTCGATCTTTTTTTGCATTTCTAAAGCCGCCAATTGTTCTTTCTTTTCTTCAATCATCTTAGAAAGATCTTGTTTCAATTGATTGACCTTTTGTCCAAAGATAGGTTTTTCTTCTTTCGACAAATCCTTCATACCCTTCATCAACTCTTGAACGGGTCCTTTTTTACCTAAATACAAGACACGTAAATCGTTCAATGAAGATGAATCTTTAACATCTTGAATTTTTTGTGTAGCTTCCTGCAAAAGCTCTTCGATTGTTTTCATGTTGTTCTTCCTTTCCCTAAAAACAAAAAAAGACGACGCAAGAACGACTTTTTGCCGCGTTACCATCTTGCTTCGTCTTGATAGACACACTTAATTGACCATGATAACCGCATGAAACGGAAGAGGTTTTAACTCTTACTCAAAGGTGAATTCACTATTCCTACTCATATAAACCTTTCACCAATTGGTTTACTCTCTTATCTAAGCGCTAAATAGCTACTATGTCTTCTCATTGCTTTAACAGTTCAAATTATATCGAAGTCCATGTTTTTTTTCAAGCCGAAGTATGGTAATATTTTTTTATGATTCAATCAATAAACAATAAGAAAATAAAAGAATACGCCAAATTGATCCAAAAAAAAGAAAGAGATAAGACAAATCTATTTCTAGTTGAAGGCGAACATATGGTTAAAGAAGCATATAACGCAAATGCTTTACAAGAATTATTTATTCTTGAAGGAATTGAGTGCCCCATTCAATTTTACTATGAAACAGTAACGCAACAAGTATTAAATAAATTGTCAAATCAGAATTCAAATTCAAAGATGATTGGTGTATGTAAAAAGCTAAACTTAAAGCCAGTAAAAGAAGAAAATATTCTATTACTTGATCATGTACAAGATCCAGGCAATGTAGGAACGATTTTGAGAACCGCCCACTCTTTTGGCATCGACTGCATTTATATGTCAAAAGGCTGTGCGGATATCTACAATCCAAAAACGATTCAGTCCAGTCAAGGAGCCCTTTTCTATATTCCTGTGATTCAAACGGATTTAGTAGAAGAAATTAAAAAGCTTCAAGAAAGAAACATTGAAGTGTATGCCACAGCTTTACATGACAAACATAAAGATCTTCAAGATATTAAGCCAAGTAAAAAATACGCAATTCTAGTCGGCAACGAAGGTCAAGGCGTTCGTAAAGAATTAATTGATTTAAGTAATCACATTGTCAAAATTGAAATGGAAACTTTTGAAAGTCTAAACGTGGCCATTGCCACATCCATTTGTATGTATACATTTAAATACGCAAAAAGGTAGCGAATGCTACCTTTTCATTTTTCTCCATTCAAACAATGAATACGTGGTACATATAAATTCCGTAACCACAAAAGCATACCAACCTATATGAATGCCAAAACACTTCATTAAACCATATGTCAATGGAATCAAAATGACTAGTTGTCTAGCCAAAGTGATCAGTAACGAAGTATTTGCCTTATTTAAAGCCTGGAAGGCAGCACATAGTACCATACTGATCCCGGCAAACACAAAGCTTAAGCTAATGATTTTTAAGGCTGGTATTCCTAACCCATACATCTGGTCATTCGCACTAAACATGGCTAATAATTGTTTAGGGAATAATTGAAATACAATTGTTCCTACAGCCATAATGAAAATCGATAGAATCATAGAAAATTGTATGGCTTCAATTGCTCGATCTTTTCTGTTGGCCCCATTATTATAGGCAACAATTGGAATCAAGGCATTGGTGATTCCAAGCACGGCCATATTCAAGAAGTTTTGTAATTTATAGTAGACACTAAAGACAGTAATCGCCATAGCTGAGATTGGTGCTAGAATCATATTCATAAAAACAGTCATAAAACTTAATACAGACTGCATTAATATGGCAGGTACACCTACTTTATAGATTTTACACAGAATAGGTATCGAAAAGGAAAAATTATGCATATGAATATCCAATTCTTTTATTTTTACCTTCGTAATAACATATCCAATAAGCATGGCACAAAACTGTCCAATAACGGTCGCAATGGCAGCTCCGGCAACACCCATTTCAGGTAGACCAAACCATCCAAAGATCAAGATTGGATCTAGAATAATATTAATAATGGCTCCTGCTCCTTGCATAACCATATTGTAAATGGCATTTCCTGTTGCCTGCATAATTCTTTCGAAAATGATTTGTACAAAGACACTAAATGAAAACATCGTACATATATGAATATACGTATTGGCTAGTGAAACCACATTTAAATCGGATGTAAACCAAGATAAAAAGACATTAGAAAATAGTAAACCTAAAATCAAAAAGACAAGTCCATTCACAAATCCTAACAAGATTCCATGCATCATTGTATTATTCGCATAATCAAATTTCTTTTCACCTAAATATCGCGCAAGCAATGTATTAAAGCCAACAGCTGTACCACAGGCAATCGCAATCATAATGGTTTGTACTGGATAACATAAAGATACAGCAGTAAGTGCATCACTTGAAATTTTGGCAACAAAGATACTATCGACAATATTATATAAAGCTTGAATCACCATCGAGATGATGATGGGCAAACTCATAGAAACCACCAATTGTTTGATTTCCATATTTTCCATTTTATTCATAAAAAATTACCTCCCCTATGTTTTGGCAGTTTCATAGGGGATACCAAAACGAAAATAAAACGCTAAAATAAATTAATATATTTTTTCTATTTTGTCAAATTAAGAATAGACTCACCAATCAAATCAGATGGTTTTGATAAATCAAAGTTATCTAAAACACTTGCACCAAGAACACCAAAAGAACTTGAATCGTCCAATATTCCATGTTCTTTCATACTAGGTGAATACATTAAACATGGCACACACTCTCGAGTATGATCCGTTCCTTTATAGGTTGGATCATTTCCATGATCGGCCGTTATAATTAATAGTGTATCTGAATCAAGAACTGAAAGTAATTGCCCTAGCAAGACATCAAAATCTTCAAGTTCATCGGCATATCCAGAAACATTTCTTCGATGTCCCCATTTGGCATCAAAATCCACAAGATTCGTAAATAATAAACCTGTAAAATCTTTTTTCATTTCTTCAATCGTTTGAAGCATACCCTCATGACTCGAAGTCGAATGAATACTTTTTGTGATTCCCTGCCCATTAAAAATATCACTAATCTTACCAATACCAATCACATCAAATGCATTTGATTTTAAGACATCTAAAACGGTTTTACTCGATGGAGACAAAGCATAATCATGACGATTGCTCGTGCGTGTAAAGTGACCCACCGAATCTCCAACATAAGGACGGGCAATGACTCTTCCTACCTTGTATTCTGGTTTTAGAGTTATTTCTCGAGCAATTTGACATACACGATATAGCTCATCTAATCCAGTCACTTCTTCATGTCCACAAATTTGTAGAACACTATCGGCCGATGTATAAAGTATCAATTTCTTTCCATTCGATTGAATCTCTTCCATCGCCAACTCATCTAAAATTTCCGTTCCACTTGCACTCTTATTTCCAATAAAGACATGGCCTGTTAATCTTTCTAATTCCTGAACTAATTCATCAGGAAAACCATTTTCAGTAAATGTTTTAAATGGTTTTGTCGTATGAATTCCCATCATTTCCCAATGACCTGTCATTGTATCTTTGGAACAACTTGCCTCATGCATCTTACAAGCATAGCCTTTTGATTGTAAAGCTTTACCACAAGGATGAAGATTTCCTAAACCTAATTGATATAGATTATCTATTTTTAAATCCGGGCGATATTCTAGGATATGTCCAAAAGTATCGGCACCTACATCATCAAATTCTTTGGCGTCTGTAGCTTGTCCAATCCCAAAAGAATCAATAACGACACAAACTATTTTTTTGTATTTCATAAGCGAATTGCACTTTCTAAGGCAAGAGTAATCATTTCATTAAAGGATGTTTGTCTTTCATCTGCACTTAAATGTTCATTTGTACTTAATGAATCCGATACCGTTAATAAACAAGCCGCCTTTTTATTCAATACCTTGGCATTGTGGAATAGGGCAAAGCTCTCCATTTCGACGCAAAGCGCATCCTGTTCTTCAACCATTTTTTCTGGTTGTTCCAAGTCCCCTTCATAGTAGAACACATCACTAGAATGTGTATTTGTCTTTACAACAGGAATTGAAACTTCTTGACTTACACTTTCAATCAACTTATTTAAATCTTCATCTGGATATTGCATTGTATCTGTATCACCACTTTGTGCTAAGGCATAGGTAGATTCTGAATAACTTCCCTTGACTAAAGCTACAGACTTCATTGGTAATCTTTCAGAATAACTTCCTGTACTACCAACTCGTATAATGGCATCCACATCATAGAATTTAAAAAGTTCATAGGAATAGATTCCCATACTTGCCATTCCCATTCCGCTTCCCATGACAGAAACTCTTTTTCCTTTATAAGTCCCTGTATATCCTAGCATGCCTCGTACATCATTAAATAATACGGCATCCTTTAAAAAATTTTCGGCAATCAATTTAGCTCTTAATGGATCACCTGGCATTAAAACAACTTTTGCGACATCTTCTATATTTGCGCTATTGTGTGCTGTTGACATAATTTCCTCCTAAAATAAAGACCAGTCAAAGCTGGTCTTTCAATCTTAATATTGTCCTGGGTTATACTTAAATGCATTCGGTACAACATGATTTGGATCATACTTCTCTAAAATCTTACCATATCTTTCACGATAATCATTATCAATTTTCAATTGAGGAATGACCTTTGTTCCCTCTTCAAAGAAGTGCTTTGATCCACGTCCCATTTCTTGTCCACGTTTAGTGTGTTTATCCAAAGCTATATCTGGAACTTCCATGACTTTTCCCATGGCTGCTTCTTTAATAATAATATTTTTCAAATAATCACTTGAACGATCTTTTGTACTTGCACAAAGTAAACGAATCGCATGGATAAAATACATTGGCTGATCCCCATCATCATACGCATATGTTTTACGTACTTCATTTAATGTGTTGACTTGCACAGCCGCTTGTAAATTTCCAAAGCCAATATCTTCAACTGAAATTGTTAGTAATCGACGCCATAGCTTATCTAAAAACAAAGGTCCTGTGATATATAATTCATAAGCAGCTTGACATGCTTCTTCTACTTTGTTGCGTCGAATGCTTTTTTGAAGTGTAGAAATCACTTCATCTGCGGCTAAGCCATTTCTTGTTTTTGCGGCAGCCCAAATATTATATGACATATTCTCTTACACTCACTTTCCATTAATATTGTTCTGAACTATATTTGAATGCATTCTCAACAACATGATCTGGATCATATGTTTCAAGAATCTTTCCATAGCGTTCACGATAATCATTATCGATTTCTAATTGTGGAATCACTTTTGTGGCTTCTTCGAAGAAGTGTTTTGATCCACGCCCCATTTCTTGTCCACGTTTTGTGTGTTTATCCAATGCGATATCTGGTACTTCTACCACTTTTCCCATAGCCGATTCCTTAATAATGATATTTTTCAAATAATCACTTGAACGATCCTTTGTACATGTACAAAGCACGCGAATCGCATGGATAAAATACATAGGTTGATCCCCATCATTGTATGGGAAATTTTTACGCATCTGATCAAGTGCATGAATTAAAACTGGAACATTTAAATCTCCAAATCCAACGTCTTCAACTGCAATTGTTTCTAGACGAGACCACATTTTGTCTAAGAAGACAGGTCCTGAAGTATATAATTCATAGGCTGCTTGACATGCTTCTTCAACTTTTGCACGACGAATATATTTCTGTAATGAAGACTGTACCTCGTCCGATGCAAAGCCATTCTTTGTCTGAACGTCTGCCCAAATTGTCATTTTATTTGCCTCTACTTTCTATTAATAAAATTATTTCTTGAATCAAAGTCTTTATTGTTTCTGCTGACATAAGCTGATCTTCCGCATGCGCCATCAACATTGTGATTTGTGGTTCTTGCGTATTCATTTCCTGCTGTAACAATTGAAGATGAGCTTCGTGGGCTTGTGAAAAACTTTCATCTCCATTTGACATTGATTGTTCGTAAGCTGTTTGATCGTTTTCACGATAATATTTAAGAGCTTCTAAATAACTTGACTTTGCTAAACCGGCATATGTGATGACCTGCATAGCAACTTGTGATATTTGTTCAACGTTAGCCATATTACCCCAATAATTTCTTTGCCATTTCAATAGCAGCAGCTCCATCTGCCATCGCGTATGCTCTAGGTTCAATACTTGCAACTGGAATATTTAATTGTTGATGAATTGAATCAACCGCAAAAACCAATTGTGGACCTACTAAGCATACATCCCATTTACCCACTTCGTTTTTAATTGAAGCATTAGCCACTGCACTTACTTCAATATCTTCACCTGTTTTTTCAGCAACATCTCTAATTTTTTTTACAAGAATTGAACTTGACATTCCTGCATTACAGCATAACAATATTTTCATTTTGATTTCCTCTTTCTATTTTAGTTCTGGCCAATATGCTTTATTCGCCTCAATAAAATCATCTAAAATTTTTCTTGCCACATTGGCATTTGGAACACATTTATTTAAAGTTAATGCCTGCAACATTTTTAAATAACTGTGCTGCTCATACGCATCGACAACAAGCTTTTCACAATTCACTTGTTGTTCCATCAATCCCTTTTGGAAATGTGGAATTTCACCCACAGTAAGTGGTTCATATCCATCTTTTCCTACAATACAAGGAATTTCAACCATAGCATCCTTTTCAAAGTTTGAAATTGCTCCGTTATTTGGAACAATCAACAACATTCTTTCATGTGTATTAAATGCTAAGGCCGTTGCTAGATCCACAATAAATTCAGCATGAATACCGATTTGTAGTGTTGTATCCTTTGCGGTACCTACTTTTTCAATACGAGCACATTCACCAAATACACGTTTTTCTCTTGTATCCACAACTTGATCAGCACGAGTATAATTTGGATCTGTATGTGCAACCATATCATCTCCAAACAAATAATATTGGAAATATGAATTTGGACACATCGTAGGATCGATCGCAATAATGTCTTTTACCTTTTTAGCTGTATCAAACCATGAGCTATCTGTATAATGTGATGCGTCATCATCGGCTAAACAGTTACCGTATTTTAATTGGTGTGCAATCAAGTCTTGAATATATTCTTTTCCATCTTTATCCTTGATAGATGTCCACCATCCAAAATGATTCAACCCATAATAACGGATACACATTATAACGGATACACATTTCTTTACGGTTTTTGAAACCTAAAATACGTGCAATTGTATGCTCCATACCAATTGGCATATCACAAATATTGATAACTCTAGAGTTTGGTTTAAAACGACGACATGCCTCTGCTACAATGCTAGCCGGATTGGAATAATTTAACATCCACGCATTTGGTGAATATTTTTCCATATATTCAATGTTTTCCAATACACCCGGAATGCTTCGTAAGCCATAGGCCATGCCTCCTGGGCCACATGTTTCTTGTCCAACAACACCATATTTCAATGGAATTTTTTCGTCTAGAGATCTCATTTCAAGCTTACCTACACGAATGTGTGCTAATACAAAGTCAACATCTGTATAAGCTACTTCAGGATCTGTTGTTGCGACATATTGAATGGTTGGATCTTTTTCTTTGATTAAGATTTCGCATGCTTTTGCGACATGATTTTGACGTTCTTCATCGTTATCATATAATTTGATACTTCTTAATGGTAAACGATCTAAGTTGTCTAACAACATTAAAATAATTTCTGGAGTATATGTACTTCCTCCACCTGCAATAACAATTGAAAATTTCTTCATTTTACTATCTCACTTTCTTTTCATAAGACAATAAATTGATACATATATTATGTTTGATTTTATTGTTTTTTTTACTCTAACAATTTAAAACTATATAAATTTTTAATGAAGGCATCACTATCTTCACTTTGAAGAAGCTCATGCATATATTTTTTGTGTGAAACAATTTGATTAAAGAATTGAAACAACAAGTTCATTTCATCGTTTCGTTTCTTTTCGAGTGCTAATAAGAATACGAGCTGCACTTGATTTCCATCATGTTCTAATGGCTTTTTCAGCAAGGCCACTTCGATACCTGTTTTATCGGCAAATGTAAACAGGGCGTGTGGAACCATCATCTGTGATCCTAAATTGGTTGGATAATTCTTTTCCCTCAACAAAACATCTTCATAAAATCCTTTTGTATCGGATATGAATCCTGATTCATGTAACTTTTGAGACATCTCTTGTAAAAGTTCTGAAAGCTCTTTTGTGTCTGGATATACCTTTACATGTTCTTTTTGAATATAACAATCTAATATCTTAGAAACACGTTTATTCATACGAATCATGTGAATCATTGAATTCAATCGTTCAATATCTTTGATTTCTGGCAACTTATCCATACTGAATACTTCAACATCTTTTAAGATAAGAAATGAATCCAACGTAATGACTAAATCAATGGATGTAAGATCCATCTTTTTCAAAGCTTCCTTATTTACGATATCCACAATCGCAATCTGGTTTTTAAAATACATTTCAAGCCATTGTGTCAACAATTGTTTAACGCTATGGCGCTGACTTGTGACAACGATTGTTTTAAGTTTTACATTTTCATTCTCTAAAAATTGTGCCACATATACAGTTAAATATGAAATTTCATCTTCTGTAACATAAACACGTTTGTATTTGAAAAGAATCGGAACAATCATCATGCTGATTTCAAACGCAAATGGAAACTTTGTCTTTACATCATCAACAATGGGATTTTTCAATTCATATCCACCAATAACTCGTCGATTCATAAACTCTATGTGCAAAAGCATTTTACTAGATAAAGCTTCCGATTCCTTTAAGTTGATTGAATATTTATCAAATACTTCATTACAGAATTCATCAAATACAAGCACTGTAAAATCCGTGATTTTTGGTACTTCATCTGTTGATTTTATTTTAAATGTATGTAAAAGATTATATAGAATCGGAATATCCGCCTGTTCTAAATAAGACGACTGCATACATAATTTAGTAATGACACGAGTATAAAGATCGTCGGGAGAACTTATTTGATTATCCTCTAGGTTGTATCCATTTAGATTTCGTACTCGACATATCAAGATGCATGCTGCAAAAATGGATAAGTCTGTTTCTGATAAATAGACTTGTTCTCCATTCATGATTTTGATTACATCTTCCTTTGTGGATTTATAATATTTCATAACCCACGAATCACTTAGAAGCATATAAAGAATATCCATTAATGCATCTGGATTTTCGAGTGCCATGTCTTTTACGATTTTAAAAAGAAGCTCACGAATTTCACTTTCTTCTAATAAAATGACACACTCATCTTTTTTTAGCTTGAATAATTCCACATTGTAGTTTTTCAACAAAAACTGAATCACTTTATTGATTTCTTTGCGGATTACAGAATCGGATAAACCTAATAATTCAGATAAATCATATATACTGCAATCCTCAAAGAATAGTATTTTACCTATAATTTTGTAAATACGATAGACAGCTAGATCTACATTTTCATTATCCTGATTGACTATGTTACGAATAATATCTAGGTGCTCATCATTGATCATATATCCTTGTTTGGTACTCGAACGTATTAATATACAGTTTGTCACATCATTCATAAATGTGATTTCACTACGTATAGTTCGTGTTGATACATTTAAATTTTCTGATATTTCTTTTCCGTGAATCCCCGGATTATTCATAATCAATTTTATAATTTTTAATTGTCTAGCTGTTAACATGTTTCTCTTCCTATTTTTCTAAAGCTTGTTCTTTTTGTAGCTCTTCTTTTTCCATCATCTTAAAGAATGGATAATAGAACACAGTTTGTAGAATCAACAATACAAATACTAGGACTACAGACTTCCAATCTAATGTCATTAAGAATGCACTTACTCCCGGAGGCAAGAATCCTGGAGGATTGGCAATTGGTTTACCGACTAAGCCTAAATTCATTGTTAGATATACAATTGTTGTACAGATCAATGGTCCAAACACAAATGGAATAAACATAAATGGGTTCAAAATAATTGGTGTACCAAAAATCAATGGTTCATTGATTCCAAACAAGCTAGGAATAATTGATACCTTACCTACTGAATTCAAAGATTTCGCCTTTGATTTCATCATTAAAATATTTAATCCTAATGTTAAACCAGATCCTGTTACGCATAATATACCATAGAATAATCCAAACGTGAAAATATGTTGAATAGGTTGTCCTGCCGTATAAGCCGCAATGTTTTCAGCGCCATACGCAATCGCAAAAGTTGCCCATACAGCCGATGTAATACTTGGTCCGTGTAAACCAAAGAACCATAATAATTGTGTTAAGAACATCACAATCAATAATGCTGGCAAAGTGTCCATTCCTGTTACAGCTGGTGCTAATATATTCATAATCAATTGTGGGAAGGCAACCTTTCCAAATGATAATGAAAGATTAGCAATTGCGACCGCAATAATTGTATTTAACCTGAATTATTCATGAAAAGAAAATAAAAGAAGATTAGCCTTGTTGGTGGATCCC
>ERZ827108.2754-NODE-2754-length-16967-cov-2.785833_pt1 | contig 16967 bp, 9 predicted proteins | sample MGYA00519921_ERZ827108 | MGnify/ENA primary metagenome ERZ827108 (study PRJEB31778, sample SAMEA3449258) | human gut metagenome | biome: human gut; feature: human-associated habitat; material: faeces | place: United Kingdom | collected 2010/2012 ... | reverse complement strand
TGACGGAGGAAGTAAGGAGGGCATGTCGGGAAGCGGGGGAGCAGGTTCCGCAGACCATCGGGGAACTGGCTGCGGTCATCTACCACAGTCTTGCGCAGTGCTATGCCGGGACGGCAGAGGAGATCGAGGCGTTGACGGGAAAACAGTACCCAGAGATTCACATTGTGGGCGGCGGCGCGAATGCGCAGTATTTAAACCGGCTTACCGCAGAATACACCGGAAAGACGGTCGAGGCGGGACCGACGGAGGCGACGGCGCTCGGCAACCTTGCCGTGCAGATGATTGCGGCGGGAGAATTTGAAGACCTTAGGGCAGCGAGAGCGTGCATTGCGGATTCATTTGCAATGGAGAAGTTTGAAGGAGAGAAGGGAGAAACGAGATGACAGGTTATGAAGCAGCAAAGGCAAAGTATGAGGCACTTGGCGTGGACACAGACCGCGCGATCGAGCGGTTGAAAAAGGTTCCGGTATCGCTGCACTGCTGGCAGCTGGACGATGTGATCGGATTTGACAATGACGGCGGACTCACAGGTGGAATCCAGACGACCGGAAACTATCCGGGGCGCGCCAGAACGCCGCAGCAGCTGATGGAGGACATGGAGGAGGCAATGAAGCTGATGCCGGGAACGGCAAAATTAAATATTCATGCATCCTATGCGATTTTTGAACCGGGAGAATTTGCGGACCGCGACGCCTTAGAGCCGAAGCATTTCGCAAAGTGGGTGGAATTTGCGAAGAAGCATCATATGGGAATTGATTTCAACCCGACATTTTTCTCCCACGAAAAAGTAAAAGACGGACTTACCTTATCAAGCCCCGATGAGGAGACCAGAAAGTTCTGGATCAACCACGGAAAGGCATGCATCCGCATCTCGGAATATTTTGCAAAGGAGACCGGTATGCCGTGCGTCATGAATATCTGGACGGGGGATGGATTTAAGGATGTTCCGGCAGACCGTATGGGACCGCGTCTGCGCTGCAAGGATTCGATCGAGCAGATTTTATCCGAACCGTATGACAGAAATCTCGTCAAGCCGTGCGTGGAATCCAAGGTATTCGGTATCGGTGTGGAGTCTTACACCGTGGGTTCGGCAGAATTTACATTGAGCTTCGCCGCACAGCATGAAGGCTGTATGCCGCTCATGGACAACGGACATTATCATCCGACGGAGTATGTTTCGGACAAGATTCCTGCCATGCTCTGTTTTTACCCGGAGTTTGCGCTCCACATTACCAGAGGCGTGCGATGGGATTCGGATCATGTGCTGCTCTTAGATGACGAGACGAAAGAGATGGCAAAAGAGATCGTAAGAAACGATGCGCTTGACCGTGTATACATGGCGTTAGATTACTTTGATGCGAGCATCAACCGTGTTCTGGCGCTTGCAACAGGCTTTCGGAGCTGGCAGAAAGCCCTGTTAACGGCACTGTGCACGCCGAATGAAATGTTAAAGGAGCTGCAGGATACGAATCAGCTGGGAAAACTCATGGTTATGCATGAGGCGGTAAAAATGCTTCCGATCGGCGAGATCTGGGAGGAATACTGCCGCAGGGAAGGCGTGTGCGACGACCTTCATTTCTACGACGAGATCGAGCGTTACGAGCGTGAGGTACTGACCAAAAGAGGATAAGCAGATAGAAGCTGAATCAGAGAGAAGAGAGGAAGAGAATCATGAAATTTTTGGATGCAGAATTTGTACAGGGATTTATCCGCATGGCAAACGACGGATGGGAGCAGGGCTGGCATGAGAGAAACGGCGGAAACTTATCTTACCGCGTGAAACCGGAGGAAGTGGAAGCGGTGAGGGAGAACTTTCAGGAAAAGGAGTGGCAGCCGATCGGCACCACGGTGCCCAATCTGGCAGGAGAGTATTTCCTTGTGACCGGAAGCGGAAAATATTTCCGCAACGTCATCTTAAAGCCGGAAGATTCGATCTGCATGATTGAGCTGGATGAAAAGGGCGAGAACTACCGGATCGTGTGGGGACTGGTAAACGGCGGAAGACCGACCTCGGAGCTGCCGAGCCATCTGATGAACCTGGAGGTAAAGAAACTGCAGAATCCGAAGTACCGCGTGGTCTATCATGCGCATACCACCAATATCATTGCGCTGACGTTCGTGCTTCCACTGGAGGACCGCATTTTCACGAGAGAACTCTGGGAGATGGCAACGGAATGTCCGGTGGTATTCCCGGCGGGTGTCGGCGTGGTGCCGTGGATGGTTCCGGGCGGCAGGGAGATTGCGGTTGCGACCAGCGAGCTGATGAAAAAATATGATCTTGCGATCTGGGCGCATCACGGCATGTTTGCTGCCGGCGAGGACTTTGACTTAACGTTCGGTCTGATGCACACCGCAGAAAAATCCGCGGAGATTCTGGTGAAGACGCTCTCCATGCGTCCGGATAAGCTCCAGACGATACAGCCGGACGACTTCAGACATCTGGCAGAGGATTTTCATGTGACCCTGCCGGAAGAATTCCTGTATGAAAAATAAAAGAGAAGCCTGCCTGCAGGCATAAGAAAACCCCCGGGTGCAATGGAAAGGTACGAAACCTTGGATTGTCAACCGGGGGCCTTCTTATGAAATTCTTTTGTCTGATTCATAGAACCTTTCTCTAGGCAGTGGCATCGAACGAATGAACATCATCCTCCTCTGTCACCGTCATTGCCTGATGCAGCAGTGTGGCGAACGAAGAAGAAGGCTGCTGTTTGGAACGTTGCTGCTTTCTGCTCTCTGGTGCAAGCCGGTCGATCCGGTTTACGGGGTGAACGGGTAACACGAAAACACTATCATAGTAGATTGCGACAATCATCCTCCTTGACAAATAAATCACAACTGATAGGGGTTAATGAGTTCCTTCTCTACTATATATATCGGCTGACATCAGAAATAATTAAGAGAAAATAGAGAGAATATTATTTGGAAGAAGCGTGCACCTGTGTTAAAATATTGCTGTGAACAGGGGGCACGTTTTTTATGTCATTACAGTTTGTGTTCGGAAATTCCGGAAGCGGAAAGTCCGATTATTTATATCAGTCGATATTGGAGGAAGCGGAAAGGGAACCGGAGAAGAATTTCCTTTTGCTTGTCCCGGAACAGTTTACGATGCAGACGCAGCGGGAACTCGTGTGCCGCCAGCCCAACCATGCCATCATGAACGTGGATGTGCTCAGCTTTGTGCGCCTGGCGTACCGTGTGTTCGATGACCTCGGAATGCAGGATCTGGTCATTTTAGAGGAGACGGGCAAGAATCTGGTGCTGCGCAAGGTGGCGGAGCTTAAGAAAAAAGAACTCTCGGTGCTTGGCGGCAATCTCAACAAAATGGGATACATCGGTGAGATCAAGTCCCTGATCTCGGAGATGGCGCAGTACAATATCACGCCGGAGGATCTTGGTGCTTTTCTCGGCGGGCAGGATGTCGGGGATACCCTGCGCTGTAAGATGCAGGATATTCTTACGATGTATGAGGGATTCCGGGAGTATATTGACGGAAAATACATCACGGCGGAGGAGATTCTGACACTCTTGTGTGAGGTGGCGGAGGAATCCGAGCTCATCAGGGACAGTGTGATTGTCTTTGACGAGTTTACGGGATTCACCCCGATCCAGAACCGGCTGCTTCGGGTGATGCTGCCGCTTGCCGACCGCGTCATCGTGTCGCTTTCCATGGATATCCGGGAGGATTTTTACCACAGCAGAGGCGTGCACGAGCTTTTTTCCATGAGCAAGGATACCGTGCAGACACTGCTTAAGATTGCGGCGGATGCGGGATGCGAGGTACTCTCTCCGGTGATTATGGAGCCGGGAGAGCACAGGCGCTATGAAAATGCACCGGAGCTGTTTTTCATGGAACAGAATCTGTTCCGTCCGATGTACCGGAAGTGGCGGAAGCCGGTTAATGACATCAGCATCACCAGCTTAAAGGATCCGCGCCAGGAGCTTTCTTTTGTCGCAAGGGAGATTGTACGCCTGGTACGGACAAAGGGCTACCGCTACCGGGATTTTGCGGTGGTGACCGGAGACGTGCCACAGTATGCCAACTACGTTCCGGAGACGTTTGCACAGTACGGGATCCCGTTTTTTATCGACCAGACGAGAAACATTCTGTTTCACCCGTTCATCGAGTTTATCCGCGCGGCGCTTGAGGTCGTGGAGTTTGATTTCTCCTACCAGAGTGTGTTCCGCTTCCTTCGGAGCGGACTGGCGGGACGGCTTCTGACGGAGAATAAGACGGAGCAGACGGCAGACGAGGACGGCGCCAAAGCCAAAGCCGGAGCCGGGGTGAATGATGAGGGCGGCGCTGGAGCCGGAGTGGTAGACGAGGACGGTGTTGAAGTCAAAGCAGGATCGGATGAGGACGGCGCCAAAGCCTGGGCGGATGCAGAGGATGTGATTGACCGCCTGGAGAATTATGTGCTTGCAAAGGGAATCCGCGGCAGAAAGCGCTGGAGCGAGAAATGGACGTCCGTGACGAAGCGGGATGCCTGCCATCCGGAGGCGGCGCAGGAGGAGATGGCTCTTTTGAACCGGGCGCGGGAGCGGATCGTTCTGGCATTTGAGCCGCTGTGTGGACTTTTTTCCGGGAAAAAACACACGGTTGCGGAGCAGACCTATGGACTGTATGAGTTTATCACGGCGCTGGATATTGAAGCGCAGCTTAGGGAGAAGCAGTTCCTCTTAGAACAGGCGGAGGAGACGGAGTACAACGGCGTGCGCAGGAACCAGACCAGAGCGCAGGAGTACGGGCAGATTTATAAGATCGTGATGGATCTTTTTGACAAGGTCACGTCGCTGCTCGGGGAGGAGCAGATGTCGATCCGGGAGTACACAGACATCCTGGACGCAGGATTTTCTGCGGCAAAGGTCGGTATGATTCCGCCGGGAAATGACCGCGTGACGGTCGGAGACATTGAACGCACCAGATTAAATCATATCCGGATTCTGTTCTTTGTGGGAGTCAATGACGGTATCGTGCCGAAAGCCGGCAGCACCGGAAGCATCATCTCACAGTTCGAGCGCGAGAAGATGGCGGAGCATCATCTGATGTTAGCGCCGGGGGCGCGGGAAAGAGTCTTTATCCAGAAGTTTTATCTTTATCTGAACTTAACCAAGCCGTCGGACGGATTGTATGTCACTTACTCAAGGGTCAGCCCGGAGGGAAAGGCGCTGCGCCGGTCTTATCTGATCGGAACGCTCTGCAATATGTTCCCGGAACTAAAGATCCGTGAGCCGGACGAGGAGACGGAGGCGTCCGCGATTTTAACGCCGGAGAGCGGGATCGATTATCTGCTGGAGGGACTCTGGACAGAACAAAAGTCGCGTGCCTGGGAGGCACTTGCGAAGTGGTATCTCTCGGATGAGACTTATCATGCGAAGGCGCTGCGCCTGCTTGCGGCATCGTTTTACCGTTACAGCGGAGAGCCGATCGGAAAAGAGGTTGCGCGCGCCTTATACGGCACGGAACTGGAGAACAGCGTCACAAGGCTGGAGCAGTTTGCGGAGTGCGCGTTTGCACATTACATGACCTACGGACTGGGACTGTCACAGCGGGAATTACAGGAGTTTGCCGGTGTGGATATGGGAAATATCTATCATGACGCGCTGTGGCATTTTGCGGAGCGCATCCGCAGGTCTTCGTATACCTGGTATGATCTGCCCGAACAGACGCGCGAGGCGTGGATTGAGGAGAGCATGAATGACGCGATTGCGGGCTGCGCGAATGTGGGCGCATTCGACGAGGCGAAGAACCGCTATCTGCTGTCGCGCATGAAAGACACGATCCGGCGCACGGTGTGGGCGCTCACGATCCAGGTGCAGAAGGGGCGTTTTACGCCGAGTGATTTTGAGGTGTCGTTTTCGCAGGCCGATCATCTGGAGGCAATCCGTTTTCAGCTGACCGAGGAGGAAAAAATGCGTCTGCGGGGCAGGATTGACCGTGTGGATACCTGTGAGACGGACGATAAGGTGTATGTAAAGATCATTGATTACAAATCGGGCAACACCACATTTTCCCGGCTGCAGCTGCAGCTGGTGGTTTATATGAATGCGGCGCTCGAACTGGAGGCAAAAAAGCATCCGGGAAAACAGGCGGTGCCTGCGGGAATGTTTTACTATCACATTGAGGATCCCATGGTTGACGGCAGCGGCACAGAGTCGGAGGAGGAGATCCGGCAGGCCGTGCTGGAGGAATTAAAGCCGAACGGGTTAGTCAACGACGATCCCGAGATATACGGGGCGATGGATACGGAACTTTCCGGAAGCTCCGCAGTCATTCCTGTGGCGCTTAAAGCGGACGGTTCCTTAAAAGCGACGTCCAAGACGGCGAGTACGGAAGAATTTGAGACAATGTCGGACTACGTGAAGGAGACCGTGACGAAGGCGGGCAGAAGAATCCTAGGCGGAGATGTGGCGGCGGCACCGTATGAACTCGACGGGAGAAGCGGCTGCGATTATTGTCCGTATCACATGGTGTGCGGATTTGACGCGCGGATACCGGGCTTTTCTTACCGGAAGTTAGAAAAGCCGGACGGTGCCGAGGCGATTCTTGCGAAAATGAGAGAGACGCGAAGCGAGGAGAAGAGACAGTAGATGGGTGTTTCATGGACCAGAGAACAACAACAGGTAATCGATTTAAGAAAGCGCAACATTCTGGTATCGGCAGCTGCCGGTTCGGGTAAAACGGCGGTTTTAGTCGAGCGCATTATCAAGATGATCACGGAGGGAGAACATCCGGTGGACATCGACCGGCTTTTGGTGGTGACGTTTACGAATGCGGCTGCGGCGGAAATGCGGGAGCGCATCGGGGCGGCGATCGAGAAAGCGCTGGAGGAGCATCCGGATTCGGAGCATCTGCAACGCCAGCTGACGTTAATCCACAATGCGCAGATCACGACTATCGACAGTTTTTGTCTGTATGTGATCCGCAATCATTTCCACGAGATTGACCTGGAGCCGGATTTTCGGATCGGGGACGAGGGAGAGTTAAAGCTGTTAAAAGAGGACGTGCTGCGCGGCGTGCTGGAGAGCAATTACGAACAGATGACACCGGAGTTTGCGGCATTTGCAAAAGGGTATGTGTCGGGGAAGAGTGATGCGAAGGTGGCGGAGATGATCCTCTCGCTCTATGAGTTCTCCATGAGCTACCCGTGGCCGATGGAGTGGCTTACTTCCGGCATCTGTGGCTATGAGATATCGGATGTGCAGGAGATGGCAGAAGCGCCATGGATGCAGCCGCTCGTGCTGCATCTGCGGTCGGTGCTGGCGGATCTGGTAAAAAAGCTTCGCATCGCGCATGTGCTTACGCGGGAGGAAGACGGACCGAATATCTATGAGAAGGTGATCTCGTCGGATCTCGCAAAGTTCGAGGGACTGGCGGCGTGTGAAAATTTTCTGGAACTGTACGAAAAGCTTACCGCCGTCACTTATGACAGGCTGCCGTCGAGCCGCGGCTTTTCGGGAGATGCAGGGAAGCTTTCGCGTGTGAAGGAACTCCGCGACCAGGTGAAGGATACGGTAAAAAAGATCAACAAGCAGTATTTCTTTGCATCGCCGGAAGTCATGTGCGGGCAGGTGCGCCGGGCAGAGCCGATGGCGAAGGAACTGGTGCGTCTTGCCATCGCATTCTCCGAGGCGTTTGCAGCGGAAAAGCGCCGCAAGAATCTGGTGGATTTTCACGATCTGGAGCATTTCGCACTGGAGATTCTCGTGGATGCAAAGACAAAGCAGGCGCGCGCTGCGGCGGAGGAGTTCCGCGACATGTACGAGGAGATCATGATCGACGAGTATCAGGACAGCAATCATGTGCAGGAGACGCTTCTTAGGGCGATCTCGAGAGAGGAGCGCGGAGCGTACAACCTGTTCATGGTGGGGGACGTCAAGCAGAGTATCTACCGCTTCCGTCTGGCGAGACCGGAGCTTTTTATGGAAAAATACGATACCTACACGCTGGAGGAAAGCAGTACGCAGCGTATCGATCTGCACAGGAATTTCCGGAGCCGGTCAGAGGTGCTTGATCTGACAAACGATGTGTGTTACCGGATCATGGCGCGCGATCTCGGCAATGTGGCATACGATGAGGATGCGGCGCTCTACGCGGGCGCAGATTATTGTGCGCCGGATGAGGCAGGGATGTTTGCACCGGAGATTCTTGTGGCGGACAGTGCCGAAGAACTCTTAGAGGGCAGCGGGTACGAAGACCGGAAGCTGTATGAGGCGAAGCTTGTGGCAGAGCGCATCCGGAAGCTGATGACAGAGCAGAAGGTGACGGACAAGGCGACGGGGGAACTGCGCACCGTGCGTTACAGCGATATTGTGATTCTGCTCCGCAGCCTAAGCGGGTATGCCGATTCGTATGCCGCCGTGTTAAACGAGGCGGGAATCCCGGCGCATACGGTGTCCGCAACCGGCTATTTTTCGGCGGTGGAGGTACAGACAGTGCTGGCGATGCTTCGGATTCTCGACAATCCGAGACAGGATATTCCGCTTGCGGCAGTGCTTAAGTCTCCGATCGCCGGGCTTACGGACGAGGAGCTGGGACGGCTTAGGGCGCACGACCGCAGCGTGCCTTTCTGTGAGTGTGTGCTCGCACGCTGCAGGGAACTTGCGCAGAGTGAAGAACCTTTGGCGGAAGGTTATGAGAAAAAACTGTGGGAGTTCTGGAAGCTGTATGAGAGGCTGCGGGCGCTTGTGCCGGACACCCCGATTCACGAGCTGATCGAGATCGTGTTGAAGGAAAGCGGCTACGGAAATTATGCGGCGGCGATGCCGGCAGGAGCCAGACGCAGAGCGAATCTGCGCATGCTGGTGGAGAAGGCGATCGCCTATGAGAATACGAGCTACAAGGGATTGTTTCATTTTGTGCGCTACATCGATGAACTCCAGAAATACGATGTCGATTTTGGCGAGGCGGACATGGTTGGGGAGAATGAGGACGTCGTGCGCATTATGAGTATCCACAAGAGCAAGGGACTGGAATTCCCGGTGGTCTTTGTGTGCGGTCTGGGAAGAAATTTTAACAAGCAGGATACCAGAAGCCGCATGGTGCTGCACCCGGAACTGGGAATCGGAATTGACTGGATCGACGGCGAGCGCAGGATCAAGACGCCGACCATATTAAAGCGCGCCATCGCAAAGCAGATCGAACTGGAGAATCTGGGTGAGGAGCTCCGCGTGCTCTATGTGGCGCTCACACGCGCGAAGGAGAAGCTGATCTTAACGGGGTGCAGAAAAGATGCAGAAAATGATCTGGCGGCACTAAGGGAAGCGGCACAGGAGGAACTTTTCCCGGAAACGGAGCATGTTCCTCTGCCGTATCTGCTCCGGGAGAGCGCGGCAGGCTATTTCGACTGGCTGCTTCCGGCGGTGTTTTCCTATCACGGACGCTATCAGGTGCGCGTTGTGCCGGCGGAGGAACTGCTCGACGCAGAGAGCCGTCACATGGAGGCGGAGACGGAGAATCTGGAACAGTGTCTGTCACGCATTGCAGCGGCGGATGCGGCAGACGTGGCGGAATTTGACGGGAAGTTCTCATTCACCTATCCGTACGAACGCGATCTGGAGCGCAAAAACAAATATTCCGTGTCGGAATTAAAACATCGCGCGATGCGGGAAAAACTCCTGGAGGAGGAGACGGATGTTATCCCGGCGTTTTTAGAGACGGATGGAAAATCCTATGTTCCGCCGTTTGTCCAAAAAAAAATGGAGCAGGAAGAAACCGGCGGACAGAACCAGGGTGCACTGCGCGGAACTGCGGTTCACAGGGTGATGGAGTGCTACCAGTTTTCGGCGGCGGCAGGAGTTACGGAACAGATTGAGGCGATGCTTGCCGGAGGACAGATCACGGAGGAGATGAAGCGCCTGGTAAAACCGGCTCTCATCGAGACGTTTCTCACATCGGCGGCGGGAGAGCGGATGAAGCGTGCGGAGACTGCCGGAACGCTGTACAGGGAGAAACCGTTTGTGATGGGATTTACGGGCGAGGAGCTCGCGGCATTCGGATTCGGAGACGGAGAGAAATGTGCGGATGACAAAGAGCTGACGCTGATCCAGGGAATCATCGATGTGTTCTGGATTGAGGAGGACGGCATTGTGGTGCTGGACTATAAGACGGACCGTGTGAAAACCGGCAAGGAACTGGCGGACCGTTATGCTTCGCAGTTAAAGCTCTACGGCGAGGCGCTGGAGCGGATCTACAACCACGGAAGTGAGAGGACGCTTCGCGTGAAGGAGCGGCTTCTCTACTCGTTCCGGCTGGGCGCAGTGATACCGGTGTAAGTGTAAACGGGACACGGAAAAGGACGATTGATTTCAGAGATAAGAACATCAGAAAGGAAGAAAATGAGATGGGACAGATCATACTGGCATCCGCCTCACCGCGGAGAAAGGAATTGTTAGAGCAGATCGGGATTTCGTTTGAAATCTGCCCGGCCAAAGGTGAGGAGCGGATCACGAAGAGCGTACCGCACGAAGTCGTGGAGGAACTGGCATCGCAGAAGGCCATCGAGGTGGCATCCATGGTAAGAACCTACGAGGAGACGCATCAGGAACTGGTGACACCCTCGGATCTTATGGTGATCGGCGCCGATACGATTGTCTCCTGCGGGGGACAGATCTTAGGGAAGCCCAAAGACGAGCATGATGCCTGCCGTATGCTTAAGCTTCTCTCCGGTGGAACACACCAGGTATACACCGGAGTGTCGATTGTGCTTTTGGATGCGTCCGGAAAGGCTGGTCAGGTGACGTTTCATGAGAAAACCGATGTTACGATGCGCGCGATGAGCGAGGAGGAGATCCGGCGCTATGTCGCCACCGGCGAGCCGATGGACAAGGCGGGCGCATACGGAATTCAGGGGAAATGTGCGATTTTTGTTGACAAAATCGATGGCGACTATAATAATGTTGTAGGGCTTCCGGTAGCAGCCATTTACCGGGAATTAAAGAAGCTTGGAATTGATATCTATTTATGGTAAAATAAAACGTTGGCGGAGGAAAAGATATGTACGATGAAATGTGCCTGGATACATTTTTGGCGCAGCAGGAGAAGCTGTTTCGGGAACCTGTGGCAGAAAGCAGGGAAGAGGCGGAGGAATTTCTTTCGGACTGTTTCGCAACGGTCTGTGAGAATCTGAAGGAAGTGCGGGCGTACTTTAAGGAAGAGGGTGCGGATATCGCCGGAATGAGCAGCGAGGATCTGGCGGAGCAGGCAGAAGTGTTCGCACTGCCGGACGGAAGATACCTGATCGTGGAAGCTTAAGCCGTCTGCTTTGGAGAACGTAGGAAGATACATAACAGAATGGTAGAATATATAGAAAGAACGAGGGAATGTAATGAAGAATTATGATGTGATCATTATAGGAGCCGGTCCTTCCGGAATTTTTTGTGCGTATGAGCTGATTCATGCGAAAAAGGATCTGAAAGTGTTAATGATTGAAAAAGGAAGACGGATTGAGAACCGTGAATGTCCGAAGCGTAAGACCAAGGTATGCGTGGGATGCAAGCCGTGTTCCATCACGACCGGATTCGCCGGTGCGGGAGCTTTCTCCGATGGCAAGCTGTCCTTATCGCCGGATGTCGGCGGCAACCTGCCGGAGATTTTAGGCTACGATAAGACCGTGGAGCTGTTAAAGGAATCGGATGATATTTATCTGAAATTCGGTGCGGATTCCAAGGTGTACGGTGTGGATAAAGAGAAGGAAATCCGCGAGATCCGTAGAAAAGCGATCATGGCGAACCTAAAGCTGATCGAATGCCCGATCCGTCATCTCGGCACGGAGGAAGGCTACAAGATCTATTCCAGACTGCAGGAGCACCTGTTAGAGGAAGGGGTCGAGATGGAGTTTGGCACCATGGTCAAGGACATCATCATCGAGGACAACCAGGTCAAGGGTGTCATCACCGACAAGGATGAGACATACACGGCGACAGAGGTCATCTCCGCTGTGGGACGTGAGGGCGCAGACTGGTTCTCCCATATCTGCAATCAGCATGATATTGAGACGAAGGTCGGCACCGTGGACATCGGTGTGCGCGTCGAGGTGCGCGATGAGGTGATGGAGTTCTTGAATGAGAACCTCTACGAGGCGAAGTTAGTGTACCATACGCCGACGTTCGATGATAAGGTGCGTACCTTCTGTACCAACCCGTCCGGCGAGGTTGCAACCGAATACTACGACAACGGACTGGCGGTAGTCAACGGCCACGCCTACAAGTCCAAGGATTTAAAGACCAACAATACCAACTTTGCCATTCTGGTGTCGAAAAACTTCACAAAGCCTTTTAAGACGCCGATCGAATACGGCAAGCAGATCGCACAGCTCTCAAATATGCTCTGCGACGGCAGGATTCTGGTGCAGACATTCGGAGACTTTAAGCGTGGCAGAAGAACGACGGAGGAGCGTCTGTGCCGCAATAACCTCATCCCGACCTTAAAGGATGCGGTACCGGGAGATCTCTCCTTAGTATTCCCGCACCGGATCATGGTGGATATCGAGGAGATGCTGATGGCTCTCGACAAGGTAACGCCGGGTATTGCAAGTGATGAGACACTGCTCTACGGTGTGGAGGTCAAGTTCTACTCCAATAAGGTAGTGGTAAACTCTGACTTCGAGACGAGTGTCAAGGGACTCCGTGCGATCGGAGACGGCGCGTCCGTGACGAGAGGACTGCAGCAGGCATCCGCGAACGGAATTTCTGTGGCGAGAAGTATCTTGAAAAATATCATGTAGATGTTGAGATAAAGGGTGTTTCACGATGAGAAAAAGATGGGCGATGGGAATGACAGCGTGCGTATGCGCGCTGTCAATGGCTCTTACGGGATGCCAGATTGGCAATAAAGATATTGTGGTCTCGGGAACGCTAAGCAGCAGGCAGGTGTTTACACTGGACAAGTCTGCATGCAGCTTAAAGGAGGCAAAGGTATATCTGGCAAATTATCAGAATATCTATGGAACAGCATATACGATTGACCTCTGGCAGCATGACTTTGGAGACGCATCCCTGCTTGACTATGTGAAGGACATCACGCTGGAGGAACTTACCCGTGTATACACGATGGATCTGCTGGCACAGTCGCAGGAAGTGACGCTCTCGGAGGATGAGACTGCGAAGGTGGCGGAAGCGGCAAAGGAATATTATGCATCCCTCTCGGAGGATGAGACCGCCTATATGGACGTCGCTGAGGCGGATATTGCAGAGTATTATACGCACTATGCGCTGGCGCAGAAGCTGTATCATTCGCTGACGAACGGTGTCAACGAGGAGGTCAGCGACGATGAGGCGCGCGTGATGGAAATCATGCAGATTTATGTCACGGACGAAGACCGGGCGCACGAGGTGGAGCAGAAGCTGGCGCAGGGGGATGATTTTGCCTCCGTCGCCAACAATTATAACGAATTGTCGGCGATTCAGGTGACGGTATCGAGGGATGATCTGCCCGACGAGGTGGAGGAGGTGGCGTTTCAGCTGGACGACAATGCTGTCTCCGGAATGATCGCTGCCGGAAATGGATACTATTTTATCAAGTGCCTGAATAAATATAATGAAGAGCTGACGGAAGCGAATAAGTCCAACATTGTGGAAAAACGTGAAAAAGAAGCATTTGACGATGTCTACAATGAATTTGTCGCATCGTTATCCTCGAGGCTGAACACGGATCTGTGGGATGGAATTGAGCTTACCACGGATGGCAGTATTCAGACGAACAGCTTTTTTGCGGTATTTGAGAAGTATTGCGGTGAGATCTGAGATACAGTATGAAATGAGGTAGATTCTATGACGAAAGATATGACAAGTGGTTCACCGATGAAGCTCATTTTAGGATTTTCGGTGCCTCTGTTGTTTGGATTTTTGTTTCAGCAGTTTTACAATCTGGTGGATACCCTGATTGTTGGAAGATTTCTGGGCGTGGATGCACTTGCGGCAGTGGGATCGACCGGTTCGCTGAACTTTCTGATTATTGGATTCTGCATGGGAGTGTGCAACGGTTTTGCCATTCCTCTGGCGCACCGGTTTGGAGCCGGCGATTATAAGGCAATGCGTGCGTTTATGATGAATGCCGTCTATCTGGCGGTGATCTTTGCGGCGGTCATGACAGTGTTTACGGTGGCATTCTGCCGGCCGATCTTACAGCTGATGCAGACGCCGGAGAATATTATTGACGATGCCTACACCTACATTGTCATTATTTTTGCGGGAATTCCGGCAACCTATCTGTACAATCTGGTGTCCGGTGTGATAAGGTCGATGGGTGACAGCAAGACGCCTCTGATTTTTCTGGCGCTGGCTGCATTTGTGAATATCGGACTGGATCTGCTTTTAATTATTGTATTTCCGATGGGAGTTGCCGGAGCGGCGCTTGCAACCGTGATCTCGCAGGCATTTTCCGGTATTGCGTGCGTCATCTACAGCAAGAGAAGGTTTGAGATCCTGCACACCGATGAGGAAGAGCGGAAAGTGAATAAGGGCTACATGAAAACACTCTGCGGCATGGGTGTGCCGATGGGATTACAGTATTCGATCACTGCAATCGGCAGCGTAATCCTACAGAGCGCAGTCAACACGCTCGGATCGAATGCCGTGGCATCCATGACGGCGGGAAGCAAGATCGGTATGTTCTTCTGCTGCCCGTATGATGCGCTCGGTTCCACAATGGCAACCTACGGCGGACAGAACGTGGGAGCGAAGAAGTTAGACCGCTTGAGCGGCGGATTAAAAGCGGCGGGAATTCTGGGAATCGGATATTCGATCCTGGCGTTCGTGGTGCTGTGGCTTTGCGGCAATCAGCTTGCCATGTTTTTCGTGGAGAGTGCACAGGCGGAGGTCATTGCAAATGTAAGGCTGTTTCTGGTATGCAACAGTGCCTTCTACATTCCGTTGGCTTTTGTGAATATTGTGCGGTTTTTGATTCAGGGTATGGGATACAGCAAGTTTGCAATTCTGGCAGGCGTCTTTGAGATGGCGGCGCGTACCCTGGTCGGATTTGTGTTTGTTCCGATGTTCGGCTATCCGGCAGCGTGCTTTGCAAGCCCGGTCGCATGGATTTTTGCTGACTGTTTCCTGTTCCCGGCATATTTCCATGTGTTGAAGAAGACGAAGAAAATGTTGAGCGAGCCTGTCCGCACGAGCGTGGCATAGCAAGCAGGCATGGTACCGGCTGAGTGTGGCATGGCATCGGCTGATGCATAGCAGTTATAAGAAGAATGGAGTATTTATGGCAGAGATTTTAAAGGCAATTATATTTGGTATCGTGGAGGGAATTACGGAGTGGCTGCCGATCAGCAGCACCGGACATATGATTCTCTTAAACGAGTTTCTGACACTGGATGTGAGCGCAGAGTTTTGGGATATGTTTCTGGTAGTGATCCAGCTGGGAGCGATTTTGGCGGTTGTGGTGCTGTTCTGGAATCTGATCTGGCCGTTTGCGCGCAGTTCCTCGGAAGCAGTCGTTGCTGCGGGTCAGAATGAGAAGAGCGGTTCTCTTGCAAAGAGAGAATACTGGGTGTTAGGTCCCGTCACGGTGCGCATGCCGGTCATTATCAACTGGTGCAAGATCGTGGTGTCCTGCCTGCCGGCAATCGTATTTGTTGTGCTGGGGCTGGATGAGACCTGCGACAGACTGTTTTACAATCCGGTGTGTGTGGCGGTGGCACTGATTGTGTTCGGTGTTGCCTTTATTCTGGTGGAGAATCACAATGCAGCAAAGCAGGCACCCGTGGAGCAGATGCGGGACATTACGTTTCAGATGGCGATTCTGATCGGTTTGTTCCAGCTGCTCGCGGCTGCGTTCCCGGGAACGTCGCGCTCCGGTGCAACGATTATCGGTGCGCTCTTAATCGGTGTGTCAAGGAAGGCTGCGAGTGAGTTTACGTTCATTCTGGCGATTCCGGTGATGCTCGGTGCAAGCCTGCTAAAATTGATGGACTTCGGACTTCATCTGACCGGGACGGAGTGGGCGGTTCTGCTTTCCGGTATGGTCAGCGCGTTTCTGGTGTCGGTTGTCGTCATCAAGTTCCTGCTCGGATATATCAGAAAGCATGACTTTAAAGTGTTTGGCTGGTACCGCATTGGGCTCGGCGTGGTGGTGCTTTTGTACTTTTTTATGCTGAAATAGAGGTGACGGATGAGTATTTTAAATGTAGAACACTTGACGCATGGATTCGGTGACCGTGCGATTCTGGATGATGTGTCCTTCCGCCTGTTAAAGGGGGAGCATATCGGTCTTGTCGGAGCGAACGGTGAGGGAAAGTCGACGTTTCTGAATATCGTTACGGGAAAGCTGATGCCGGACGAGGGAAAAGTGGAGTGGGCGAAAAATGTGCGGGTCGGTTACCTCGACCAGCACTCGACACTCACCGCGGGAATGACGATTGAGAGTGTCTTAAAGTCAGCATTTTCGTGGCTGTTTGCGTTGGAAGAGAAGATGAATCGGATCTGTGATGCGCTCGGCGAGGCAGACGAGTCGCAGATGGATGCCATGATGGAAGAACTCGGCGTGATACAGGACACCCTGACGATGCATGATTTTTACACGATCGACGCAAAGGTGGAGGAGGTTGCCAGAGCGCTCGGACTCTTAGAACTCGGGCTGCACCATGATGTGACCGATCTAAGCGGTGGGCAGCGCATGAAGGTGCTGCTGGCAAAGCTTCTTCTGGAGAAGCCGGACATTCTTCTGCTGGACGAGCCGACGAACTATCTGGACGCGGAGCATATCGCGTGGCTGACACGCTATCTGCAGGAGTACGAGAATGCGTTTATCCTGATCTCGCACGACATTCCGTTTTTGAACGATGTTGTCAATATCATCTACCACATGGAGAACCAGCACCTCGACCGCTATGTCGGCAACTACGACAAGTTTGAGGAAGTCTACGCGGTAAAAAAGGCACAGCTTGAGGCGGCATACCGCAAACAGCAGCAGGAGATCAGTGAATTAAAGGATTTCGTGGCGCGCAATAAGGCGCGCGTATCCA
>ERZ827108.2752-NODE-2752-length-17003-cov-4.727578_pt1 | contig 17003 bp, 8 predicted proteins | sample MGYA00519921_ERZ827108 | MGnify/ENA primary metagenome ERZ827108 (study PRJEB31778, sample SAMEA3449258) | human gut metagenome | biome: human gut; feature: human-associated habitat; material: faeces | place: United Kingdom | collected 2010/2012 ... | reverse complement strand
AAGCAATGATCAGTGATGGTCCCGGATAAGCCTCTGCCTCTGCAAGAGCCTTAACGGTCTGGTTGTAATCAGCACCCATAGCGATCTGAGCAACGTATACATAGCCGTAGCTCATTGCGATGCTTGCCATATCTTTCTTCTTAACTTCCTTACCGCCTGCAGCGAACTGTGCAACTGCACCCGGCTGCGTAGACTTGGAAGCCTGTCCGCCTGTGTTGGAGTAAACCTCGGTATCGAATACCATGATGTTGATGTCCTTGCCGCTTGCAAGTACGTGGTCAACACCGCCAAATCCGATATCGTAAGCCCATCCGTCACCACCGAAGATCCACTGGGACTTCTTGCCAAGGTAATCTTTGTTCTTCAGGATATCCTGAGCCTTGTCGCATCCGCATGCCTCCAGAGCTGCGATCAGCTTGTCAGTAGCGGTACCATTTGTAGCTCCTACGGTGTAGGTATCCAGCCATTCCTGACCAGCTTCCTTTACATCTGCCGGAGCGTCGCCTGCAACGAGAGCCTCAACCTTAGCCTTCAGACCATCTCTGATTGCATTCTGAGCAAGCAGCATACCATAACCGAACTCTGCGTTATCCTCGAACAGAGAGTTGGACCATGCCGGACCCTGTCCCTTAGCGTTTACGGTGTACGGTGTGGACGGTGAAGAGTTACCCCAGATAGAGGAGCATCCTGTTGCGTTTGCAATGTACATTCTGTCACCAAACAGCTGGGTGATCAGTTTTGCGTACGGAGTCTCGCCACAGCCTGCGCATGCGCCTGAGAACTCAAGCAGCGGCTGCTTGAACTGAGATCCCTTTACGGTATTCTCTTTAAACTTGGCAACAACGTCTGTCTTAGCCGGCAGCTCTACTGCGTAATCGAATGCAGCCTGGCAACCTGCGTTTGCTTCCATGTTTGCCATAGCGATTGCCTTTGCACCCTTCTTGCCCGGGCATACGTTCACGCAGGAACCGCATCCTGTACAGTCAAGTGCAGAAACAACGATAGAGAATTTATATCCAGCCATACCGGTCAGCGGCAGTGTCTGTGTGCCTTCCGGAGCTGCAGCTGCCTCTTCCTCGGTCATTGCAACCGGACGGATAACTGCGTGCGGGCATACGTAGGAACATCTGTTACACTGGATACAGTTTTCCGGATTCCATACCGGGATATCTACTGCGATACCACGCTTTTCAAATGCAGCTGCACCTGACGGTGTGGTACCATCTACGTAATCCTTGAATGCAGATACCGGAAGATTGTTTCCTTCCTGAGCGTTTACTGCATGCTGGATGTTGTTTACGAAATCTACTACGTCCTGTCTCTTGCCGGTAACAGCCTTTGCGATGATATCCTCATCCTCAGCGTTCTTCCAGCTCTCCGGAACGGTGATCTCTACTACCTGCTTAGCACCTGCGTCGATTGCATCGTAGTTCATCTGAACGATCGCATCACCCTTACGTCCGTAAGTAGCCTTTGCAGCAGCCTTCATCAGCTCGATTGCCTGCTCCTCCGGAATGATGTTTGCCAGTTTGAAGAATGCAGACTGAAGTACTGTGTTGATACGTCCGCCAAGTCCGATCTCTTTACCGATCTTGATACCGTCGATCACATAGAATTTGATGTTGTGGTCAGCGATGAATTTCTTAACCTGTCCCGGAAGATGCTTCTCAAGGCCTTCCATATCCCACGGGCAGTTCAGAAGGAATGTACCGCCGTCTACCAGCTCCTGTACCATGTTGTACTTGCGTACATAGGACGGGTTGTGGCACGCAACGAAGTTTGCCTTGTGGATCAGGTAGGTTGACTTGATCGGAGACTTACCAAAACGAAGGTGAGACATTGTAACACCGCCGGACTTCTTGGAGTCATAATCAAAGTATGCCTGAGCATACATATCTGTATTATCACCAATGATCTTGATGGAGTTCTTGTTTGCACCTACAGTACCGTCAGCGCCAAGTCCCCAGAACTTGCAGTTGATGGTTCCTTCCGGAGTCGTAACGAGCGGTGCGCCCAGCTCCAGAGAAAGATGTGTCACATCATCGTTGATACCGATCGTGAATTTCTGCTTCTCAGTATTGTTGTATACAGCTACGATCTGAGCCGGTGTGGTATCCTTGGAACCAAGGCCGTAACGTCCGGTGAAGATCGGAGTATCGTTGAATTTTGTTCCCTTCAGAGCTGCTACTACGTCAAGGTACAGCGGCTCGCCAAGAGCGCCCGGCTCTTTTGTTCTGTCAAGAACGGTGATCTGCTTAACGGTCTCCGGAATTGCAGCCACAAGAGCATCTGCGCAGAACGGTCTGTAAAGACGAACCTTTACAACACCAACCTTCTCGCCTGCAGCACACAGGTAATCGATGGTCTCTTCAATTGTATCACAGACAGAACCCATTGCGATGATAACCTTCTCAGCGTCCTCAGCTCCGTAGTAGTTGAAGAGCTTGTAATCGGTACCGATCTTAGCGTTTACCTTGTCCATGTACTCCTGTACGATAGCCGGCATAGCGTCATAGTACGGATTGATTGCTTCTCTTGCCTGGAAGAAGATATCCGGGTTCTGAGCAGAACCTCTCTGACACGGATGGTTCGGATTCAGGCACTGATCTCTCCATGCCTGGATTGCATCGAAATCTGTCATCTCTTTCAGATCTTCGTAATCCCATGTCTCAATCTTCTGGATCTCATGAGAAGTACGGAAACCGTCGAAGAAGTTGATGAACGGAAGACGTCCCTTGATTGCGGAAAGATGAGCAACCGGAGTCAGGTCCATTACTTCCTGTACGCTGGACTCGCAGAGCATGCATGCTCCGGTCTGACGACAGGCATATACATCGGAATGATCTCCGAAGATGGAAAGTGCATGGCTTGCAAGTGCACGTGCGGAAACGTTGAATACGCCCGGAAGTCTCTCACCTGCTACTTTGTAGAGGTTCGGGATCATCAGAAGCAGACCCTGTGAAGCCGTATATGTAGTTGTCAGTGCACCAGCTGCCAGAGAACCGTGAACAGTTCCTGCTGCGCCGGCCTCAGACTGCATCTCTGTAACCTGTACGGTCTGTCCGAACATGTTCAGACGTCCCTGAGTTGCCCACTCATCTGTAGCTTCAGCCATAACAGATGACGGGGTAATCGGGAAAATAGCTGCTACATCGGTAAATGCATACGATGCATGAGCGGCAGCATGATTACCATCCATGGTCTTCATTTTTCTAGCCATTTGAATATTCCTCCTTGGATTATATTGCATCAGTCCGCCGTTTGACAGGCTGATATTAAGAGTTGGCATACTCTCTATAACATCTCATACGGATTTATTGTAGCACAACTCTATTTTTTTGTCTATTTGTCTTATTCCCTTTTTTCCCATTTTTTTGTATTTTTCGCTGTACAGTCAGCGTCTTTTCCACGGGTTTTTCTGCATTTTCCGGTAAGTCACGCCATACCGTGACGCTGTATGAGTCTGCGTCTGACATAAAAATAACAGATAAGATGCACGCTTTCCGTCAGGATCCAGCTGATCGGATAGGAATAATACAGCACCCGCAGAGAGTGAAAATGCGCAAACACCGTACAGATCCAGATGACACGCAGCAGGCAGGAACCGATCATCGACACAACCATCGGCAGAACGGATTCTCCCATTCCGCGCAGGGATCCGGAAAGCACGTCCATCATGCCGCACAGGCAATACGTCACCGCAATGACACCCATTCGGGCAATGCCGTACGCAATCGCGGCCTCATTTCCCGGCAGGTAAATGCCAAGCAGCTGCCCACCGAAGAAATACGCGCCGTTTCCCAGCACAAGCCCGGTAATCGCCACCATCACCAGACAATTCAGCAGTACCTTGTTGATCCTGTCGTATTTCCGTGCACCGACATTCTGGCTCGTAAAGGTCTGCGCAGACTGATAAAAGGAATTCATTGCAACGTAAATAAATCCTTCTATATTGGCTGCCGCCGAATTTCCCGCTACCGCCAGCTCTCCAAAACTGTTGATCGAGGACTGGATCAGTACGTTGGAAAGAGAAAATACCGCCGACTGGATTCCGGACGGGACACCAACCCTGGCAATCCGGATCAGCTTCGGTTTTGAGATGCGCACCTTTTTCCATTCCAGGCGCAGTTCCTCTTCCATCCGCATCAGAAAGCGCAGGGTCAGCGCCGCCGATACCGTTTCTGAAATCACAGTCGCAACCGCAACACCCGCCACATCCATCTGAAAGCCTGCGACAAAAACTACATTTAATATAATGTTGATAATACCCGCCGCGATCAGATAATAAAGCGGATGTTTCGTATCACCAAGCGAACGCAGGACCGCACTGCCGAAATTGTAGATCGACATTGCCGGAAGCCCGATAAAGTAAATGCGCAGATACAGTTCTGCTTTTCCGATAATATTCTCCGGTGTTCCCATCATCCGCAGCATAACCGGACTCAGCAGAATTCCTGCAGCCAGGCAGATCACACCGCCAATCAGACTGATCGCGATTGACGTGTGGATCGTCTCTTTTACCTGCCCCATCTCATTTGCCCCATAGTAAAAAGCAACCGCTACCGCACAGCCAACCGACAGGCCAATGAGCAGGTTCACGATCAGGTTAATCAGCGCACCATTTGAACCGACTGCCGCCAGCGAATTACTTCCTGCGAACCGTCCCACGACAATAATGTCCGCCGCATTAAAAAGAAGCTGCAGAATGCTTGACAGCATGACCGGCAGGGTAAACAGCAGAATCTTGCCAGTAAGCGGGCCATGGGTCATATCAACGGTCTGCTGTTTTTTTCCGGATTGCTTTGCTGCGGCAGGAGCTTCGCTGCCGGATGTATTTTTTTGTGTAGTTTTCACTTGCATTTCGATCCTCCTCTTTCTCCTGTGTACTTTCGGATTCTTTCTGTGCCTGATTTTGGGGCGTCTTTTTGCACAGGGCGTCGTATTTTTTATCATAACGCACCATTTTCGGAAATGCAAGCGCCGGAAATCAGACTGGAACATGCCTGAAAAATGCTCTTTGGCAGGTTTGAAAATTCTTTCCTGAAACACTTGCTTTTTTCCTGTTTTTCTGTACAATAGATAGCTGGAAATATTGAAAAAACAGCTGGAAATATTAATGGAAAAACGAGGTATCACATGATCAGTGCAAATAATGTAACTTACCGTGTGGGCAAAAAAGCCCTTTTCGAAGATGTCAACATCAAATTTACCGAAGGCAACTGCTACGGTGTCATTGGTGCAAACGGTGCCGGAAAATCTACTTTCCTGAAGATTCTTTCCGGAAAGCTTGAGACGACAAACGGCGATATCGTCATCACGCCTGGCCAGCGGCTCTCCGTCCTGGAGCAGGACCACTTTAAATATGATGAGTTTCCGGTACTTGATACCGTCATCATGGGCAATCAGAGACTGTATGATATTATGAAGGAAAAAGAAGCCATTTACGCGAAAGAGGACTTCACAGATGAAGACGGCATCCGTGCCAGTGAGCTCGAAGGTGAGTTTGCCGAGATGAACGGCTGGGAAGCTGAATCCGATGCTGCTACGCTCTTAAACGGTCTTGGCATCGCACCGGAACTTCATTACACTTTAATGAAGGATTTAAACGGCAACGATAAGGTCAAGGTGCTGCTTGCAAGAGCGCTTTTCGGTAATCCGGATATCCTGCTGCTCGACGAGCCGACCAACCACCTGGATCTCGACGCAATCAACTGGCTGGAGGAATTCCTGATCAACTTCGAAAACACCGTCATCGTTGTCTCCCATGACCGTTACTTTTTAAATAAGGTCTGCACACAGATCGCCGACATCGACTATGGCAAGATTCAGCTCTATGCAGGAAACTATGATTTCTGGTATGAGTCCAGCCAGCTGCTGATCCGCCAGATGAAGGAAGCAAACAAAAAAAAGGAAGAGAAAATCAAGGAACTGCAGGACTTCATCTCCCGCTTCTCCGCGAACGCTTCCAAATCCAAGCAGGCAACTTCCAGAAAGCGTGCACTTGAAAAAATCCAGCTCGACGAGATTAAACCGTCCAGCCGAAAATATCCGTACATCGACTTCCGCCCGAACCGTGAGATCGGGAATGAGGTGCTCATGGTCGAAAATCTCTCCAAAACAATCGATGGAGTAAAGATCCTTGACAATATCACTTTCACGCTCGGTCACAACGACAAGGTTGCATTTGTCGGCGGAAATGAGCTTGCAAAGACAACCTTCTTCAAAATTCTGATGGGTGAAATGGAGCCGGATGAGGGTACTTACAAATGGGGCGTTACAACTTCTCAGGCATATTTTCCGAAGGACAGCACGAAAGAGTTTGATTCTGACCTTACAATCGTTGACTGGCTGACTCAGTTTTCCGAGATCAAGGATGCTACTTACGTCCGTGGATTCCTTGGACGTATGCTTTTCGCCGGTGAGGACGGTGTAAAACATCTGAATGTTCTCTCCGGTGGAGAGCGCGTACGCTGCCTGCTCTCCAAGATGATGATCTCCGGCGCAAACATTCTGCTTCTGGATGAGCCGACCAACCATCTGGACATGGAGTCTATCACTGCGCTGAACAACGGACTGATCAAGTTCCCGGGTGTTCTGCTTTTCTCCTCCCGTGACCATCAGATCGTGGAGACCACTGCAAACCGCATTATGGAGATCCTGCCGAACGGCCGTCTGATCGATAAGATCACGACATACGATGAGTATCTTGAAAGTGACGAGATGGCGAGAAAGAGACAGGTTTACTCTGCGGATGAAACGGTGGCAGATAACTGAAAAATCATCAAAAATAAATCCAGTGTCCGGCCATGAACAGGCCGTGAAACGGATTGCACTTACTTATTTTGAAAAGAGCAGGGAATTATGCTTACGTCCCCTGCTCTTTTTATATAGCAATTCAATAAAATAATGCAGGCAAGACGATTTGGCAGAGCGCGAAAGACAAGGATGATTTTGCAGCCTGTTTTTTCAGTCTTTTCCTATCCCTCATCACAGGCTCACTTCAATCCCACAATCTCCAAGCTGCGTCTCAATCTCCTGTTTCTGCTTCTCATCATAGCAGATAATCTTTTGAAGCTTAGGACACTGTAAAAGCGGCGTGTAATCTTTTACCGGCAGATTCCGAATGCTCAGTTCCTCCAGCTGATCAAGTTTGCTGAGCATGCTCAGATCTTCAATGAAGTTCCAGTCCAGGTAAACCTTTTTAAGACCGGTCAGTTTCTCAATCCCCGTAATATCGCTCAGCTCTGAACCCCCAAAATCCAGTTCTTCCAGATCCGAAAGTCCCAAAAGCCCGGTAAGTGACTCCAAATTGCCAAAGTTCTCTCCAGATATAAACAGGCTTTTCAATCCCGGATTTTTAAGACAAATCTGCTCTAGATCCGTTTTTGAAACATTTCTCGCGCGGATTTCGTGCAGGGTCTTCATCTTTCCGACCGCTTTATAATCTTTCGCGCCAATATCATTAATCTCCAGATACTCAAGCGGAAGTGCACAGACATTCTCCAGACCTTCCTCTCCAACCGGACAGTAATTCAGATACAGACTTTTCAGCGTTTTCATGTTCTCCAGCGCTGAAATATCGCTGACCGGGTTAGCGCTTAAGTCCAGTGTCTCAAGCTGCAGTGGTTCCAGTGGTGTCAGATCCGGCAGGTCGCAGGCTGCGCACGTCAGATATCTCAGATTTGTGCACAGAGACAGCAGCTTAAAATCTTCCTGCTCCGCAAAATCCGGCTCTGCAGATGGATTGACTGGCTCTTGCAGCCCCATTCCCCAGTAAATCTGAAACGCCTCAGTCATATCTGCGCAGATGGTTTCGCCACACACATAAAGAGAGGTAATCCGTGCCAGTTCATCTGTATAGATCACGTCTTCCTTACTTTTCCCAAGCGCCTCCCGGATCGCCTGTTCCCAGATCGAGCCGTGGAAAGCCACATTACTCCGGGCTGTCGCTTCCGGCTTACTTTCCTCCTGATCCATTCTGGATACAAAACTGTAAACTTTCTCTCCGACAGCCGTTTCTTTCTGAAAGAAAGGCATTATAGTTGCACTTCCAACACAGCCAGTCACCAGTCCGGCAAGCAGCCAAACCAGCAGCCATCTTCCATTTTCCTTCCTGTTCTTTCGCCACAGCCTTCCCTTTTGCGCTTCATTTTTTCCGGAAAATGTGCCCAGCGCTTCTGCCATCTCATCCGCGCACTGATACCGCCGCCCCGGGTCAAACTCTGTCGCTTTCTGCGCAATTTCCCGCAGATATTTTTCTGAAATTTCCGATGACGCACCACGTTCTTCTTTTCCGGTAAGCAGAAAAATCAGCAGCATACCTGCACCATAAATATCACTGCGCCCGTCGCTTTGTTCATAGCCAAACTGTTCCGGCGCAGCGGTCGAAGCAGTACCAAGACAAATTGTATCTTTTTTCTCTCCCTCGTGATAGTTCCTGCAGCCATCCAGATCAATCACACAAAGGCTTCCATCTGACCGCTGTACGATATTCGAGGCCTTAATATCCCGATGAATCACCTGCGGTTTCTGGCTGTGCAGACGAACAAGAAAACGGCAGATCATTTCCACCGTTTCTGCCGCTTCCATATCTGTCATTGCCTTGCCCTGTGAGATTCGCTCTTCCAATGTCTGCCCTTCAACGTATTCCCGCCAGAGAAACTCCCCCTGCTCCGATCTCAGATAACCAAATACCTTCGGAAGACAGGGATCATAAAAAGCAGACAAAAGCCCGTATTCTCTTTCAAGCCGTCCTCCCGCCTTTTCCCATTTCAGCACCAGATATTCCGGAAACATCTCCCGGTCTGCTTTCATCCGCAAAACCAGCCGATCTTCCCCCTCCTTCAGGGCTGCCACCACGCTGTAGTATGCAAGCGGTGTATCCTTAAGCGAAAAAAGCGGCTGCTGCTGTGTACTGTTTTTCAGTATCTCTTCTGCTTTCCTTTTTCCCTGATCTCTTCTCTTCTTCATTTTCTGATTTGCATCTGTATCCATTTTTCTCGTTTCTCCTGCAGACTCCTGACTGTCTTTTTTGCAAATTCTGTGAAAGCGGATCTTCACACTCTGCCCTGGTCACTTGCAGGAACATAACAATGCTCACATATTTTATTCTCTTATTTTTTATAAAAGCCCCTGCTCGCCAATCTTCTCCAGAAACTCATTTTCCTCTGCCAGCGAATACCCCTGGCGAATTCCGAAAATAATCGCCGCATCTCTGCGGATTTTCGGATAAAGTATTCCATTATCCGAAAGCGCCAGAAGATGCTGAACCTCTTTTAGTGAACATCCAAGTGAAAAAGCAAGCCGAAGCACTACATTGCGCTCCGGCTGTCTGCTCCCATCCAGTACCTGATAAGTATAAGATTTGCTCAGAAGGCTGTTTCGTATCAGTCCGGTTCCAGATATCTGATACGTTTTCATCAGTTCTTTCAGATATCGCGTAAATGTGATCGGTTCTGTTTCCAGTATTTTATCCACTGCACAAAAATCGCCGGAGGTCTCGAGCAGTTCATATAATTCACCCGTTGATGTCTTTTTCTTCATAGTTTTCCCTCACTGTTTGGGTCAAAGCGGATATTCAAAATCCGCTTTGCTGATTCGGTCAAAACTTTCCGCCGGTACCGCCGGCCGTTCCGCCATCCGACGTCGTATGTGTCGTACTGCCTCCGCCAGAGGAACTCTCATGCTCAATTTTCTGTTTATCTACCGTGCGGTACAGGAAAATATCGCTTCTTCTTGCAAGATGAAAGCTTCCTGCGCGCACGTAATCCTGTGCAGCCTTTTGGGGTGCAACAGATTTCAGCTGGATGCTGAGCACAGTAATGACAATTCCGCTCACGATCAGTGCTGCAACCGCCGCAATTGCCAGATGTACCCAAAAGGGCAGCGGTTCTGAATAGGTATGGTTCGTATCATACGGCTCGCCGTACTCGGCCTCTTCCATAAAAGCTTCCGCAGTCGTGCCGAACGTTTTGAATGCCTTGTAATATTCTCCGTCGCTCAAATCACTCAGGAACATCTCTTTCAAGCGCTCCAGTCCGTAGTCTGTAAAGGTCTGAATCGCACTTCCCCTTGTCGCAATCCACCAGTCACGGTCCTCCATGCTGACCATCAGCATGATACCGTCAATATCCGGACCATATCCATAATCATGCTCATAATAGTAGTCATCCGTATAATCCATCGGTGACTTACCGTCCAGGGTATCCGTTGTAACGACAACAACATCACACTGGTATTTTTCTGCAATCTCCGTAAACTGCGCTTCCAGTTTTTCTTCTTCTTTGTCAGTCAAAAGGTCTGCATTGTCGACCACCTTATCTGGATTTTCTGCGTAAACCGGCACTCCCACCATCAGAAGCAGAAAAAGAAGAAGAAACAAATGTCTTATTTTTTTCATTCCCGTTTTCTCCTTTTTTCAGAACAGCCATGTCAGACCAAACGCCAGAATAAACACCGCAGCAAATACCCCGCCAAAAATTTTCCATACGGTTCCATTGTCCATCGGAAGATTTCCAACGAATTTACCTGTCTGGCCATTCATCGCAAACGTATAAATCTCATCCTTATATTTCGTGCTTAGCACCCAGACTGGCAGAAGGGCATAAGAAATCTTTCCCTTGCGCAGACGAATATCCGTTTTTTCCGGCAGACACGTTGTATAGCCGCTGATCGTATCCATAAACGAGTGAACGGTGCTCTCCTGCATCCGCTTATTGGCGCGCTCCGCACACTCTTCCGAGCTCACATCATATTTATCTGCCAGATAACCGGCCAGATATGCTTTTTCAAACGGGACAGCTGCCTCATACTGATACGGCTCGATGGACTCCATCAGTTCATCAGCCATTTTTCTGGAACCATCTGCCGGTACATTATCAAATGCGATCTGCCCGCCGCGGCTTACCAGAAAATGAGAAGTTTCTGTATACTCATAATCGCTGGTCCTCCAGGTGCGCACCTTTGTCGCGCGGCACTGAATTTCCGCATCCGCATCACTGCTGTAGAGCCAGAACGGAACGTAAATCCCCTTCACTTCCTTAATCCTGTTTTCGCTTCGAAACAGTCTTGGCAGAAGAATCTTTCCTTTCAGATGCTCTTTCAGCTTCTGCTCTGCCTGCTTCTTATCCAGCTTGAACGGAATAATCAGATCCGGCTTCAGCATTCCTTCAAACTGTTTCGGCACAACTACCGGGTTGCCGCAGTACGGACAGCTCGTTGCTGCTGTACTGTCATCCGTAATGATCTCGCCGCCACAGGAATCGCAGACATATGTCTTAAATGTACCGTCATCGCCAATCTGCTCGTTGCTCTGTGCCACATTGTCAGCATCCCACTGCGGATCCTTTGCCTCTTTTTTATCTTCTTCCTCAAACTGTTTCAATGTATCCAGTTCGAACTCCGTGTCGCAGTACGGACACTTCATTTTCTGGAGGCGGCTGTTGAACTCAATCGCACCGCCGCAGCACGGGCATTTGTATTCCAGAATATCGCTCATTCCATTCTCCTTTCATCCGGTCTGCAGTTTTCATGGAAGCAGACGTTATAAAGCGGATATGCGCAGTCCGCACCATACTCTGTCCCATTTCCTCTTTGACTCTATCAGTTCGCCTGGTCGTTCTCATCGAACGGATCACCGCACTCCGGGCAGAATTTTGGCGGATGCGCCGGATCTTTCGGCTTCCAGCCGCATTTGTCGCACTGGTAAATCGGTGCTCCGGCCGGCCGCTTTGCGCCGCACTCCATGCAGAATTTTCCTTTGTTTGATGCCCCGCAGGATGGGCAGATCCAGCCCTCCTCCGGCTTTTTCGCACCGCATTCCACACAGAACTTTCCGGTGTTCACTGCGCCGCAGCTGCATTTCCAGCTGCCCTCCGGTGCAGCAGAGGATGCTGCTTTTTCCGGCTGCGCCTGACGTGCTGCCTGCTGTCTGGCGCCCATCGCATACAGATCCTGTGCATTCATGCCGCCGGCCTGCGATGCCATGTTCATGCCCATAAATCCCATCATCGCACCGTTCGAATTGGAAGCTGCCGCACGCATCGCGTCGCTCTGTGCGCCCACCAGCTGTGCAGCCGCCATCGTCGGATCACGCATAACCGCACTCTTCTGCAGCTGTTTGATCATATCCTCATCTTCTTTAGATGCAGATACCGAATTCACTCCGACAGAAGCAATGACGATTCCTCTCGTCTCTTTCCATTTTCTTGAGAGTACCTCATTCAATGCATCCGCCAGTTCCAGTGTATGACCCGGCAGTGCACTGTAGCGCACGCCCATATCCGAAATTCTTGCAAATGCCGGCTGCAGCGCCGTAAGCAGCTCACTTTTCAGCATACTGTCAAGGCTTGAACGTTCATAAACATCTGAGACATTGCCGCACACATTCGTATAAAACAGAATCGGATCTACGATACAGTACGAATACTCGCCATTACAGCGGATTGAAATATCGACATCCAGTCCGATATTCCGGTCTACCACACGGAATGGAACCGGTGTCGCTGTTCCGTACTTGTTTCCGAGAATTTCTTTCGTGTTAATGTAGTAAACTCTCTGGTCGCCCGCTGCCTGGCCCCCGTAGGAAAAACGTTTTCCGATCTCGGCAAACGTCTTTTTTAATCCTTCCCCGAGGCTTCCGCCGAAAATACTCGGTGCCGCACTGTTGTCATATGTATACTCGCCCGGCTCTGCGCAGACTTCCGCAACTTTTCCATTCTCCACAATGATCATGCACTGGCCATCCGCCACTGCGATTCCGGAACCGTCTGTGATGATATTATCGCTGCCCGAGCGGTTGGAAGAACGGCGTGACGTACGTTTCTGCCCCTTCATAACCAGCGTATCCGCATCCATCGCCTCACAGTAAAAATACTCTTTCCACTGATCCGCCATTGTGCCTCCGGCAGCTCCCATCAATGCTTTTATTAATCCCATATGTCTGACCCTCCATCATTTCATTATATGTCATCCTAGCTTCATCATATCAGATTATAATAAACAATACAATGCTTTTTCTGTCAAATTCTGATCCCTATAATTCTTGTTAATTTTTGCTTATTCGATCCCCGCAAGATCTGCCCTCTGTTTTTCCCGTTTCAACCGCTGCAAACAGGCAGCAATACTTTCTTTACTTCGTGAGAAATAAAAAGAACAGATTCCTTTTTATCGAACCTGTCCTTCTTTTCTGTTATTTCTGCTGTTTTCTCTTTCGGTTATTTTTATTTCAGGGATTCTTTTTCTCACGCGCACTGCCATGCAAGCGGACGCAGCCTCTCATCTGCCTTACAGATGATATTCACCAGTCCGATCAGTGCCCAGGAGCACATCTCCACGATCCAGCGGCAGTCATCTGCCACATTGTGTACCGCGCCAAGATACGTCTGATGCGTCTTCTCAATATAGTCAAAGAGCTGTGCAATATCTGTGATCTGTCCCTTGCGCATTCGCTGTGCCTGAAAAATGTTTCTCGCATCCCCCGTATGGATATAAGCACGCATCGCATGCTTCATGTCGCGTTCATACAGACAGTGATCCTTGAGATTTCCGTCAAACACCGTATTATGCGGAAAAGTAAAATAATCTGCCAGATAGTGCATGACGACACCAAGCCGCCTCCACACCACACGTTCTTTTCCCTCACCTGTTTGGACATAGGCAATGAGACCGCGGATTTTTTCCTGCAGTTCACGATAAGAAGTCTGAAACTCATGCGGTACGGCAAACATTTTTGGTGTCAGGTCCGGCAGGATCGAGCCGAAATAAAACGCCTTTTTGTGCCGGTCCAGCTGTTCTGATTCCAACTCCCCGATCAGGTAGCCTGCAAGTGATATATGTGATTTTTTACGCATTTCGTTTTCCTCCGTTTTCAGTGGCTGACACAGAGTCGCGGCAGATAGTAAAGCGGACATTCACAATCCGCTTCGCTACTTGCTCATGAACGCAGTCGCTTCGCGACCTGTCAGTGGGAGCTTTCAACTCCCACTGACATAAGCATCCCCCTTACCCACCGCTTAGTGCTCCGCGCACTTGAAGCAGGGGAATGCTTATCTGCGTTCAAGATCCCGCCGGGATTTGCCCGGACTCATGTCAGGGCGGATAGCCAAGATCCGCTTTCGCTGCTTCTGCGCTCCACTGCACAGTGTACTTCTCTTTTCTCTTTTTTTCAAGTCCGAGTTTGTAAATTTTCTGCGAAATGTCCGTAAGGCTCATTCGGCAGCGGCTCGTTCGCAAGGCGGGCTGTCTGCAGTCTTCCTGTGAAATCATCCGGCTTCCATGAGAAAAGGAGCCGCACCTCAAAGTGCAGCCCCCTTTCGTTTTCTCTGCTTACCGTGACGCTACCGTCGCAATATCGATCAGAGATAATTTATTGATGTTATTATTTTCCAGACTCGTGATCAGCGCCTGTGCCGTATCGAGTGCGGTCAGTACGTTGACACCTGTCTCGATCGCATTGCGTCGGATCAGGAATCCGTCTTTTGCATGCTCCACACCCTGAGACGGAGTATCAATGACGAGATCGATCTCATGGCCGAGGATCAGATCCATCAGGTTCGGCGATTCTCCCTCGATCTTATTGATCATACGTGCGTGCACACCATGTTCCTGAAGGGCACGTGCCGTTCCTCTTGTCGAGAAAATACGGTAGCCAATCGCCTCAAATCTTCTTGCTATATCGATCACATCAAGCTTATCGGAATCTTTTACAGTAATGATCATATTTTTGTGCTTCGGCAGATTGATGCCTGCACCCAGGAATGCCTTGTAAAGTGCTTCATCAAACGTCTTCGCGATACCAAGGCACTCTCCGGTGGATTTCATCTCCGGTCCAAGGCTGATATCTGCACCGCGGATCTTCTCAAAGGAGAATACCGGCATCTTGATCGCAAAGTAATCTGCCTCCGGCTGCAGACCCGGCTCATAGCCAAGCTCACGGATTGTATGACCAAGGATGACCTTTGTTGCAAGCGGAACAATCGGGATACCGGTTACCTTGCTGATATACGGCACGGTACGGCTGGAACGCGGATTTACTTCGATTACGTATACCTCATCGTTGCTTACGATAAACTGAATATTGATCAGTCCGATGACATGAAGCTCTTTTGCCAGCTTTCTTGTGTAATCCTCAATGACACGCTTGATCTTTGCAGAAATGCTCTGTGCCGGATATACGGAGATACTGTCTCCGGAATGGATGCCGGCGCGCTCGATATGCTCCATGATACCTGGGATCAGCACGTCGGTGCCATCGCATACTGCATCTACCTCGATCTCTTTTCCAACCAGATATTTGTCAACAAGGATCGGATGCTCCTGTGCAATCCGGTTGATGATACCGATAAATGCATCTACGTCTTCATCGTTGATCGCGATCTGCATACCCTGGCCGCCAAGTACGTAGGACGGGCGGACAAGTACCGGATATCCCAGCTCATGCGCTGCTTTTTTTGCCTCCTCTGCCGTGAACACGGTATGGCCCGACGGACGTGGAATGCTGCATTTCTCCAGCACTTCATCAAACAGCTCTCTGTCCTCTGCGCGATCTACATTTTCTGCGGAAGTACCGAGGATCGGCACACCCATCTTCATCAGGGACTCCGTCAGCTTGATCGCCGTCTGACCGCCAAACTGTACGACTGCTCCGTCCGGATGCTCCAGATTTACGATGTTTTCCACATCTTCCGGTGTCAGAGGTTCAAAATACAGCTTATCTGCGATATCGAAATCCGTGCTGACCGTCTCCGGGTTGTTGTTTACGATAATTGTCTCATAGCCTTCTTTTGCAAAGGCCCAGGTGCAGTGTACGGAACAGAAGTCAAATTCGATTCCCTGACCGATACGTATCGGTCCTGAGCCCAATACCATTATGACCGGCTTTCCACTCTTTTTGAATGTGCGTGACTCACAGACTTTGTCATATGAGGAATAGAAATACGGCGTTTCGGCATTGAATTCGGCAGCGCAGGTATCAACCTTTTTGTATACCGCGTCGCGGTGAACCGCAATCTTTTCGCCGGATATGCGTTCAAGAGCGGCGTCAGTGTATCCGAGATGTTTTCCTTTTTCATATAGTTCCGCACTCAGACCGCGTCCAAGCTCGGTTTCAAAATCGGCAAGTTTTTTCAGCTTATTTATAAACCATGGGTCTATTTTTGTGATTTTGTGAATAACTTCAACCGTGATTCCGCTTTTCAGGGCTTCAAACACCGTAAAAAGACGTTTATCATTGGCAATATGTAACCTATCTTCAACTGAAATCAAGCTCGCCGCGGGCGCATTCAGGGTGTCGAGCTTGATTTCGGCACCGCGAATTGCTTTCATCAGTGCCGCTTCAAAGCTGTGCGCTATCGCCATGACCTCGCCGGTTGCTTTCATTTGTGTGCCGAGCTTACGGGAAGCACCGGAGAACTTGTCGAACGGCCACTTTGGGAATTTCACGACAACGTAATCAAGAGCGGGCTCAAAGCATGCACATGTTTTGCCCGTTATGTCGTTTGTGATCTCGTCGAGATTGTAGCCAAGCGCAATCAACGTCGTAACCTTTGCGATAGGGTATCCGGTTGCTTTCGATGCAAGTGCGGACGAGCGCGAAACACGGGGATTAACTTCTATGACAGCATATTTCTGTGAATGAGGGGCGAGAGCGAACTGGCAGTTGCAGCCGCCTACGATGTTTAGCGCGGAAATAATGTTCATCGAGGCGCTGCGAAGCATCTGCAGTTCCTTATCGGAAAGGGTCAGCGTCGGTGCCGCAACAATACTGTCACCGGTGTGTATTCCGACGGGGTCAAAGTTCTCCATGCTGCATACGGCAATCGCATTACCTGCATTGTCTCGCATGGTTTCGAATTCGATCTCTTTCCAGCCGTATATGTATTTTTCGACAAGTATCTGATTTATCGGTGAAGCGTTAAGACCTGTTGTCGCTACAGCGTCAAGTTCTGTTTCATTGTAGGCTATACCTCCGCCTGCGCCGCCAAGTGTGAATGCGGGTCGAATTA
>ERZ827108.2745-NODE-2745-length-17043-cov-2.837768_pt1 | contig 17043 bp, 10 predicted proteins | sample MGYA00519921_ERZ827108 | MGnify/ENA primary metagenome ERZ827108 (study PRJEB31778, sample SAMEA3449258) | human gut metagenome | biome: human gut; feature: human-associated habitat; material: faeces | place: United Kingdom | collected 2010/2012 ... | reverse complement strand
TACTCCTGCAACCGCATGACCAGATTCTTTTGTTCACTGCCGGGGGCATCTGCACCCACGGTTTCCACTGTTTCGTCCGGTTCACTGCCGGAAGTTTCAGCGGAAGCTTCGGATCGGCGGGCACGCTCCAGCTCTGCCAGTTCGTCCGCCAGCCGGTCTTGTTCCTTGATCCGTTCATACAGCTTACGGTTTTTGATAGCGATCACCCGGTTGTAATAGAAAACGCCTGCCAGCAGCAACGTCAGAACCAGGCAGATGCCAAGGGCAAAAAGGAAGTAATGGAAGTTGCGTTCCTTCTCCGCGATATGCTTTTCCACCTCATACCGGGTACGCAATTCGTCGAAACGGGCGTTGACTTCCACATTCTTCAGGCTGTCATTCGTAGCGATGATTTCATCAAATAGTTGAAAAGCGTCATCGATGCGTCCCATCCGGGCAAGTATCTCCATCTTTATCTTCCGGGTGGCGTTGAGGTCGAAGTCCGATTCCGGAACTTCCACTGCGGCACTGTCTATTGCGGCAAGCGCCTTGCTATAATTTCCCCGTGACTGGAATATCAGCGCCCTTGCCCGTGCCAGTTCATATTTTGAGATATTGTTGTTGACGATGCCGTCCAGCTTAGCGAGATATTCGCCTGCCTTGTCATAGTCTTTTGTATCTATATAGGTATTCATCAATGCCACATAGAGGTTTCCCCATGCTTCCGGTTGCTCTCTTCCGGCGGCTTTCTCAAATCGTGCGATGGCTTTTCGGTATTCGGGCACGAGTTTCAATATCTCATCATATTGGGCTTGCGCCCGAAGCGAACTGCATAAGAATGCGTAGGCTTGTGTCAGGATATTGTCGTATCCCGAAACTTCCCATAGCAGGCTGATGCACTCCCTGAAACAGTCTTCTTCCTCTTTCCATCTGTCCTGCACATTATAGGTGATGGCTGTGGCATAGAGCGCTGTCGCCATTCCCGCCTTGTCCTTCCGTTCCTTGGCACGGTCGAACATCAGTTGCGCTTCTTCCGCCGCGTGTGTATAATCTCCTTTCAGATTGTAGGCGGTGATAAGCTGCATGTGTATCTGATAATAGAGTCTCCATTGTTCGTGCTTGATATAGAAATCGAGGTAGGCGGGAGCTTTCTGAATGATTTGGTCGTACTCGTTTCTGTTTATATGGGAGATGATGAGGTTTCCATATACCATTCCCTGCATTTTTGTGTTTCCCTGCCTAATGGCTTCGGCTTCCGCCTGGTCGAACACGGTGAGCAAGGTATCCATTTTCCGGTCGTCGGCAATTTCGGACATATATAGATAGTACAATCGGTGGTACGACCTCAGTTTATCGATGCCTTCGGAGTGCTCAATCACTTGGCGTAGAGAGTCCTTTTGATGTTGAAGATTATTTTGTGCTGCGCCAGGTAAAGTCAGGGATAAAAGGGCTCCCCATAAGACTGTTACCAGATAAGTTTTATATTTCATCTTTGTTGTGTGTTAAGTTAACGTAAGTTCCTAATTTCTAATTCCCAAAATTAGAAAAAAATGGTATCGGACAAAAACAAAATGGAAGAATTAAAAAATAAAAAAAAGAAAAGTCGGAAAAACCTGCCAGAATACTTGACTTCACCTTTCGGATGTCGTATCTTTGCAGGGTAGTTGATAATAGAGAATTCATACGACTTGTTTTCTAAGATAATAACAGACAAAAAATAAGAAAGGCGGTAATTTCAATAGGAAATTATCGCCTTTTTTGTTGATATTTATCGGATTCGGGCTTAAAAGAGGCTTTTTACGTTTTTAATAAACGTTGAGCACATTCTTTAAAAACGTTCCCGTTATTCTTTAAAAACGAATAACGAGAAGCTTAATAAAGCAGAAAAATGCCTGTGATTTGTCTATATTTGAGACTGTGATAAGAACCTTTGGTATTCTGTCGATAGGTTTCGGGTGGTAAATTGTTTACACAATGGTACGACCTTACATGCCTTATCACGTAATCTTTCACTGCACATAAGCGTTTGATATTAATTTTAGTCCATTACTTTTTCACTAATCTTTGTCTCCTCCATTCCGACAATTTCCCAACCTCGGAAGACAATGGTGATTAGTTTGAGTTGCGCTCCGCCGATGGTCTGCATGACTATTTCATCCGAGGCGTACTTCAGTAATTGCTTCCGGGCTTCTTCCTTCAACGTGGTGATGCGGCTTTCGGGCTCGTCGCGTTTCAGGTATTTCACCTCCATCAGATAGGCATAGCGGATATCCGGCATCTGCGGATTGGGACGGAAGTAGAAGTCGGCGTAGCCCTTGCCCAGTTCATATTCGGGCATCAGCTGGTAAAGGTTCGTCATGTTGAGATAGGCAAGAAGAAAACCCTTCACGTGTGCTTCACCGTCAATGAACTCGCGGATGCGGCTTTGCTTCTCCAGTTCGGCGGCGATGTAGGCGAAGAGGGGTTGCCAGGCGGCATCGTATGCCATGCCCGTCATCAGGTCGGCCAGGTCGGAGAAGTCCAAACTGAAGATGTCAGCTTGGTTGTAAGCCTCCGTCAGGTAAGTGTAGAACTGCTCGCGTACGGTGTTGTTGGGGATGGTGAGCACTGTCTGTCCGCGCTCCACGCCCCGGATGCTGAGCAGGCCGAAGTAGTAGAGCAATGACTTGAAGTTGTTCCGGTCCACCATCTTCTCTACGGAAAAGGCGCTACTGATGGTGCCTGATGTCCGTCCGTTTTCCACGATTTCGCGGATAACGGAGAAGTTGGCGCCCAGTTCGTGATCTATCCGGATGAGGTGACGCAACTTATTGTAGTCCGTGCGGATGTTTGTGTCCACCATTTCTTTGGGCTTTTTACCGACTTTCAGACAACTGTTTACGTAGTAGAGCGTCATGTCGGAATTGTACATACTTTCGTTCAGGCATTCCTCGGCAAAGCAGTAGTTGTCGTACCAAGGCTTCATGTCGCGAATCATTTCTTCCACGTCCATCGTCAGTACGCCTTGGTCGCGGTAATACTCCAGCATGGTGCGCAGCTCCGTTTCGGTGAAGCCTACCAGAGAGTTGAACAACGGCGAGGTGGTGATGTTGGTTCCGATATTGAAACCACTCGTCACGTCATCCAACGTGATGGGGCTTACACCGGTGATGAACATACGTTCCAGTGCCATGCTGTTGCCGGAAGTGAGGAACTTGAGCACGTTGAAGAAGTAGCGGAAGAAGCCTTCGCCGTGGGTGGCCTTACGATACGCATCCTTTCCGAAGGTGGAAAGGATGGTATTGGTGAAGTTGTCGTACTCGTCGATGATGAGGTAGATACGCAGGCGCAACCGGCTGGCGGTGCTATTGATATAATCCAGCCGTTCGGAGGCTAAGGTGCGACTCATCAATTCCTCGCGAAAGCCGGGCTGGAACAGGTGTTCGTAGTTGTTGGCAAACTCTACGAAACGCTCCGTACAGTGCTTCTCGAACGATTCCTCCAGCCTTCCGGGTGTGGAGTTGACGGCGGAGAAGTTGAACCTGAGTATCATGAACTTCGCTCTCAGGGAAGTGGGATGTTCGTATATCCATTGTTCGCCAAAGAGCTCTTCGAAGCGGTCGGCGTTATTGATGTCATAATAGGCCGCCAGCATGTTGATGAGCAGCGTCTTGCCGAACCGGCGGGGGCGGATGAGAAAAAGATATGAAGCGAACTGCTCTATCAGAGGGATAAAGTGAGTCTTGTCCACGTAGTAATAGTTTTCACGGGCGAGACGGGTATAGTCGGTCAGCCCGTAGGGGATGCCTTTGATGCTGTTCTGTTCCATAACTCAATGGTATTACTTAGATACTTAAAATACTTATAAAAGTCCGTGGCAGCAAAGATAACACTTATTTTGCTATCTTCCTGCCACGGCTGATACTTATTTATTCCTGTTTCCAAGCATGGTAATGAATTAAATGGGTACTTCGTGCACATCTGCCACAGCCCGTCCGCTCGGATCATTTTTCCCTTGCAATGTGGCATCCCAGGCGAGTGCTTCAGCAGTAGAGCAAGCCACGCTCGGCACACTGGGCACGCTTCGGGCAGCCGACTGACTGGGGAAGTGTTCTTCGAAAATGCTACGATAGTAATATTCCTCCTTATTCTGTGGTGGATTGATGGGAAACCGTTCGGCGGCATGTTCCATCTGATGGTCGGTGACGGCGGCAGAAGTAATAGCCTTCAATGTATCAATCCAATTGTAACCGACGCCATCGGAGAATTGCTCTTTTTGCCGCCAGGCAACACTTTGAGGCAGCATATCCTGAAAAGCTTCGCGCACAATGCGCTTTTCCACTTCTTTGCCCGGACACATCTTGACGGCAGGGCTGAGGTTCATTGCCACATCCAGGAATTCTTTATCGAGGAAGGGAACACGACCTTCTACACCCCAAGCAGAAAGGCTCTTATTCGCACGCAGACAGTCGTACAGGTGCAACTTGGAGAGCTTACGGATCGTTTCTTCGTGGAAAGCCTGCGGTGTGGGGGCTTTGTGGAAGTAGAGATAACCACCGAAAACCTCATCGGCACCTTCACCACTAAGCACCATCTTAATGCCCATAGACTTGATGACACGTGCCAACAGGTACATCGGTGTGGAAGCACGAACAGTGGTAACGTCGTATGTTTCGATAAAGTAGATGACATCACGCAAGGCATCGAGCCCTTCCTGAATGGTATAATTGATTTCATGGTGAACAGTGCCGATATATTCCGCCACTTCACGGGCTTTAATCAAGTCCGGTGCACCGCGCAGACCGACGGCGAAGGAGTGGAGTTGAGGCCACCAGGCTTCGCTCTGGTTGTTGGTTTCAATGCGCTTGCGGGCATATTTCTTGGCAATGGCGGAGATGACGGAAGAGTCGAGACCACCACTGAGCAGGACACCGTAAGGAACATCGGACATTAACTGGCGTTGCACGGCAGCTTCAAGGGCGAGTTTTACGCTGTTGATTTCTGGTTGGGTAGCCCGGCGGGCGGTGGTGTCATTGGCTTTGACGGCGGCATAATCGGTCCAGGGGCGTTGATACCAACGATGCATTTTCCCTTCACGTCCCCAGAAGTAATGTCCGGGCAGAAAAGGCTCGTAGGTATCACAGAAACCTTCGAGAGCTTTCAGTTCGCTACCGACGTAGATATGTCCCTGGTCGTCACGACCGATATAAAGAGGGATTACCCCGATAGGGTCACGGGCAATCAGATAATCGTCTGCTTCCTCGTCGTAAAGGGCAAAGGCGAAGATACCGTTCAATTCTTCGAGGAAATGAATGCCTTTATCCTTATATAATGCGAGAATGACTTCACAGTCCGATCCTGTACGGAAAGCATACTTGCCGGCGTAGCGGGAACGGATTTCCCGATGATTATAGATCTCACCGTTGACGGCAAGGATTTGCTTGCCATCCGGAGAATACAATGGTTGTCCGCCACTTTCCGGATCGACGATGGAAAGACGTTCGTGAGCCAGGATGGCACTGCCGCCTACATAAATACCACTCCAGTCCGGTCCGCGATGACGGATTTTCTGCGCCATTCGAAGCGCTTTGTTTCTCAATTCCTGGGATTGAGATTTGATATTGAAGATACCTACGATTCCACACATGATATTTAGTGATTAGGGGTTAATGATTAGTGATTAGTTCAGTGATTAGTGATGAGTGATTAGTAATTAGTAATTAGTAAGCATAGCACAGCCTGCTAATCACTAATCACTTACCACTAATCACTCAAATACTTGTCTATCCGTTCTGCCACTCTCCGCCCGTCCGCCAGTGCATGCACCACAAGGCTGGCACCGCGTGCCGCATCACCTGCTACGAACACATTTTCCGGAAATTCAGGCTGTTCCGGTTTCAGGAAGCCCATGGCCAGAAGCACCATATCGGCGTCTATCACTTCCTTCTTTCCGGTAGGCTTCATGGTAGGGCGTCCGCCATCCTGAGCCGGAATCCATTCCACTTCTTCCACCCCTACACCGCAGACTTTTCCATTCTTGCCAATAAACTGATTGGATGTCAGCGACCAGCGGCGCGTGCAACCTTCTTCGTGACTTGAAGTCGTCTTCAGCACAATGGGCCATTGTGGCCAAGGAGTAGCGTCATTGTGACCTACGGGAGGCTGTGGCATGATTTCAATCTGTGTCACACTCACGGCTCCCTGGCGGATGCTCGTACCGATACAATCCGATCCTGTATCACCGCCACCGATGACGAGAACCCGTTTGCCCTTGGCATTTACCAGACGGTCTTTGGGGAACGTTTCTCCATCGAGGATATGATTTTGCTGGGACAGCATTTCGAGGGCAAGATAAATACCTTTCAGTTCGCGTCCGGGGATATTGAGGTCGCGTGCCTGCGGCGTCCCGGTGCAGATGCAGTAGGCATCAAAGCCCGCGGGGAGGTTCTGTACATCTACCGTTACGCCCATTTCGAACTTGATGCCTTCGGCTTCAAGCACTCCCATCCGGCGGTCGATTACTGCCTTATCGAGTTTAAAATTAGGAATACCATAGCGCAGTAATCCGCCGGGCATGGGTTTGCTGTCAAAAAGAGTCACTTCATAGCCTTTAGCATTCAGCCGGCAGGCAGCGGAGAGTCCCGCAGGACCTGCACCGATGATGGCAACCCGCTTTCCATTACGTTCGGGCTGAATGGGCACGATGTAACCTTCGCGAAAAGCCGCTTCGGCAATAGCCGCCTCGTTTTCACGAATGGTGACAGGCTCATCACACGAAAGCTTCAGTACACATGACTTTTCGCAAAGTGCCGGACAGATGCGTCCGGTAAATTCGGGGAAGTCGTTTGTGGCGGCGAGCACTTCGTATGCTTCGCGCCATTTACCTTTATAAAGTGCATCCTGAAATTCAGGTTGCTTATTGCCCAACGGGCATGCCCAGTGACAGAAGGGTACACCGCAATCCATGCAACGTGATGCCTGGAGTTTGCGTTCGTGACTGTTTAAAGTTTGCTCCACCTGACTGAAGTCTGTGATACGTTCGTGGACAGGACGGTATCCCGCTTCCTGTCGTGGTATGTTTAAGAAGGACATGATAAACAAATTAATAATTAATAATTAAAGAATTAAAGCTGGTGATGGGTGAATTAATAATTGAAAGGGAGGGGAAGAGGGGCATGCATTGCGCAGCCTTTCATTCCTTTATTCTTTCATTATTAATTCGTGATTATTAAATCGCAACGCGATTTAATAATCACGTTGCATCTCTGCAATCTTCTGTAGCAGTTTCCGCATTTGCTCTTCTTGCAGTACCTTCTTGTACTCGATGGGGACTATCTGGATAAACTCATCCACATATCGGTTCCAGTCATCAAGCATAGTGCGTGCCAGGTTGGAGCCTGTATAGAGGTAGTGCTGACGGATGAGTTCGTGCAACTCTTTACGATAGGAGGCTTCTTCGATGAGGCTTAGTTCCACCATTTCCATGTTACAGAAATAATCGAAGTTTCCATCCTTATTCCATACATAAGCTACACCGCCCGACATACCGGCTGCGAAGTTGCGCCCTGTTGAACCGAGGACTACCACACGACCGCCCGTCATGTACTCGCAACAATGATCGCCTACACCCTCTACTACGGCAATGGCACCGGAATTGCGGACAGCGAAACGTTCGCCTACGCGTCCATTGATGTAAACTTCACCACTGGTTGCGCCATAGAGCAAGGTGTTTCCTGCAATCGTATTCTTTTCGGCCTGGAAGTTAGAGCGTACCGGAGGCAATACGGCAATCCGTCCACCCGAAAGGCCTTTGCCGAGGTAATCGTTCGCTTCACCTTCCAGCTTGAAGTTAACACCCGGTACAAGGAAGGCACCGAAACTTTGTCCTGCAGAACCTTTGAACTTTACGTTCAACGTATGTTCCGGCAGTCCCGCTTCACCGTACTTCGCGGCAATGGTGCCCGAAAGCATAGCTCCGCAAGCACGATCCGTATTGGCAATCGTATATTCCAGTGAGATTTCTTTCTGGTTTTCCAGAGCTTCGGCAGCGGCATGCAGCATTTCAACGTCTTTTACGTGGTCGATGCCGTGTTGCTGGTCGATGGTGTGGCGGATGGCTGCACCATTATCGATGCGTGCCAGTATTTTGTCGAAAGTAATCAGGGATTGCTTGGGTGATTCGTTTTCTGACTTGCGGATAATAAGATCCGTGCGTCCTATAATGTCATCCATACGTTCCACACCGATTTCGGCGAGATATTCCCGCACTTCCTGCGCCAGGAAAGTGAAGAAGTTCACCAGGTATTCGCTGCGTCCGTGGAAGCGCCGGCGAAGTTCCTCGTTTTGCGTTGCCACACCCACGGGGCAGGTGTTCTGATGGCATTTGCGCATCATGACGCAGCCCAGTACAATCAAAGCACTGGTTGCAAATCCGAACTCTTCGGCACCCAGCATCGCCATCAGTACGATGTCACGACCGGTTTTCAGTTGCCCGTCCACCTGCAACATCACTTGCCCGCGCAGACCGTTCAGTACAAGAGTTTGTTGCGTCTCGCTTAGTCCCAGTTCAGGAGAGATACCGGCATAGCGGATACTGGAGGCAGGAGAGGCGCCCGTACCACCTTCCGCACCGGAGATGACGATAAGGTCTGCTTTTGCTTTGGCCACTCCGGCGGCAATGGTTCCTACACCGCTTTCGGCTACCAGTTTCACACTGATCTTGGCATGAGGATTTACATTCTTCAGGTCGAAGATCAACTGTGCCAGGTCTTCGATGGAATAAATGTCGTGATGGGGCGGGGGAGAAATCAATGAAATGCCGGGAATGGAATGACGTGTTTTCGCAATCACCTGGTCTACTTTAAAGCCCGGCAACTGACCGCCTTCACCCGGTTTGGCCCCTTGTGCCACTTTGATTTGTATTTCATCGGCATTCACCAGATACTCCGTTGTTACGCCGAAACGTCCCGAAGCTACCTGCTTGATGGCACTACGCAGACTGGTTCCGTCTTCGCGGGGAGTAAAGCGTGCGCTGTCTTCGCCTCCCTCACCTGTGTTGCTGCGTCCGTGAATCCGGTTCATGGCAATGGCCATTGCCTCATGCGCTTCTTTGCTGATAGACCCGTAACTCATGGCACCCGTCACAAAGCGGTGCATTATGTTTTCTATCGGTTCAACCTTATCTATAGAAATGGGGGTACGGCGGAAATCCAGAAAGTCGCGCAGGAAGATAGGCGCTTCTTTTCTGTCTACCAGACTGGTGAATTCTTTGAATTTCTTATAGCTTCCCAGGCGTGTGGCAAGTTGCAAGGTAGAAATGGTTTCCGGGTTCCAGGCATGTTTTTCTCCGTCTTTACGGAAAGCGTACAAACCGTTGTTGGGGAGTAATCCGTCTACCTGTGCGGCAAAGCCTGCATCGTGAAATGCGATTGCATCGCGTGCCACTTCATCCAGCCGGATACCGCCTATTGTGGATCTCAACCCGCCGAAATAAGCATTGCTGAGCTCTTCACTCAAACCTACGGCTTCGAATATTTTCGCTCCCCGATACGAGCGGATGGTACTGATACCCATCTTACTCATGATCTTAAACAATCCCTTGCAGATGGATTTGATATATTTCTTTTCGGCTGTGGCATAATCCAACTGGATTTCTTTCTTCGCCACCAGCTTGTCGATCACGGCGAATGCCATGTAAGGGTTCAGGGCACTGGCGCCAAATCCCAGTAACAGGGCTGCGTGCATCACCTCGCGTATTTCACCGCTTTCCACTACCAATGCCGTCTGTACACGTTTACCCACGGAGATAAGGTGGTGGTGTACTGCGCTTACTGCCAGTAGGGAGGGGATGGCCGCATGAGTGGCATCCACATCACGGTCGCTCAATACAATGTAGTTCACCCCTTCGCTGACGGACTCTTCTGCTTGCTTGCAAAGTGCTGTGAGTGCTTCCTGCAATCCGGCACGACCCTTTGCTACTTCAAACAGCAAGGGCAGTTTCACCGTTTTGAAACCTTTGTAGCGGATGTTGCAAAGAATATCCAGTTGTGCATTGCTCAGGATGGGATGGTTGAGGCGTACCATCTTACAATGGCTTTCGCTGGGTGTCAGGATGTTCATGCCCACGGCGCCGATATATTCCGTCAGTGACATTACCAGTTCCTCGCGTATCGGGTCGATAGGCGGATTAGTGACTTGTGCAAACTGTTGACGGAAGTAGTTGTACAGTAGTTGCGGCTTATCCGAAAGCACGGCAAGCGGCGTATCATTTCCCATTGAGTGGATAGGCTCGGCACCCGTGGTACACATCGGAACGATGAGCCGCTCCACATCTTCCTTGGAATAGCCGAAGGTACGCAGCATCCTCTCGTAATCGGGCACAGTGTGCGCTACCTTACGGCCGCTTTTCAGCTCATCCAGTTCGATGCGGTTCGTTGCCAGCCAACTGCGGTAAGGCTTGGCTTCGGCCAACTGTTTTTTCAATTCTCCGTCGTAGTAGATTTCGCCTTTTTCGGTATCTACCAGTAGTATTTTACCCGGTTGCAGGCGTCCCTTTTCTTTGATGTCTCCCGGTTCGAAATCCATCACGCCTACTTCGCTGGCCACTACCATCATGTCGTTGTGCGTAATCAGATAGCGTGCAGGACGCAATCCGTTACGGTCGAGCATACCGCCTGCAAAACGTCCGTCGCTGAACAGCAAGGCGGCAGGGCCATCCCAGGGTTCCATCAGGATGGAGTGGTATTCATAGAATGCTTTCAGATCTTCGCTGATAGGGTTCTTTTCATTGAAAGATTCCGGCACCAGCATGGCCATGGCGTGCGGCAGGCTGAGGCCTGACATAACGAGGAATTCCAGAACATTGTCCAGTGAGGCACTGTCGCTCATTCCCGGCTGAATGATGGGGCGCATCTCCCTGATGTCGCCCAGGATGGGAGAGGAGAGCACACTTTCACGGGCTTCCATCCAACCCCGGTTGCCGCGGATGGTGTTGATTTCGCCGTTGTGAGCCAGGAGGCGGAACGGTTGTGCCAGTCCCCAGGTAGGGAAGGTGTTGGTGCTGAAGCGGGAGTGCACCAGTGCTATGCCGCTGGTGAAATAGGGGTTTGTCAGATCGGGGAAGTAGCCTCGCAGTTGCAGTGAAGAGAGCATACCTTTATAGATGATGTTCTTCGTGGATAGGGAGACAACGTAGAAATCTTCGCGCGTGGCAATATCCGATTTGCGTACTTTGTTTTCTATTCTTTTTCTTATGAGATAGAGTTTACGGTCGGCTGTCTCGCTTTCCGTAAATCCGGTGATGAAAATTTGTTTGATATCCGGTTCGTTAGCAAGTGCCGATTCTCCTAAGATTTCTGGACAGGTGGGCACATTGCGCAGGTGCATCAATGTCAATCCTTCTTTTTCAATCTCTTCGATGATGATACTTAAGATAGCACCTTGGTCTTTCTCATCTTTCGGTAGAAAGAGAAGACCTGTACCGTATTTCCCTTTCTCGGGAACAGGAATACCCTGCAAAAGAATAAACTCATGCGGGATTTGCAGCAGGATGCCGGCACCGTCTCCGGTTTTGTTATCCGCACCTTCGGCGCCCCGGTGACGCATGTTCTCCAACACCTTCAATGCAGACTCCACCAGTTCGTGTGACTTGCCTCCGTGGATGTTCACTAACATACCGACACCACAAGCGTCATGCTCGTTCTCTGCATCATACAAGCCCAACTGCTTGGGCTGTCGTTGATATACAGGATGTTGGCTTTCTTCCCTTCCCTGTTGTCCGGCTTTTCTCTTTGTTTCGTTGTTAAAAAGTTTTTCTTTCATCTTTTTAAGTTTACTTTATTCTGTGGTAATACCTGTTATTACTATCAAAATGTTTGGCAAAAGTATTAATTTAATTTCAAATTGGTACAATAATGCGGGTTTTTGTGACTTGCAAAATATCTGTTTATTGGAGCTGTGTTTTAAATTGAAATAAAATACAGGCTTTTGTGTTTTAAATTGAAATAAAACACATAATTTGCATTGTGTATTGTAAGTATGACTTTCCCTTGTTAGAGAAATTGTCATATTGCCATAATGCCAAATAGCCAAAAGGGAAGTGCATGACATTTTTTTCGTTTCATCCTTATCCGGATATAGCCAAGTCCGTACCAACTCCGTGTCAAGTCCATACCAACTCCGTACCAAGTCTGTTTCTATAGACACGGAGATGGTACGGACTTGATACAGCGTTGATATGGGATTGACGTGGATTTAGTCTCTTTATCCATTGGCAGAATTGATTTCTTTCTTTCGGTTAGGGTTATGAATAAAATAGGTACGCGGACTACACGGACAAAGCTGACAAACGCGGATTTTATAAGGCTGAAAGCCTGATATTACATAGCGTAGGGCAACGCCCTACGTGATTATGTATATCTCTATTTAAGCCCTGAAAGGGCGCAATTAAGCAGCAACCTTTATATCGCCCTTTCAGGGCTCAGAAACAGGGATGCACATTACGTAGGGCGATGCCCTACGCTATATAATGCAAGCCTTTCAGGCTTAAAATTCAGCGTTATCTGCGTCATCTGCGGATGAAAAATAAAAGTCCGCGTTCGTCCGCCTTGTCCGTGTAGTCCGCGTATCTATTTATTCATTACCATTCCATTATGAATTAATTCCGCCAACAGGTTCTCTTTGTCTTATTGGCCTTTTCCTTTCATCTTAGCAATTTGGCTTTTTGGCAATTTGGCAACCTTGAAAAACGACACTTTTTATCGGATTGGAAGATTTTTCCGCTATCTCCTTTCAATATAAAACTAAAATTCCATTGCTTGCTTTGAATTTATAAAATTATTCCTTTTGCTTTAATAAGTTTGTTTTCTTTAACTTTTTGACAAGAAAATAACTTTTTTCTATTCTTTTGATAAATAAATAGGCAAAATATTAACTTTATGTTCTCAGGTTTTTATATCTTTGCAGCGCAAAATCAAATATTAATTAGTATGTGTGGAATAGTAGGCTATATTGGTCAAAAGAAAGCCTACCCCATTCTTATCAAAGGATTGAAGCGATTAGAGTATCGCGGATATGATAGTGCAGGGGTAGCATTAATCAGTGATAACCGACAGTTGAACGTTTACAAAACGAAAGGTAAGGTTTCGGAACTGGAAACTTTCGTTACTCAAAAAGATATTTCCGGTAACATCGGAATTGCCCATACCCGTTGGGCTACGCACGGGGAACCTTGCTCCGCTAACGCCCATCCTCATTATTCCTCTTCCGAACATCTCGCTCTCATCCACAACGGCATCATCGAAAACTACGCCGTCCTTAAAGAAAAACTCCAGGCCAAAGGCTATTCATTCAAAAGCAGTACGGACACCGAAGTACTGGTGCAACTGATAGAATTCATCCAGAAATCCAAAAATACAGATTTGCTGACTGCTGTGCAATTAGCGTTGCGTGAAGTAATCGGCGCTTATGCCATTGCCGTGCTGGATAAGGACAATCCGGATGAGATTATTGCAGCCCGCAAGAGTAGTCCGTTGGTGGTAGGTATCGGTGAAGATGAGTTTTTCCTGGCTTCGGATGCTACGCCGATTGTGGAATATACAGATAAAGTCGTATATTTGGAAGATGAAGAGATCGCCGTCATCCGCCGCGGAGAGAAACTGAAGGTGGTGAACCTGAAAAATGTGGAATGTCCGCACGAAGTGAAGACGGTGGCACTGAATCTGGGACAGTTGGAAAAGGGTGGTTATCCGCACTTCATGCTGAAAGAGATTTTTGAACAGCCCGATTGCATTCACGACTGTATGCGCGGACGTATCAATGTAGAAAGTACCAATGTGGTGCTTTCCGCAGTGATTGATAACAAAGACCGCCTGCTGGCAGCCAAACGTTTCATCATCGTGGCGTGCGGTACTTCCTGGCATGCGGCTCTTATCGGAAAGCATCTGATAGAAAGTCTTTGCCGCATTCCGGTGGAAGTGGAGTATGCTTCGGAATTCCGTTACCGTGATCCGGTGATAGACAGTAAGGATGTGGTGATTGCGATTTCGCAAAGTGGCGAGACGGCGGATACACTGGCAGCTGTGGAACTGGCGCGGAGTCGTGGGGCATTTATCTATGGCATCTGTAATGCGATTGGTTCGTCTATTCCGAGGGCTACGCATACGGGTTCTTATATACACGTAGGTCCCGAAATTGGAGTGGCTTCCACCAAAGCGTTTACAGGACAGGTGACAGTGCTCACCATGCTGGCGCTGACGCTTGCCAAGGAGAAGAATACGATAGATGAGGGGCAATTCCTTGCCATTGTGCAGGAGCTGAACCGCATTCCTGATAAGATGAAAGAAGTGCTGAAGCTGAATGGCAGCATTGCAGAGCTTTCCAAAATCTTCACGTATGCGCATAACTTTATCTATCTGGGACGCGGATATTCGTATCCCGTAGCCCTGGAAGGTGCGTTGAAGCTGAAAGAAATCTCTTATATCCATGCCGAGGGTTATCCGGCTGCTGAAATGAAGCACGGGCCTATCGCACTGGTAGATGCTGAAATGCCGGTAGTAGTGATTGCTACACAGAACGGGCTTTATGAGAAAGTATTGAGCAATATACAGGAAATCAAGGCGCGTAAGGGCAAAGTGATTGCCCTGGTGACAAAAGGGGATACGGTTATCAGCAAGATTGCCGATACTTGTATCGAGTTGCCGGAAACAATCGAGTGCCTCGACCCGTTAATTACTACAGTACCGTTGCAGTTACTGGCCTATCATATCGCAGTATGCAAAGGGATGGATGTGGATCAGCCGAGAAACTTGGCGAAGAGCGTCACAGTGGAATAAAGAGGGTAATACGAAATAAATAGTAAACGATAAATTGTACTTTGTACATTGTAAATTGTAAATGAACTGATGGAAGAACTGAAGCATGAATGTGGCGTTGCCATGATACGCCTGCTGAAACCTCTGGAATACTATGAACAGAATGTAGGAGGAACGGTAAATGCCTAGTGAGACAAGTGTTGTAAACGCAGCTTATATAGAAGCCAGAATGAAACAGTTTAAACTGGTCGATATGCGCGAACAATATCAGGAACTTATACGTGTAGCTTCAGAACAGTCTATGACGTATGAAGATTTCCTGATCATGCTGTTACAAGCGGAGGAAACAGGAAAGAAACGCCGACAGGCTGAACGCCTGACAGATGCAGCTAATTTCGACTCTGATAAACGGCTGTCTGACATTGATTACCGCTCCAATCCAAACCTGGATGCGGATAAAATTCAATCTTTGGGCAGACTTGAATTTATGGATAACCATGAAAATATCATAATCATTGGGCCGCCGGGAGTCGGTAAAAGTATGATCGCCACCGGGATTGGCCGGAATGCATGTGAAGCCGGATATAAGGTTCTCTTTGTGAATGCAAAAGAACTGGTCGATCAGCTGTATGAGGATATGCAGAAAGGATATCTGAAAGAAACTCTGAAACAGATCAGTAAGATTCCGCTTTTGATCATCGATGAACTGTCATATTTAAAAATGGATAAAGAAAGAGAGAGCCTTTTCTTTCAGATCATTCGCCAAAGATATGAAAAAAGCTCCCTCATTATCACCACAAACCTGCCCATGGGCAGATGGGATGAACTATTCACCGGCAAGCTGGCCGCTGCAGCGATCCTTGACCGCCTGGTCCATCATTGCCATGTCATAAGTATAACGGGTGACAGCTATCGTGTCAAAGGTCCAAAAACTGAGTATTAAAAAAGGAAGGCATAGAAATGAGTATAAAAATCACACCGGATAAATATCCGCAGATCATAGAAGTTTACAATACAGAGGGAAAAACAGCCGCCTATGACCTAATGCGAAGCTGTTATGAGATCAAAAATCCAACTTGTGTTATGAAAAGGATGAAAGCAGACAAGAGTCTTGGATATAACTATGATACTGACCGTTTTGAATCAGACAGCCGTAAGGAAGATGATATATTTTTAAATTTAGAGATGCTCTGTGAAAATAAAATCGAAACATCTGACCGATCTAAAGGAGCTATAAATCGAAATGACCGTATAAAAGCCATGGAGAACATGGTACATTCCCTGATCAGTGACCGGTTACTGGAACTCAGTAAGTATGTATTGCTGGATCCAATCGGCAAAAGAATACTGATCAATAAAAGTTCAATGCAGACTGACGGATATCAGGTGCTCATTAATTAGGAGGCAGATATGAGATTTAGAAAAAATGTGCCTGCGGAGCACAGAGAATTCCTGCAGGAACAGTTAAAACAATACAAAAAAGAAATAACCATGTCGAAAGATGAGTTACGTGAATTAGAAAAATGGGTAGCCAGTGGACGAAGCCCCTATGATAACGGAGACTATATTTATAGCGAAAACGGATGCCCAATGGACTTTGTCAGCGCAATGCGTTTCCAGGATGAAATGTATGAATGGCGGATGAGTCTTTCAGAAGAAGAACGAGAACAAGAATTAAGGGAGCTTCGCGGGGATTATGATACTGTTTCAGACAGCATAATCATAAATACTGAATGGAGTGATCCGGTAATGGATCCGGATGCTGAACTTCCGTTCAGCTGATGCGCTTGACGGGTCAATTCACAGTGTAAAAAATCAGATTTACATACAGAAATGACCCACTTGAAAATCAGGTGATTTCTGAATTCAGGTGGGTCAGAATTAAACGTAAAAGTGGGTCAATTTTACTTGACAATCAACAGGGCGACTGTTGCAAATATACGCATCTGTAGTATCCAGAACGTGATTCATATATTCGATCATACCAGTTTTATCCACATAAATTCTGGAATTCAATGCAACCTGAAAAGCACTGTTGTCCGGATTCACAAATCTTCCCATCTCGCATACGCTCCTATATAAAAAAGTTTTCACAGTATCATTATTTTCTATTAATAATGATACCATGAAAACTTTTTGGTCTCAATAATTTTATGCGTGTTTATGAATTCACTAAGTTTTGTTTATATTGATTCATAAGGTCAGGTCTTTTCCAGTACCAGTAAATTTCTATCTCCTATCAAGCGGAGTGTAGTAAAAATCTATTTACTATCAT
>ERZ827108.2741-NODE-2741-length-17072-cov-2.996063_pt1 | contig 17072 bp, 9 predicted proteins | sample MGYA00519921_ERZ827108 | MGnify/ENA primary metagenome ERZ827108 (study PRJEB31778, sample SAMEA3449258) | human gut metagenome | biome: human gut; feature: human-associated habitat; material: faeces | place: United Kingdom | collected 2010/2012 ... | reverse complement strand
GAAAAGAGTATGATGCCGATGAGATAGGAGTTCTTAAAATGGATATGGTTCCACGTAAAGAGCTGCGTACGGGGGATGTAGGTTATATTATTTCAGGTATTAAAACTTCTAAGGAAGTGAAGGTTGGGGATACTATCACGCATATCGCCCGTCCTTGCGATAAGGCCATCGAAGGTTTTGAGGAAGTGAAACCGATGGTGTTTGCCGGTGTATATCCTATTGAAGCAGAGGAGTTTGAGGATCTGCGTGCTTCTCTTGAGAAATTGCAGTTGAATGATGCTTCGCTTACTTTTCAACCGGAATCTTCATTGGCATTGGGATTTGGTTTCCGTTGTGGATTTCTTGGACTATTGCATATGGAGATTGTTCAGGAACGTCTCGATCGTGAGTTTGACATGAATGTGATTACCACTGTGCCGAACGTTTCTTATAATATTTATGATAAGCAGGGACACGTGACTGAGGTACACAACCCCGGTGGTATGCCCGATCCTACGATGATAGATCATATCGAAGAACCCTATATCAAGTCTTCTATCATTACTACTACCGATTATATCGGTCCTATTATGACACTTTGCCTCGGTAAACGTGGTGAGTTGATTAAGCAGGAATACATATCCGGCAATCGGGTGGAGTTATACTATAATATGCCTTTGGGGGAGATTGTAATCGATTTCTATGACAGATTGAAGAGTATTTCCAAAGGATATGCCTCTTTTGATTATCATCCGGCCGGTTTCCGTCCGTCCAAACTTGTGAAGTTGGATATTCTGTTGAACGGTGAGTCCGTCGATGCGCTTTCTACATTGACCCATTTTGACAATGCTTATGACATGGGACGCCGCATGTGCGAGAAACTGAAAGAGCTGATTCCGAGACAACAGTTTGAAATTGCTATCCAGGCAGCTATCGGTGCTAAGATTATTGCCCGTGAAACCATTAAGGCTGTTCGTAAGGATGTAACGGCTAAGTGTTACGGGGGAGATATCAGCCGTAAACGAAAGTTGCTTGAGAAACAGAAAAAAGGAAAGAAGCGTATGAAGCAGATCGGTAATGTGGAAGTGCCTCAAAAAGCGTTCCTTGCCGTACTGAAACTTGATTAAGCCTTTTTTATGATAGCTAAAAAGGGGGTGTATCTTGAACAAATACCGTTGTAAATAGTTTTAGATACACCAGGTAATTGCCATCTGTCTACAGAGCTTTCCCTGGCAATTATTTTAACATATACGATACAAAATGAGAAAAGTTCTGTCGTTTTCGGTTTTCTTGGTAGCCGGTCTTGTCTTGTCTCAGTCTCTGCCAGTGTTGGTAGGAACAGAAGGAATTGGTGCAGTAAGAACCGTTGCTAATATATTGCTTTATGTCTGTCTGAGCTTCATTATGATTAATGTGGGCAGGGAGTTTGAAGTAGATAAATCTCGTTGGAAAAGTTATACGCAAGATTATTTTATTGCGATGGCCACGGCTGCCATGCCTTGGTTTCTGATTGCTATTTACTATATTTTTGTTTTACTTCCGCCGGAATACTGGAATAGTTGGGAGGCATGGAAAGAAAACTTGTTACTGAGTCGTTTTGCGGCTCCTACTTCCGCAGGTATATTATTCACTATGTTGGCTGCTATCGGACTAAAGTCCAGCTGGATCTACAAGAAGATTCAGGTGCTGGCCATCTTTGATGATTTGGATACCATCCTCTTGATGATTCCTTTGCAAATAATGATGATCGGACCTCGCTGGCAGTTGCTGGTAATTATCCTTATCGTCTTTCTGTTGCTTTCCTTCGGTTGGAAGAAACTGAGTAAATACAATATGCGGCAGGATTGGAAAGCCATTCTGTTTTATTCCGTTTTGGTATTTGCCGCCACTCAATCGCTTTATCTTATTACAAAGAACTTATATGGAGAAGATGCCAGCATTCATATTGAGGTGTTGCTTCCGGCATTCGTTCTGGGTATGGTCATGAAACATAAGGATATTGATACGGCTTGGGAACGTAAAGCTTCAACCGGAATTTCATTTATCTTCATGTTCCTGGTTGGTATGAGTATGCCTCCGCTTCAGGGAATCAGTCTCCCTGGTGATGCGGGGCTGGCTTCTGTAACCGGTTCTCAGGAAATGATGCCTTGGGCATTGATTATTGTACATGTGGTAATTGTATCGTTACTTTCCAATGTAGGTAAGTTATTTCCGGTATTCTTCTACCGCGACCGTAAATTGAGCGAACGTCTGGCACTTTCCATTGGTATGTTTACCCGTGGTGAGGTAGGGGCAGGAGTTATTTTCATTGCGTTGGGTTACAACTTGGGTGGTCCGGCATTAGTAATTTCTGTGCTTACTATTGTGTTAAATTTAATATTAACAGGTGTATTTGTACTTTGGGTTAAAAAGTTAGCGTTAATGAGCTATCAGGAATAGCTCGTTAACGGTGTCGGGATATCCCTTTGGAAATCTAATACTTAAATCGAACATATGATTATTCTACGTACTGTGAAAAACTTTTCGGCACTGAATGTGGCGGCGAGTATTTTATTATTCCTGACTGCTATTCTGGCAGCTATTGTTGCCAATTCTTCATTGGCTCCTGTGTATCAGAGTTTCCTGTCGCAGGAGTTGCATTTGCGTATAGGTGATTTTAACTTGCTTTCGCATGGCGGTCATAATCTGACCATGATTGAGTTTATCAATGACTGTCTGATGACGATTTTCTTTTTAGCTGTGGGGTTAGAGATAAAACGCGAGTTACTGGTAGGAGAGTTATCCTCTTTCAGGAAAGCTATTCTGCCGTTCATTGCAGCATGTGGAGGAATGATATTTCCGGTTCTGGTTTATTATTTTCTGGTAACTCCCGGTACCCCTGAAACACAAGGCATGGCTATTCCTATGGCTACGGACATTGCCTTTTCATTGGGAGTGCTTAGTCTGCTGGGCAAGCGCGTACCGTTGAGTCTGAAGATTTTCCTGACTGCTTTTGCTGTGGTAGATGATATTGGTGGTATTCTGGTGATTGCCATTTTTTATAGCTCCGAGGTTGCTTACGGTTATTTGATTGTAGCTGCCATACTTTATACGTTCTTATATTATATGGGAAAGTTTGGTATGACACAGAAGATCTTCTTTCTTTTCTTTGGCATTATTATCTGGTATTTATTCCTGCAATCCGGCATCCACAGCACAATATCCGGTGTGATACTTGCATTTGTGATCCCCGCCCGTCCACGGCTGGATGCGGGTAAATATATCCGGCGTATCCGGGCTATTGTCAGCTCTTTCCCGGTGGTACAATCTGATAACATTGTATTGACAAACGAACAGATTGCTACATTGAAGCAAGTGGAGCGGGCTTCGGATCGTGTGATAAGTCCTTTACAATCTTTGGAGGATAACTTGCATGGAGCCGTGAATTTTGTCATTCTTCCTTTATTTGCTTTTGCCAATGCAGGAGTTGTTTTTAGCGGTGGCGGAGAAGTTATAGGAAATGTAGGTCTTGCTGTTGGCTTAGGTCTTCTTTTGGGTAAGTTTTTGGGAATTTATCTTTTCACCTGGCTGACTATTAAAAGCGGGCTTGCCCGTATGCCCGAAGGTATGAACTGGAAAAATATTGCAGGCGTGTCATTGCTGGGTGGCGTTGGATTTACGGTGTCATTGTTCATAGCCAATCTTTCTTTCTCTGATGCTTATCCGGAACTGCTGAATCAAGCTAAATTCGGTGTGTTGTGTGGTACTATTATTGCCGGAATACTGGGATATGTGGTACTGAACCAGGTATTGCCAAAGAAAAAGAAAGTATAAATAAGAGTACGAAACCTATCTTCGTATTGCAAAAGAAGTTTCATTGCTTGAAACCATTAGTTCCAAGCGATGGAACTCTCAGTTTCAAGGCATGAAACCTTCAGTTCCAAACGGTGAAACTGTTGGTTTCAAATGATGAAACTTCTTGTTTCTTATAATGAACTTACATTCAGGACTGAATGTATTTGATTTCTCTTCTGCTGCAAACAATCCTTGCCCTTATACTTCTTCTCTTTTTCTATATATAATAAGGTGTATTTACTATCTACTAATAATATTAGTTAAACTACTTGTTTTGTTAGTTGAATAACTAATAGTATTAGTTGTTTGTTTAAAACTAATTCCTATCTTTGCGTTGTTCACCCAAATAAACCTGAAAATATTATGAAACGATTAACTGCTAAAGAAGAGGAAATCATGCAAATGTTCTGGGAACATGGTCCGATGTTTGTTCGTGAATTGCTGGCTTTTTATGAAGAGCCGAAACCTCATTATAATACCGTATCTACCTTAGTTAGAGGATTAGAGGAAAAAGGCTTTGTGAAATACAAGGCCTATGGTAACACGTATCAGTACTATGCGGCTGTTTCCGATAAAGAATATAAGCGTTCTGCACTGAATGACGTAGTAGCCCAATACTATAATAACTCTTATACCAATGTTGTATCTACATTTATTGAAGAAGAGGGTATGTCGGTAGACGAGTTAAAAGCGTTGATAGCAGAGATCGAAAGTAAAAAGTCGAACAGATAGAAATGGAGTTATACCCGGCAAATAAATAGATCATGGGAACTATATTGTTTTATATATTTGAGTCTACCTTATGCCTGACAATCCTGTACTTTCTGTTCAGATTGTTTTTCAGGAAAGATACGCTGTTCCGTACGAACCGTTTTTTGTTGCTGGCAGGAACGATGGCATGTACGTTACTTCCATTGCTGCAAATAGATGTTCCTCAATATACAACCTTGCAGTTGCCAATAACTACTGTAAGACATTTATTGACTGAGAAGGAAATAGATGTTCAAAGAGAAGGAGGAACGGGTGAAAAGCATTTGTCTGAAGAAGCAAGTCTTTTGATGACAGAGAAAGGGGAGGGTATAGAGGGAGATCGTACGAATGTGATTCATACTATTCCTGTGATCTGGCTGTTGGGCGGTTGTTATTTTATCGGGGCTTTGATAGTGCTTGCTTTCCTCTTGCTTTCTACCATCCGTATGCGTCGGCTTATCCGGAGCTATCCTGCCTGTAATTACGGGAAATACAAGCTGGTCATCTGTCCGGAGAAGATAGTCTCTTTCAGTTGGGGGCATACCGTTGTCCTGTCACAGGAGGATTACGAACGGAACCCCGGAGAAATCCTGTTGCATGAGCAAATGCACCTGCAACATAGACATACATTGGATTTACTTTGGATGGAATGTATCGTTATATTCCATTGGTTCAATCCTGCCGCATGGCTCCTGATGCGTGAACTTCGTGAAGTGCATGAATATGAAGCCGATAATGGCGTTATTAATAATGGCATCGATGCAACAGAATATCAACTCTTGCTAGTGAAGAAGTCCGTGGGTGCAAGGCTCTACTCTATGGCTTGCGGGTTCAATCACAGCAAACTTAAAAATCGTATCACAATGATGTTAAAAAGAAGAACAAACAATTGGGCGCGTTTGAAGCTATTGCTTTTTGTGCCCGTAGCTGCCGGAACGCTTTATGCATTTGCGCGTCCGGAAGTTAAAAAGACAGTGGGGCAGGCGATAAACGCGTCTGCGAGTGTGAAACAAAATTCAGTTCAGGAGAGCGAGTTGCAACAGTTGGAGGCTTTCTTCACTCGTAAAGCGAACGATGCTATGGGCGGAAAGATGGAGTCTCAGACTGAGAAATCAACGGATCGTTTTTATAGTTTCTTTGTAAATATGAGAAATAAGATGATGCTGAATCAGGAATTGATTAAGGAATATGATGTGGAAACCTTATCAGCCCGTCTTAAGGATCTCTTGAGGAAAGAATATAGGAAAGTTGCAAATAAGGATAAAAGGCAGGTTCCTGGTTTATTTGTGAGATATGACCGTGGTTCGTCATCCACCGCTATCACTTCTTACCTGCGCACCATAAAAGAGGCTTATCTACAAGTTCGTGGAGAAATTTCCGGAGAATTAGGCGGAGTTTCCGAAGCTCGTTTAGATAGTTTGCTTCCTATATTCGTTTCTTTTGGAGAACCTAAGATTTACAGTTCTAAATATAAGACGGCTTCGGATATATTTTTACCCATAGAAGTATCTTTGTATCCGAAAGGAGGTACAAGCTCAGTGATAAAGAATCCTTCTCTTCAGGAATTGGAATTGAAGTTAAAGGATTACCAAACGGTTGCCAACAGCGATGGATTATCAGTGGGACTGAAGTTTGATAAAGATGTTACTATGGGAATCGTGGAAGATGTGAAAGAAGTTATTCGGACAACTTTATCCCATAAATAATGCTTTACTGAATAAAAATAGATACTCGGATTATAACGAAACAGCCGGCTTGTTGATTCATAAACAAGCCGGCTGTAAGTTTATAGATGTACGATAAATACTTTTATCTGATTTTAATTTCGCAATTGTCAAGGCTCTCAATAATCGCCAGAGACTCCACATGAATACCTTGCTCACGAAGTTCGTCACCTCCATGCTGAAAGGCTTTTTCTATGATGAAGCCCATGCCCACCAGTTCGGCTCCGGCCTGTTTCACAAGTTCCATGATACCTTTGGCTGCATTTCCGTTGGCCAGGAAATCATCGATGAAAAGTACCCGGTCGCCCGGACGGAGAAAGTCTTTACTGACACATACATCATAAGAGCGTTGCTTGGTGAAAGAATAGACAGAAGTAATCAGCATGTTCTCCATAGTGCTCGGCTTTTTCTTTTTTGCGAAGACTACGGGTAATTCCAATAAATAACCTACCATAATGGCGGGAGCGATACCGCTGGCTTCTACCGTGATAATTTTGTTGATTGGGGTGGAGGCAAAACGTCTGACGAACTCCACACCGATGGATTTCATCAGGATAGGGTCCATCTGGTGGTTGATGAAGTTATCTACTTTCAGTATGCCTCCGGGGTAGCATCTTCCATCTTTCAGGATACGGTCTTTTAGGATTTTCATGTTTTATATATCTTAATTTGGATTGTCTATTTGTCCTGTCCGTTTTCTTCCTCCTCCGTTTCCTCTTCTTTGGGCAGCAGTCTTGCTGATATTCGTTTTTTAGGAGTCAGACTCATATTACGCAACAGTTCGGCCTGTCTTACCACACTGCCGTTGCCATCCGAAAGCTGGTTGTAAGCCTTGTCATAATCTCTTTGCAATCCGCTCAGATTGTCACCGATGCGCAGGAATGTATCTGTAAATCCGGCAATCTTTTCGTAAAGTAATGTACCTCGTTTGATAATATCCTGCACATTCTTCACTTGATTTTCCCGTTTCCAGAGATCGAGGGAAAGGCGGAGCGCACTGATCAGATTGGTAGGACTCATCAATACCACCTTTTTATTATAGGCGTATTCCCATAGATTGGTATCCGCTTTGATCGCCGTCAGGTAGGCAGCTTCGGTAGGGATAAACATCATCACAAAGTCCGGCGCTTTTGCATCATAATGCGAATAATCCTTCTGGCTGAGTTCATCCACATGCGCCCGTACCGATTGCAGATGTGCTTTCAACCAGCGAGCCTCTTCCTCTTTGTTTTCGGCGGAATTGTAGGCGGCATAGGCAGTCAGGGATACCTTGGAGTCGATAATCATTTCCCGCTCATCCGGGTACCTGACAATAATATCCGGCTGCATTCTCTGACCGCTTTCTTCGTTGGTCAGCATTTCACCCTGTTCGTTTTTCAGGAATTCCTGGCGGAAGTAATGTTCGCCTTCTATCAGGCCGGAAGCTTGCAACAGACGTTCCAGTATCATTTCTCCCCAGTTGCCCTGTATCTTGGAGTCACCTTTTAGCGCACGGGTCAGGTTGTTGGCATCTTCGCTGATCCGGTTGTTCAGTTCTACCAAATCTTTGATGCGTTCTTCCAGCGAGAAACGTTGTTTCGACTCTTTGTCATATACTTGTTCTACCTTTTCCCGGAAATCTTTCAGGTTTTCCCCCAATGGGCGGAGTAAATTGCTGAGATGCTCCGAATTCAGCTTGGTGAAGTCTTCTGTCTTGCTTTTGAAAATGCGGTTGGAGAGATTCTCAAACTCCGTGCTCATGCGTTTGTGCAAGGCTTCCGCTTCTTCAGTTTGCAATTTCAGACGCTCTTCCCATTGCTTCTGCTGCTCCGCCAGTCTCAGATTGAAAGATTTTTCCTGCTCCGCCAGGCGCTCGGCTGTGATGGTTCTCTCACGTGCAATCCGTTCTTCTACCGTACGATTCAGCAGTTCTTCCCGTTCGCGGGTGGCTTGCAGTTGTGCGGACAACGCGGCACTTTTTCGTCCGGCTATCAGATACCCTACGCCGACACCTACTATAAGACCGATAATTAGAAAAACAATATCCATGCTTATTCAGTCAATATCTCGTTGCCGTTTTCGGTAATCAGAAGCATACTTTCCCATTGTGCCGAAGGCAGTCCGTCGTCTGTGCAGACGGTCCATCCGTCGGCTTCATCAATGAAGACTTCGTAAGTTCCCATATTGATCATCGGTTCGATGGTGAATGTCATTCCCGGAACGATAAGCATACCTGTACCGCGCTTGCCGAAGTGCTCAACGTCCGGTTCTTCATGGAACTTGATTCCTACGCCGTGTCCGCACAGGTCGCGTACTACACTGTATCCGTTTTTCTCCGCATGTTCCTGAATGGCTGCACCGACGTCTCCAAGCCGTGCCCACGGTTGTGCTGTCTGTACGCCAATGTCACGGCATTCCTTTGCCACCTGTACCAGGCGTTGCATTTCCGGCTTCACTTCTCCAATCATGTACATTCGTGACGCATCCGAGAAATATCCTTTATAAATAGTGGAAACGTCTACATTCACAATATCTCCGCTGCGCAGGAACTCTTTCGTGCTTGGGATGCCATGACATACCACGTCATTGATGCTTGTACATACACTTTTGGGAAAACCTTCGTACATGAAAGGGGCAGGTATTGCATCATGATCCGTTGTAAATTCATAAACCATGTGGTCAATTTCCGCAGTGGACATTCCTTCGCGGATGTTTGCAGAAATGTAATCCAGCAGTGCGGTGTTGATTTTGGCACTTTCGCGGATACCCGCCAGTTGTTCTTCGGTGCGCAATAAGTGGCGCGACGGTAGTTTATAACCTTCCTTTTTATAGTGTTGAATCTTCACTTCTACTTCGTCGGAATAGTTTTTAGGAGCAAACCGGACTCCTTTTATGAACTTCTTCATTGTCTTTTTCTATTAATAGTTGCTACAAAAGTACACAATAAAATTCATAGTGTCCTCACTGTTGTGATTTCACTTCTCGAATTATCAATTCGCTTCACCTGTATCTGGGTCTTGATCCGCTCGCGCAGTCCTTCTACATGGCTGATGATACCCACTTTTTTGCCGCCCATCTGGTGCAGTTTCTCCAGTGTGTCCATTACTGTGTTCAGATAATCACTGCTCAGGGTTCCGAATCCTTCATCAATGAACAATGTATCTACAGACAGGCTATGCCGGCTGAGTGAAGACAAACCGAGTGCCAATGACAGAGAAACCAGGAAACTCTCTCCGCCGGACAGTGTACAGGCCGGACGTGCCGCACCTCCCTGATATAAATCGCGCAGCAGAATGGTGAGTGAACCTGCCTGACATTCCAACTCGTAACGTTCGGTCAGGCGTTGCAGGTAGAAGTTTGCTCCATTGAGCAATTCTTTCAGTACGAAGCTCTGGGCAATATTTCGGAAATTCGTTCCTTTCTCGTCACCAAAGTGATGGCAAAGGCGGTCCCATTTCAGATAAACCTCCCGTAATTCGTCTGCACGTTTCTTCTCATCTTTTATCCGGGCAATGTTTTTCGCATTCTCTTCCAATTGGATTTTCAGTCGTAAGAGGGTCTGATTGCCTGCTGTGATCTTTTCATCCAAAGCAGTGATAAGACTATCTAGACTTTCAAGGGTTTCTTCTTCTTCCATTTCCGGCTTCTTACTTTGGTGTTCTTCCAGTTGGCCGGTTGTAAGTCTGAAGGCTGTCTGTGCTGCCACTTCTTCTTCTCTAAGCCTCTGCTGTCCGCTACGCAGAGATTCTATTTGTTCGTTGGAGTAGGAGGAAAGAGCGATGAGGCGTGCTTCGTCCATATCCGGGTGTGTGGTGTAGAATGCTGTCAGGCTGGCTTGTAGCTCATCGAGATTCTTCCGGACAGACAGGATGTTCTGTTTCAGTCCGCTGACGTTAGAATTCAGCGTATTCCACGCCATTCCCAGATTCTTGATTTCCATTTTTTCCTTTGCCGTAAGATCCCTCCATTCAGGGAAAGCCGTACAGATCAGTTCTTGTGTGGCGGATATGCTGCTCAGTTCTTTATCGATGAGGGCGACGGCAGCTTTTAATTCCGCCTGTCTGTTCTGTGCAAGTTTATAATGCTCTGCGGATTTCTGTAGGCGTTCGATAAAAGCGGTAGGGGAGCTCTGCCACTCCGTTTGCCACCCTTCCCAAAGAATCAGTGGGCTGACGCGTTCCAGCGTAGTACGAACAATCTCTTTTTCACTTTCCGCCAGTGAATGCTTATTGGTGATATCGTTTTTCAGCTTCGTCAGATTCTTGTCGGCGGTGTCCAATGCATTCCGGGCGGCTTCCACAGCTTTCTGGTGATTATCCTTCAGATGTTGCAGCCGGGAAATATGGTTGGAGAGGGTTTGTACTTCATTTAGTTTGGCATTGACATTCTCCAGATTCAGTTTATTCTCCTGAAATAACTTTTCCAGTATTTCTTTGGTATTGTCGGAGATGCTTGGAATAGAACACCGAATGCATTGCTCTTCTGCTTCCGTTCGGGCAAGATCATGACCTTTTCGGGTCTTTTCTGTTGCCAGGCGGCTGTTCGCTATCATATTCTCGTAAGTTTTGACCTCTGCCCGGTTGCTGTTTAATGCTTGTTCCGCTTCCTTGTATTCTTTCTCTTTTGCTTCCAACGACTGCCGGATAGGGGCAAGCATCGACTGAAAATCTTCGTCCTTGCTGAGCACCTCTATCTTCTGGCCGCATACCGGACACATATCTCCTATGGACAGACGGGCACGGGCTTCTTTGGCCCATTCCTCCACAGCTTCTTTTTGTTTGTCATAAAGCTCTTTGAGGTCATCGTACGCCTTCTTCTGAGTGTCGAATTCGTTTTTAAGTTTCCCGTTCCGGTTCTTGCCGGCTTGCAGATTGGTTTCCAGTGATTTCTCGTTTTCCTCTGCTGTGGCCAAAGCTGTCTTTTTATCTTCCAGTACTATCAGGGCGTTTTGAGCTTTCTGCAAATTCTCTTTGATAGTCTCCAATGTACTTTTCTTTTCTTGCAAGGCACTCCGGTTCATGGAATCAAGCTGTGCGTTCAGTTGGTTTATTTCCTGTTGCCTGATCTGATTCTCTTTGCTTTTCAGATTGAAGTCATTCTCCTTATTTGTGCGTTCTTGCTCTTGGGCAGGTTGCTGCCGGAGCAATTCCACTATCTGCTTTTCGTAAATGGAGATGCGGGAATGTGAGGAGAGCACGGCATTCAAATCGGTGACGATAGACTGGCTCTGCTCGAACATGGGCAGGAACGGTGCATGGGTTTGCAGATATTCTTCAGCAAGAATTAGTTTTGCTTGTTGCTCTTTCATATTCTCCTTCAGCCAAACGCAGCCACTGCTGAGGCGGATGAAATTCTGCTTCAAGCTTTCGGTTTGTTCGGCATTGATTTCTTGTTGCCACTGCTGCTGTTTGAAAGAGGAGAGCCAATTGCGAGCATCCGCAGTGTGATTCCAATCCTTTATCAGTAGTTCTTTCTGCCGGAAGTCATCCGATTGTAACTGTTCTTTCTTCACTTCCCAGATTCTCTGTTGACTTTCTTGAGTAAGGGTGAGTTCAGTATTTCTTTTCAGCCAGTCACGTTTCAGTGCTGCTATGTTCTTTTGCCCGGTATTTCCGTTGATTTCGCTACTTAATGCAGCCATTGTTTCGTTAATTCCGGTCATTTCTTCTTCAGTCAGCACATGGATTCCTTCCAGTTTCCGGTTCTGATTCTCATAGTCTATGCGCTTTTCTTTCGTTATGGCATAAATTCCTGCACCTATTTCAGAATAAATTCCAGTACCTGTCAGTTTCTCCAGGATGTCCGATTTCTCACTTTCTTTGCTCTGAAGAAACTTAGTGAAATCTCCTTGAGCCAATAGGGTGGTACGGCAGAATTGCTCGAAGTTCAACCCTACGGCTTCTTGTATTTCCGCTTTGATTTCGTTTCTCTTGGTGAGTTGGAGGTTGGTTTTGCAGTTTTCCAGCGTCCATTTAGTGTCTTGAATGGCACCGGATGCTTTCCGATGTGCGCGGGCTACGTACCATTTGGCGATGTAAGGTATTTCGTTTGATCCGATAAATTCCAGTTCTGTCCAAGCTTCACTGGTATTTCGTCGCATCAGTTGGCGGCTGTCGTTTATAGCCACATCTTCCTTTTTAGAAGAAAACGTTTGTCCTATATCCCGGTACTTTTCATTTGCTGTGCGTTCCATGCGGGGCGTTTCATTATAGAGTGCCAGGCAAATGGCATCGAGTAATGTTGTTTTGCCGGCGCCTGTTTCACCACAGATCAGGAACAGGGATTCTTCACTTAAGGGGCCGTTCTCAAAATCAATGACGGCATCTTCTATCGAGGCCAGATTCTTTATAGTCAGTTTTTGAAGTTTCATAGTTCACCACAGATTACACGGATTAGCGCAGATTATTCTTTTCTCTCACTTTCTGTACGACACTGCTCATCAGTTCACAGAGTTCCTCGTCCATCTCTTCTCCTTCTGCCTCCTGATAATAAAGTCTGGCTATTTCCAGTGGAGACATTTCCTGCATTTCCTGGATGGAGATGTGCCGGGCTATGTAGTCTGAAGTTTGTTTTTCGCGGTTGGATTTGATATAGCAGTATTTACAGCTTTTTCCTCTTACGGCATTCGATGCCCGTTCATTGCAGTCGGGTGCCAGATAGTCTTTTATCAGAACATTCAAGCGGATATAAGCCGGCTTATCGTCCGGATATTCTTCCAGTAACTTTATGGCTTCTTCAAAGACTACCGGTTCCTTGGGGAGGGTGACGAGTGGTATTGGATTTTCTATTTCTATTGTCCTTATCTGTGGCGCTTCCCGTCCTTTTAATTCGACGATAGATACGGAGTGCGGATAAGCTTCGTCGAAACTGACGGGTAGGGGGGTACCGCAATAGCGTGCATGCCGTCCGTTTCCTTTGATGTTCTGCGGACAATGAATGTGTCCGAGTGCCAGATAATCGTATCCTTCGCCCATGGAACTGATGGGGACGTATTCTATTCCACCCACGGTTTCGTCATGCCCCGTTCGGTCGCTGCCTTCTATGGAGAGGTGTGCCATTAATACAACGGGCAATCCTCCCGTGTTCATTTTTCCTACTTCGTCCAGCAATGCCTGGAAGAAACGTGCTTGCCGTTCTTCGCGTGGCGTTTCAGTGTCCAGCATCGGGAAATTCTGTGGATAGACGTGGGGGACGGCAATGATATATCCTTTCAGTGCTGCTGCTTCATCTATTACTTCCACGATATGTTTTTCCAGATTCACTTCTTCCCGGGTACGTTCGATGTTTCCCACGACTTTCACACCAAAATGGTTCCATAGACTGCTGTCTATTTCCAGTTTAGAACTGCTGTCGTGGTTTCCGGCAGTTACCACAATTGTCATTCCGGGACATGCCCTGTGAATTTCGAGCATACCATCCGTGTACATCTTTTGTGTGGCTGCCGATGGGGTGGAGTAGTGATAGATGTCTCCGCTCACTACCATTGCATCCGGCATTTCTTCTGCTACGATGCGGGTTAGTTGTTGCAAAAATGCTTGTTGCTCGTGGCTACGGTCATAATTATATAATGTATGTCCCAGGTGCCAGTCGCTGGTATGAAGTATTTTCATTGATAATATTGTTTTATGCTTTCAAAAGTACGCAGAATATGGAAGATACGCAATCCTCTTTAAAAATCTCTTTTCCAAAAACTGGGAATTCTCTGATTTTTAATTAGTTTTGCAGTCTAATTTCTCTATGATGTAGACCTTTTGTTCCTTGTGTGGTAAAGAATGGGTACACTTGGAGACTAAACTGTAATTTCGATGAAATATTTGCAAATAATAATCAGAGTGTTTATTATATTAGTTGCTTTTCTTTTAAATGCTGTTAATGTATTTGGCGAAGTATCCTCAGCATTTAAACCGGGCAATGAAGATAGAATATTGATTCTCAACGCATACAGTGGCTCTTCCCGATGGAGCAACGACTTTATCATCCCTATTTATAATTCCTATCAGCATAAAAATTCTCCTTATGTAGTGGATGTGGAGCACATGGGCAGTCAATTTATGCATTTACAAAATGCAGAAGAATTATTGGAATATGAAGAAAGTCTCTTTGGAAAATATGCAGACAATCCTCCAAAACTCCTGATTCTTTTAGGTAGTGCTTCCTGGGGGGTGCTGAGAGATGATATAGAAAAACAATGGAAAGATGTCCCTGTGATTCTTTGTACGGAGACGGATTACGTCGGTCCGCAAGAGGCTTATCTGGAGAGGCGCGCCATTCCGGTAGAAGAGAGAACTCCCTTGAAAGATTATAAAGGAGATTTGTCGCTGACTGTATTCTATGTACCTGCATATCTCAAAGAAACAGTTTCGCTGATGCAGGATTTGATGCCTGAAATGGATGAGTTGATATTTCTGTCGGATGCCCGGTATATAAGTGCCCAATTCCGTTCGGATTTAAAAGAGATTGTGAGCAAGAACTTTCCCGAACTTGAAATAAAGGATTATGTTGCCGGTGTAATGACTACCGATGCATTGGCGGATTCATTGAGCCATGCAGAGGCAAACAGCGGAGTTCTCTTTTGCTCATGGCATCAGGATACTCAAAAAGGGAATGTCGTATTAACCAATAATATTTCCAGAATTCTGAGCTATTATTCCTCTTCACCTATCTTCTCATTAGATAATACCGGATTGCAGCGGAACGGCCTGGTAGGCGGCTATTTCTTTGATGAAAAAACTGTTGGAAGAAAAGTGGTTGAGATTACCAACGGTGTTTTATCCGGTGTCAACGAGAAAGGAGCCCGCATCGTAGACTGTGGTGTGCCTACTCCCATGTTCAACTATTACGATCTTATGGAAGCCGGATTATCGCCTGGCTTGTGTCCTCCCAATTCAGTCTTTTATATGATGCCGCCCTCTTTCTGGGAACAACATAAATATAGCGTCATAATTGCCATTGTAGTCATCATGCTCTTGTTTATGTGGCTGCGGATGGGGTGGCTGTCCAGAGCAAGAAAAAAGCAGGAAGAACAGATCAGACTGATGACCAGTTATCACAGTTTGTTTGAGAATATGCCCATCGTTTATTTGAAACAGCAACTGATTTACGACTCTGCGGGAAAGATTGTGGACTATATCACTGTAGAAGCCAATCCACGTTTTGAGAAATACTTCAAATCCATGGGTGAGGTCATCGGCAAAAAAGGAAGTGAGGCGGATCCGAAAGGTTTTGAAAGGATGTGCCACCTCTATAGCATGGTTACTTCCACTCAAAAGGAACTTTCTTATCAATACTATTACGAAAATATAGGTAATTATTTCAATGTGATTCTGACGCCTTCCAAGCATAAGGGATTCATTGATGTTTTCTGCGTAGACAATACCGAACTGGCCGAGACACAACAGATGTTGCGTTCCGCTAATCATAAATTGTCAATGTCGCTGGATGTGGCGAATATCGTTCCCTGGAAATGGGATCTGGAAAAGGGTACTATGCTCTGTGATGTGAACCGTCCGGTGGAGCTTAGCCATGACGACAGCATGATGAACGAAGATCAGCTTTCCGTACCCGATTACCAATATTTTGCCAAAATCTGTAAGGAAGATAGGGAACGGGTAAAGAAAGCCTATAAGGAACTGACGGAAGGTAATGTTTCTAAAATTAAGGAAGAATATCGTGTGATAGTCCGCAAGAATGGCGTGGCGCGTTATGAATGGGTTGAGGCTCAGGCCACGGTTGATAAGCGGGATGAAAAGGGCAATCCGATTACTTTGATCGGTTCTTCTCTCGTGATCACCGGGCGAAAGAAAATGGAAGAAGATTTGATTACGGCAAAAGAAAAAGCAGAAGAATCCAATCGTCTTAAATCAGCTTTCCTGGCTAATATGAGCCACGAAATACGTACCCCGCTCAATGCCATTGTCGGTTTTTCCAGTATTCTGGCGGATGCGGAAGAGCCGGAAGAAAAAGAAGAATACATCAATATTATCGAGAACAATAATACCCTGTTGTTGCAACTCGTAGGAGATATTCTGGATCTTTCCAAGATTGAGTCCGGAACACTTGAGTTTGTCTATTCTGATATAGATCTGAATGCCTTGTTTCAGGAGTTGGAAGAATCCGCCCGGCTCCGCCAGAAAAATGATGCGGTTGTCATCCGATATCTGCCGGAAATGCCGGATTGTTTTGTAAACATTGAGAAGAACAGGCTGACACAAGTGGTAACCAATATGATGAATAACGCTATGAAGTTTACCCCCAGTGGAAGCATCACTTTTGGTTATCATCTGAAAAATACTGATTTTCTCTATTTCTATATCACGGATACGGGATATGGAATTGAAAAAGACAAGAAAGATACTGTGTTCGGTCGTTTTGTAAAGCTTGATTCGTTTTCGCAGGGCACAGGACTGGGACTCTCTATTTGCCAAAGTATTGTAGAGAATCTGGGTGGTGAGATTGGTGTGGAATCGGAACCCGGCAAGGGCTCTACTTTCTGGTTTACTCTTCCTTATCGTCCCGTTGAGCTCAAATCAGTGAGGGAACAGAAGGAACACCGGTTGAATAAAGTAGAGAGCAAACTCACAGTTCTGATAGCTGAGGATAATGAGAGTAATTTCCTGTTGTTCGAATCTATCCTGAAGCGTCAGTACAACATTCTCCATGCCTGGGATGGGGAAGAGGCGGTGGAGCTATTCAAGCAATACAACCCCCATCTGATATTGATGGATATCAATATGCCTAAAAAGACCGGTTACGAAGCTACACAGCTTATACGCGAAATGTCGCCGACGGTCCCGATTATGGCAGTGA
>ERZ827108.2739-NODE-2739-length-17081-cov-6.260954_pt1 | contig 17081 bp, 11 predicted proteins | sample MGYA00519921_ERZ827108 | MGnify/ENA primary metagenome ERZ827108 (study PRJEB31778, sample SAMEA3449258) | human gut metagenome | biome: human gut; feature: human-associated habitat; material: faeces | place: United Kingdom | collected 2010/2012 ... | reverse complement strand
TTTTGAAATTTTTCAATTTTTTTGTATTTTATATTTTGTATCTATTTTTTATACATTTTAGACTATTTCTCATTAACTTTAAATCCTGCGAAAGTAACCGGCGCACACTCTACGTAACGTTTTGAACTGAACATATGCAGAAAAATGCTGCCGCATCTAAAGTCTTCTTAGCCTTTGATGCGACAGCTCCTTTTTCAATACTCTCCATAAATATGCTGTCTTATCGCTGTTGATCCGCTGTCATTTTTCAGGCTTCACGGTTAATTTTTTAAATAGCTGAAAAATGTTTTACCTTTTTCCCCTGGCTTCCCTCAATTTGCTATCATCGATTATTATTCAATGCCATTATTCTTATCCTATATTCCTGTTTATTCTTTTTTGACTTTGCACGCAAAGATATCTCTGTTGTGTTTTTAGGCAATATCTGACCATTTTTTAAGCTTACACTCTTTCCTCCATAAATATTTTTTAGATTTGGATAATAATACGCATATGCATTAATTAATACAAAATCCGAATTCATTTTATATGTAAATTTTCCATTAAGTATTTTTCTTTTCAGCCCAACAGCTCCCGATTTTTGAAGTAACGGCTTACAATCAAGTACACCTATCTTTATGCTTTTAAAAGGATTTTCCCATTTATATACAGTATACGTACACACCTTCGTGTATGTTTTTTTATTAACCGTTACGCTCACCTTAATTTTAGTTGTTCCCGGAGATAACGGCGTAGTTTTATAGCCTGCATAATAATTCTTTTCATATTTATAGGCGTTCGCTTCGACCCTTGCAACTTTCGGATTAGAACTTTTGGCACTAATAGTAACTTTGGAAGAATACTCCGGCGTAAGAAAATCATCTCCGTAAGATCCCCCTACCTTATGAAGTACCTTGCCGTCTTTCGTTGGCATTTTAGCCAGCGGATTTGCCGCCGCCTGAACTGTTATAGTTGACATCAACAGCAAAAACAGTATCCCAAAAACCTTCATTATTGAAAATTTACTTTTCAAACATCTTTTCTCTGTCATCCTTTTTTCCTCCCATCAAAATTATAACCGACTATTTTCTTTTGCGCATTACGCAGTCTCTTCCATTCATCTCCTTTCAAGCTGCCTCGATATATTAAACAGCTAACTATAATATAGCAATTTTCTTTATAGAAGCAAGATGTGGCAAGCTTTGCGGACATATTTTTTCTAAAAAAATTCACCGCAGCTCTTCTTTGCAAAGATCATGCGATGAATTTTCCTTACTCCTTCGTCTTTTCATTGATAAACTGAAGCTTCGTCTTGGAATACATGATCTTCTGGCTGTGATAAAGGCCAAAATAACCGGACTCCAGATAGCCGACCGACACCGCAATCAGAAAAAACGGCATACAGTCAAATCCAAATAACTCAAAGCTCAGCAGCAGCGAGGAAATCGGTGCGTTTGTGACACCGCAGAATACTGCTGCCATACCACAGGCCGCAGTAAGTGACGGGGAAATACCTGTGGTCTGTCCGAACAGACAGCCAAATGTCGCACCGACAAACAATGTCGGGACGATCTCACCGCCCTTAAACCCGCAGGACAGTGTAATCGCCGTAAAGATCATTTTTAATAAAAAGGCCTCCGGCACCGTTTCTCCGGAAATTGCCTTCTCTACGATATTCATGCCGGTTCCCAGATAATCTGTCGTATGCAAAAGCTTTGTGAGCACAATAACCAATACACCGCCAACTACTGCGCGCAGCCATGCATTTTCTATCTTTGTCTTAAAAAAGCGCTCTGTCCGATGCAAGATCTCGCAGAACAGTATGCTCACTCCCGCGCACAGCAGCGCCAGCAGAACAATGAGAACACCGTTTTTCAGATCAAAATTCACTGATGCCGGGATGGTAAAATGTTCCCCGTGTGCCCCCACCATCTCCGCAATCTCCCTCGCAATCAACGCCGAAATAGCACATGGTACGAGCGCTGCATATTCCATAATTCCGATGCTAATTACTTCCATTGCAAAGATCGCCGCGGTCAAAGGTGTCCCAAAAAGTGCTGAAAAAGCAGCACTCATACCGCACATAATCATCGCTTTCTGGTCATACTCATCCAGCTTCAGCCATTTTCCGATCGTCCCGCCAAGGCTTCCGCCAAGCTGCAGCGCCGCGCCCTCTCTTCCGGCAGAACCGCCGCATGCGTGCGTCAGGATGGTAGACGCAATGATCAGCGGAGACATGCGAAGCGGCACGTATTTTCCGGACTGGATTCCTTCCAGCACACGGTTCGTATCGCTTTTATATGGATCGAATCGATACATTGCGACAATCACCAGACCGGCAAGCGGCAGCAGATACAGCATCCACTCATGTGTCTGCCGAAATCCTGTCACAATTGTAATACAGCGGCCGAACAGCCCAGCCACAAATCCAAGCACCACGCCGCATACACAGGCCAGCAGCAGCCAGCGCCCCAGTATGTATACTCTGCCCACACATTTTTTTACAGATTCCCTGATAAAATTTTCCATGATTCTCCCTCTTTTTTTCTTTTTCCTTTGTTCCAACCCAGAAAGTGTTGAGTACTTTACGCCCCCGCATACGCATCCGCAATCCGCTCACAGTTCTCATAAACCACAGAGCTATCATCCCAATAACTAAATGCAAGCAGCGACTGTGCATCCAGCAGCTCTTTTCCGATACCTACTCCAAGCTTTCTGTCAATCCGCGCCGCAATGTTGTCTTCCGCTCCGCTTACCAGATCAACCACAAGCTGTGGATCTGCCTCTATGACTTTTCCGCTGTAAACAGCCAGATCGCCATAGGTGCTGGTATCCTCATATGCCTCCCCGGCATCTTCTAGCACAGCTTTTGTGAGTGCCTCGGTAAGTCCCTCATAAAATGCATTGCTTCTCAATCCATTTGTGTCGTTATAGAAATCCACACCGACTGCGTGTATCATCTCGTGAAGCACCGTATGGCGCATCCGCGCATCATCCTCTTTGTACTGCTCCAAGTCCTCCTGATTCAGAAAAATTTTTCCGGTACCGTCTGAGAAACCGCCGATCGTTTCCGGAATTGCATCGGACGTCCAGATCTCGATCTCCTTCATTTTTTCGAGCAAATCAATCTGATACGTCTTCTGAAAATAATTGACAAGAAGCTCCCGCGCCTCAAAGATCCAGCTGTAATCGGATTCCTCAAGCGGCGTTCCGGCATCCTCCCACTGAACGCTTTCTGTATACAGATCCTGCATCTCATCCAGGTCTTCCTGAAGGCTCTCTGCATACATGCTCAGATCATTTAACTGCAGCCGGCTCATCTGCACGCCCGCCATGCTCAAATCAGTGTCTGTTTCCTGCTCGCATGATGTGCTCAGTTCTGTCTGGTTTCCTTCCTTAGCTGATATGTTCAGTTCTGTTTGGTTTCCTTCCTCAGCTGATATGCTCAAGTCTGTTTGTTCCGTCTCTGCTTTTGTCCCGCACACCCCAAACTGCAGAAATGCAGCTCCAATTGCAGCCAACAGTGTGCCGCATCGTAGAAGCGGTTGTTTTTTCTCTTGTTTCATCTTTCTGTTCACCTTTTCACTCTTACTTCTCCGTTTTCTGCTCTCTGCGCCTTATTATACTACCATTTCCCGGCGCTGACCATTCCCGCTTTAATTTTTATTATCGTTCAGAACCACGCAAAACGTTTGCGTTTTTAAAAAAACTTGTAACCTTCCGCTCTGTTTACTTGTATTATTAGTGAAGGTACCTCAAGAACAACTAAAGGAGCACTCATGACATGAGAGAACCAGTACAGAAACTGGTCGAACGCTATCAGCAGAATCTTTACGCAGCCGCTTTTAATGTCTGCAAAAACCAGATGGACGCGGAAGATATCGTGCAGGAAGCGTTTCTCCAGTATTACACAAGCAAAAAAGAATTTGACGATGAGCAGCATATCCGTGCATGGCTGATTCGGGTCGTTATTAATAAAGCAAAGAACTGCAATCTTACTTTCTGGCGGCGCAATAAATGCTCGCTTGACGATTATATCGAAACATTAGTGTTTGAAACGCCGGCGTCTAAAGAACTGTTTGAGGAAGTCATGAAACTTCCGGAAAAATACCGGATTGTAATTCACCTGTTTTATTATGAAGATTATTCCGTGCGCGAGATCGCCGATATCCTGAAGCTTTCAGAAAGTAATGCAAAGGTACGGCTGACGCGCGGGCGAACGCTGCTGCGGAATGTATTGAAGGAGGAATGGGACGATGACAAATAAAGAAAAGTACAAAATGGCATTTTCTGCATTACAGCCCTCTGAACGCTTGTCGTGGGAGGCAGAACGTATGATGAGATTACAGAAACAGAAAAAAATGAAACTTGCAGCAGCAATCGTCAGCGGTTGCATCCTTGTCGGCGGCACCGGAACGGCATACGCCGCAAACGTCGGCGGTATTCAGCGCACGGTCCAGACCTGGATCCATGGCGATCAGACAAGCGCCACACTTGAAATCAGTGGAGATGGTTCGTATCAAATGAATTATACCGATGAAAACGGAGAAGAAAAGACCATTGGCGGAGGCGGTGTCTCGTTCGGAGCGGACGGCAGCGAGCATCCGATCAGTGAGCAGGAAATTCTGGAACAGCTGAATGCCCCGGACGTTGAATATGAAACGGATGGAAGCATCTGGGTCTACTATCAGAATCAGAAAATTGAGATCACTGACAAATTCGACAAGGACGGCGTCTGCTACGTGAAAATCAAAAACGGAGATGAGCTGCTGTATCTGACCGTGAAATACCAGAACGGTTTTGCTTACTCGACCAAATGCTATATTGAGCCATGGGCGTTTAACTGATAAAACAGCGCTCTGCGGCAGTTTTCTTTCTGCACGCAGGGCGCTGTTTTTATCCATTACTTCTTATAATATAATAATACACCTTCGTCTCATACGGTCGCACAGTCAGCTCTTCGTTGTACGCCGCCTCGGCATAGTTGCTGATCAGAAGCTCCGCCTGTCTGTCCCTTACAGATAACCATCTCCGCCGCCTGTTCCGCTGCGCTTTTTCCATTGTGCATAAACCGTGATATTTTTCGTCACTTTGTATGATGGTAACTATTCAAAACCAGCTTTACTCAAAGATGAAATCAGGGTGACCTGAGATTGCATTTTTGATTGCTTGGTAAGCATTATCTCCCTGCTTGTGTGCCGTGCCAACGTAGGACATGATTTTCAGATAATCTCTGGCACCTTCCTCAGTTCGGAAGCATCCGGATACTTTGGTCTTGACTTTTATCATCCGAAGATCACGTTCTGCCTGGTTGTTATCAAACGGGACATTGAAGTTATGGATAAAAAGGCAGACTGAGGCCTTGTAATTCGCAAGGCGTTCTACCAGGGCAAGGATTTTTCCTTTTTTTCTTCCGGCCACGTTTTTTCTCCGTGGTTTCGGGAAGTGGATTTTCCTTCCGGGCCTGTTCGATAAGTTCATCATACTTCTTATCGAACTTATGATAGTGATAATAGCTCAGAGAGTCCTTACCTTTCTCTACAGCTTTATCTTTGACCTTTTTCATTTCCAGTAAAAGGTCTGTAAATGCAGATGCCCACTTCTGCTCAGGATGATTTTCATCAATCCCCGTTAATTCACGGAGAAGATGGGCACAGCAGACTGCATGCTGAATATCCGGATAATTCCAGTAGGAAGCCCAGCAGTCATGCATGGCAATCCCTTTGAATTCCGGGAGAACACCGCATTGTTCCATGCCTGCGCTTCCACGTTTGGGACTGATATCAAGATAGGTGTATTCACAGTTTGAGGCATCATGAACCCACCAGAGTTTTTTATCCACTCTGGTTCCTGTTTCATCGAAATGTCCAAGTGCGGAACCGATCATTTTATCCTTGATCTTACCTACTGTTTCACTCAGACTGTCAGCGCATCTTTTTACCATGCTGCTGATTGTTCCTGTTGCAATTGGAATGTTAAAACAATCCACCGTTGATAATATCATCCGCGGCACAAGCAAAAATCCAAAGGTCCGCACGCTTCACAAAATTTCAAACGTCTTTGGAATGACTTTAAGTGAATTTCTTGATTTTCCAGAGCTGAATAATTATTCCTTCGATGATGAAGAAGATTCTGAGCAATAATCTGAGCTGAGACCTTTTGGCGATAACCTTTCCACCTGACGCCTTAAACGCACTCTGCAGACTATACAAACGTTCTGAGCCGTGGTATACTGATCTCACGGAAAGTCAGAACACAGAAAAGGCGGTCTACCCTCTTCGGAGGGGCAACCCTCCAGACGAAAGAAAGGAGGGATGCCGATGTACGTTACATACTCTGATTTAATTCAGGCAGGTATCTTCATCGTCTCTCTCATAGGATTGTGCTACACAGTCTTTGGGAGAAAAAAATAGCCGCCCACTACTCGCAATAGTGAACGGCTGGTGCTAAAAAGTACCAAGTTTTCATCTTATCAAGGGTAGACCGTGTGTTTCTGGCTTTCCCTTTTCTATACTATAACACTTCTTTTTTGATTCTTCAAGTGTTTTCAATTGAACTTATCTGAGACTATGTGAAGAAAACGTCTTCCTTCCATATCCCCCAGCAGCTCCTCCAGCAGATTCTCCTGATACCCGGCCATCTGCTCTTCTTTCACACACCTTGCCGTCCCGCGAAGCAGGGGATGGTGAAGCTGCTCCAGCTTTGCCAGACCATTTTCTGTGATGTGTTCTGCGGAAATGCTCTTCTGATAATCCTCCGGGGACATACGCCAGATCTGAATCCCGTCTCCGAATTTCTGCCACAGCCGGTCGGCAATCCGCATTCCGTCCGGATCGATATCGCCGCTGTAGTAAATGGATGCGCCGCTTTTTAAAAGCAGCGGAAGCAGTTTCTGCGCTGCCGCGCGTGGCTGGCCGGAGGTGCAAAGCAGCGTATACGGCAGGATTTTCTCGCCGGTATTTTTCTGTTCGCCCTGCTTTTCCTCACCGCTTTTTATCAGATGGGCCACCAGATAGCTGAAGACCATCTCATTCTCCACAATATAAATCCGCTCTCCGAGCGGCTCTGCTCCGGTTACTCCGCGCAGGTTCTCCATCGTGATCACAAAGGGCTGGCGCAGTCTGCAAAACGCCTCATAAGCAGGATGTGCCTGCTGTCCCAGGTAGAGCAAAAGCCCGAATGCATGCAGACTTGAAGAAACATTGTCCGGCAGGATCCCGGCCTGCTCCATCCGCTCACGCCACTCATAGGAATTTTCTGGCAGCTCTGCCTGTTCCAGCCAGCATACTGCCTGTGTCAGAAGCTGGCCGGGCAGCGTTCCACGGTCAAAATAATGCGGATTGCCCGAAATATCCGCTGCAAATACGGCAAGTGGAACTTCAAGTTCATCCATGTTTCTTCCTGCCTCCAGCCTTGTAAGTGCCTTCGCGATATGGCATACCAGCTGTTTTGTCTGCTGCGGGTCTTCGGCGTATTCCCGGTTCAGGATCTGATAACCATACTTTTTTTGTGAAAATGCCGCTTCAAACCACCTGACTGCTGCGGACTCCTGGCCTGTTTTTTCAAAAAGAACCGCTGCGGTTTTCTGCCAGAAATCGTTTTTTTCTTTTTCCTTCGTTTCTTTTTGTTCCTGCCTTGAGCACAACGGCTTTCCAAAGTATTCCTCCAAAAGTGCTTTCAGTTCTATCGGCGCAAACCTTGTTTTCTGCAATCCTGCCTCAAATTCAGAAACAGAAAAACGGACCTCTTCCCCATAATATATTTTTCCGGTAATCCCGCCGACTGCGCGGCGTTCTTCTTCTGAAGCGCCGTGCAGCGTGATTTTCCCGGCTGCCCTTCCGTAGGAGCGCCATTTTTTCCAGAGCTCCCCGAAACAGCGTCGATATTCTTCCCTGCTTTTAAAGTAGGTCGCACATTCCCTATCCTTATTATTGTGCATCCAACACTCTCTCCCGTCCATTCCACGTGTAACGGATCACAGTTACCGTTTTTGAATTCTGCGGGCGCAGCAGCTCTGCAATCCGCAGTCCTCTTACCGTATTAAAACAGCCCCACAGTGCCTGTGAATTCATGATGTAATCAAAATCAAGCTTTTCCACAAGCTCAAACATACTGCTGATGTTTTTGTCATCGACTCCGGCAAACGCTTCATCGAGCGCCACCATCCTCGGATGATCCTTTCTTTCCGCCTTTTTATACTGTGCGTTCACGGCTGCAAAAAGCGGAACGTACATTGCCATCGCCTTTTCACCGCCGCTGAAGCGGTTGAAAGCCGCGTTCGTCAGAAGCTTTTTCGGTTCCTCTCTTCGCTGGAAATACATATGGAATTCAAACCATTTCCGGTAATCCAGTGCATCTCTTACGAGCTCCATGTAATTGATGATTCCGTTTCCCTCTTCTACCTTCATCTTCTCCATGCAGATCCGACTGCGGAAGTGAGCAGCCACCCGTTCAATATCCTCCATCGATAAAAGCGACCGGTCGCGAAGCAAAATCTGCTCCAGCTCGGCGGTGTCAAGCTCGCTGTCATTTTCCGCCTTATGCGGCTTCCAGTCCAATGAGAAGCTCAGTCCCATCGAGGTGTCCATCGCTTTCATAAGGTTTGACATATCCGTCACCCACTTCCGGCTCTCTGCGATCCGGTCTGTCAGCTGCTGGCTGATTGTCTGTGAAAGGATATCCTCAAACAGCTCCCGGTCTTTCTTCTGGATCAACAGCTCTGTCTCATCGATTACTGCCTTTAAAATCTTGTAAAATTCCTCCAGATAAACCTTCTTACCGTTCCAGACGGATACGACGCGCACACGACTGCGCAGTGCGCTACCGCCCTCTTCCCCGTCTGGCTGTGCCGCCTCAAAGCAGTTTTCCACGGAAGTTCCGTAATTGATCAGGCTTCCATTGTGTTTCTGATAGACCTGCAGAAGCGAATTCAGCAGTTCACCGGATTCTCTGTTTTTGTCACTCTCCCGGAGAAAACCTGCCGCCATTTTGGCACATTCCGGCAGTGATCTGCCCTCACGGTCCAGTACAAGCTTCAGAGAAAGCTCTTCCTCGAAATACGTTCGGAGATTTGTCTCTGTCTCAATTTTCCGCTGCAGCTCTTCCTTTCTCTTCGGCTCCTCTCTTTCCAGACGATTCAGACGGTCTGCAAATACTGCGAGTCCTTCGCGCAAAGAAGCAGTATCTCTTTCTATCTGTTTCAGTTCTTCGCGCAGCTCCTTCAGCCGATTTGCCTTTTCCGCAATATCCGGCCGGCTTAAGTAGTCTTCGTACTGGCGGATCTGAATCTCACACTCTTTTCTTTTTGTCGTATAGCCGCGTTTTTCGACGAACGCATCATCCAGCTGCTGCTCATCGCGTTCCATTGCATCCCGTTTCAGCGCAGCATTGTTTTGTTCTGTTGCCATCTGCAGCACGTTCTGGCGGATTTCCTGCCAGATACGGCGATACTCGCCCGCTGCATCCAGCGCCTCCTCATACGCTTTCTCTGTCCTACCATAAGGGAACGGCGTGCACTTTTTCAGCATTACCTGATATTTCTGATTTTTTCTCTCACCGGCTTCTCTTTCCTGCGTCTCCTTCTGGTCACGCAGAGTTCTGGCCATCTCAGCCGCAAATATGCACTGACGCTCCAGCTCCAGTGCACCATTGATTCCTGAAAATCCCGGTATTTTCCGGTATTCCTCCAGCAGCATTGCAAGCGCGCCTGTGATTTCTGCGATTTCCTCTTCTGCGCCCTGCACAGATGCTTCCAGTTCGCGCTGCAGCTCTTCCAGTTCATGGATTTTCTGTTCTTTCCGGCGCGCCCTTGCAAGTGTTCCGATAAACTCCGCTTCGCCGCTTTTCTCTGCGCGCCCAACCAGCATGCCCTGCCGGAACCATCCATCCGTTCCCAGATAAATGCCATTTCCGTTTTCTTCCTTATATAGATTGCTCAAAATGCAGCCGACCATTTCTTTCAGTGCGGGATCCAGTGCTTCACTGATCTGCAGACCGTCAAATACCGAGCTTCCTTTTTGCCATGCAGATAAAACCGTATCCTGAAACTCCGGGTATTTTCTGCGGATGACTCCAAAATCCGCTGCTGAGACAACAAGCGCATCCAGGATTCCTGCCCTTTGCAGCTGTGCCTCCAGCCTTGCACAATCTGCATCGTCCAGCTTTGCTGAAAATTCCACCGTTTTATAAAACGGCACCGCTGTGATTCCCATTTCCTGCAGTATGCGCCTCGTCTGCTCCGTCTGCGGATCACGCTCCGGTTCCAGCTCCGGCTGGTTTAAAATGCGAAGCAATTCCTCGCCGGTCTCTTCCAGGCGTTTCTTCTCTGTTTTCCATTCCTGCTCTTTTACGGCCTTTTTATCCAGTAACAACGCTCTCTGTACATCGTAATCGTCCCGAAGCAGCTCCTGAATCGCGCCTGCATCCTCCACGGATCGGTATTCCTGAATCATCTGCTCTGCTTTTTTCAGCACTTCCTGTTTTGGATGCCACCATTTTGCACTTTTTTCTGTTTCAAAAAGAGTCACGATCCACTGGTCAATGCTTAAATTTACCGCTTCCTGTGCCTGCTCCAGCTCCTGCTCTTTTCTGGCGCTTTCCTTTCTGCACTGCTCCAGCTCGCTTAAAACCTCATCATACGCTGCCGACATGGCTTCATACTGCGCAATCACCCTGCGGCACTCTTCCAGCTGGCGCCTCAGTGCATCCAGCTCTTTTCCAATTTCGTCACGCGCAAAGCCTGTAGCTTCCCCGATGCTTCTCATCGCGGCTTCATGCTGCTCCCACTGCAGAATTTCCTGCTGCTCCAGAAGCTCCTCCTGCTGTTCCTGCAGCTCCTGACGCTTTTGCTCCAGACGATCTTCTATCTCCCTCAGCTGCTGCTCCGCTTCCCAGATCCGCTCTTTGTACTCCTGAATCTTCGACTCCCACCGTGCTTCTTTTTGGGCTGCCTCGTCCCTCTGTGTTTTCGCATAATCCAGCTTCCGGTCTATTTCTTCCAGATCCAGATCCAAAAGTCCGTTTCGCTCTGTTTCCGCAAGCTGTTTTCGCTCTTCCAGCGCGTTCAGCCTGTCGGTGCTTTCTTTCTGGCGCTCTTTTGTTTCTTTTATTTCCTGCTCCTGCTTTTCCAGCTGCTGCTGCATGCCGGAAACTTCCTGTCTTTTCGCCATATATGCCTGCGCCTTTTTTGCAAGCATGTATTGATTGTACCTTGTATACTCATTCCGAATAATCTTCACGTCATCAAATGCACGGTTCAGCATTTCCAGGCTGTCCTGAATCTCATCCATTTTTTCCATGGCATCGACCATCGCACGCAGATCCTCATCCGTCAATGTCTGCAGCGAATCATTCAAAATCTCATATACCTTTGTCGGTTTGAATTCCTTGGAAAGCTTCGGCGCCCGCACCTTTACCAGCAGCCGGATAAACTGTTCGTACTGCTCTGCCTTGCGGAATCCGAAAATATGCTGGTTTACCAGCTTTTTATACTCGCTCTGGCTGTCAGTAAAGAGATTTTCCTCTCCAAGTACCGCTTTCACTTCGCGCTTATCAAGTGGAATCCGGCTGGAGCCGATTTCTTTGTACAAATGCAGATCTGTTCCGATCCTGCTTCCGTCCAATAAAAGAAAGCCCCAGAAATCCATTGGTTTCCCGCGCTTTGCCCTCTGTCCGATGCCGATCGTCCGGTATTCGTCCGACTCTTCCTTTTTAAATTCCAGATACAGATAGCCGGTCGCCTCGTCTCTTCCCTCTTCGCCAAGGAAATAGTATTCCATTCTCCGGTCGCTGGAGCCAAACGGATCCAGGCGGCTTGGTGTACGGTCACCATCTAATACAAATGGAATAAAACTCTGCGTTGTGATTGACTTACCGGAGCCGTTCTGTCCACGCAAAAGCAGCTTTCCGTCTTCAAATTCGAAATCCTCTTCATCGTACAGCCAGAAATTGACAAAACCGATGCGGTTCATCTTCCAGCGATTGTTCATCTTCTTTTCCTCCCGTTTGTGAGCCTCCCGTGCCTGTTCCAAACCAGAGTCTGACATGTCAGCAACACGCTGACTCTGGTTTGCCTCGGATCAGTATGAGATACCGTTTTCTATCCGCCCAATACTGTTATTTATTTTCCCGTCTGCAATTCACCTCACCACCTGTAGAGGTGGAATTCGGTTATGAAGCCGGATTTCCGGTATCTCCCTCAAAGTCATCCGGATAAACTCCGGTCAGTCTGCCAACGGCCGGCGGCAAAATCACCTGATGCTCCACCTGCCTCAGCATCATCCAGTTTTTCATATATTCTGTCACTGTCTGCAGCAGCTTTTCCTCTTCCATTTCACGGAACTCTTTGCTCCAGCCACTCTTCCACTGTTTCCGGCAGGAAAATAACAGATCTGCAAATTCCTCATCGGTCAGATAAATGCACTCATCCTCTCGTTTTTGCAGCCTCCCTTTTTCAAGCTCTTCCCGGATCCTTCCGCACAGCAAAAGCACAAGCTCCGGCAGCATCGCATCTCTTGGATGCACTGCGCCGTAGCAGTCATCCTCATCCAGCGTCAGGCAGGCCATATTTTTGTAGATATCCAGATTTCCGCCCAGATTTTCCCCGAGATATTTTGCCACCCACTGGCGCTGATTTTTGAGATAATAAGCATCGGCATCCTCGTTTCCATCCCAGTACATCACCGGGCAGACCGCAAGCTGCCGGTAAACGCGGTTGATGCGCATGGCTCCTCTGTTTTGCTCGACCTCATCGAAATCTGCCGTCTCAAAATCCCGCCATGACTTATATCCGGAAATATCCACCGGAAAGCTGCTTGCAAAGTACCTGGAATACCCCGTATTTTCGTACAGTACCTCCTGTCCGGCTTCCGTACTGAAGGCCTCGCTTTGCCCTTCATAAACACGGAGCATCTGCAGCTTTTCCATATATAAAAGAACACGCACCAGTGATTTTCTCTGTGCAAAAGAGGTCCAGTCAACCGTCATATACTCAGACAGCCGTGCCTCCACATAAGAAATCAGCTCCGAGAGCAGAAACTGCTTCTGCTCCTCCATATCCTCCAGGTACATCAGCACAATGCACAAAATACAGTAATCTCTGATGTCTGTAAATTCCTGGATTCCCATAAACGGCTCTGCATGAGCCGGTTTCTTTTCCAGCTTCAGCAGATGCTCCGTATGAACCAGCTTCCATCCGAGCTGCTCCCGGACAAAGCGCTGAAACTTCGGAATATCCCGTTTGACCTTATAGTAGCTTTCTCTGTCCGTATCGCGGCAGATCCAGAATTGCTCAAATAATGTTCTGATCTCGTTCATACTTCTTTAAACTCCAATACAAATGACGGCATCACCAGATCGCCGTCCTCACACTTCAGCACGCAGTTTCCTTTTTTGCGGATCATCCGGTATTCCTGTCCGTATTCTGTCCTCCCAAGCTTCTGTGAGCTCATATTCGCCTGCGCGATCCACTGCAGAAAAACGGTGCGCGTTTCCGCTGAGATGATCTCCTGAATCTCCGAAAAAATAATTCTGTCTTCCTTAATATAATGCAGCACGATTTCCTTTTGCCGCCTCGCCTTGCTCAGATACACCTGACGCTGCATCAGCTTCTCCATCGATTTGTCTTCAAATCCCCGTTTTTCTTTCTTTTCCCGGTAGCTTCTCGTATGCGGCTTCAGCAAAAAGGAAGCAGGCTCTTCCCCGTAAACACTGCTATTGATCGAGTCCTCTTCGCGCGGCACGATCGTCTTAAAATGCTGGATTTTCTGTATGCCAAACACATGCGCCGATACTCTCCTGGCCTCATCGAGATCCTCGCACGCCAAAAACAGCTCAAGAAACTTTTTATATTCATTTTTTCTGCTGACTCCCATATTCTGGATCTGCACAAGCAGCGCCGCATTCTGAAGAATGCTTCGGATCACATCATTCGTAATTCGAAGTACCTTCTTACATTCACACTCCCGTTTTTCCGAGTCAAGGAACCAGTTTTTCAGGGATTCCCATTTCCCCATCACATTTTCACGGATGCCTGCTTCTGCGTTTTTCTGCATTTCCAGCATGGCGTGTGGAATCTCCAGTTCGCTGCGCACCACCTTTTCCAGAAGCTTCTCCTCCATAAGCGCCTCATTTTTCCGAAGCGTCTGCTCGATCCGTCTTGAGTGGCGCTGCATTTCCTGAACAAATTCTTTCAAATACGTAACAAATTTGTCCTTATGCGTGACAAATTCAATCGATTTCATCAGCTGCTCCGATTTTCCGGAGTAAAAATCCCGCAGATAGTCCTGATAATTCTGATTCAGTCGTTTAAAATCCTCCTGCAAAAGATTCCACCATTCGTTCACTTCCTTCAGTGACGCCTGCTCCATTTCCGGCGCCTCCTCAAGGCTCTTTTCCAGACGGACAAAAAAATTGGTGGAAAGACTCCCCGATTCCAGAAAAATGTTTTCCAGCCGAACCGTCAGACGTTCAATTTCCACCGCATATTCCGACATCGAATATTGATACTGTTTATTTTTATAGTCTGCAATCGTATAAACTCTCCCCGGATCCTGAATTGGAGTCAGATTTTTCCATTTTACCAGTGCCTCCAGATCCAAAACCAGCTGCTCCATCGTGTAATCCGAAAATTGCTCCTCTTTTTTCAGAAGCTCCAGCACATCTTCTTTGTAGAGCTGAAAGTTCATTTTCTCATATTCACGGTAAAAGCAGCGCATGATCTGACGATAGACCGGTGCGTTTGGAACGGAAAGATAGGAAGTTTCATTGATCGGTTCTAAGTAGTGCATGACATCCTTTCCAGCTTGTACAATTCAGCAAAATAGATCAGTAAAACGGAAAACTATTCATTTCAGTATATAAAAACAACTGATCTTTTTATGTTTCTGCTGTTCTGTATTGCAAATCTTTGCTTTGATTCTTACTATGATGTCAGGGGCAAAATACCTTTCACCCCTGACATCTTATTATTTATCCATCATACTATATTATAGTTCCAAATTCAACGCTATCAGACATAATAATTTCATAACGCTTCAGAGGCCGGCAAAATTTCGTAAAATATACGTAAAACGCTTGCGTTTTTAAGTACACTCGTCAAAGCGGATTGCGAATATTCTCTTTACCACTGACTTTGAACAGTAACTTACTTTGCGCAGGTCACTCTGCCATCCTTGCTGTAATCAAATTTCCCGTCATTTTTTTCTTCCAGCGCTTTGATCATGTGGTAGGTATATTCATTGTAGGGTGTCGGAATTCCAAGCTCTCTGCCCATCCGAACAAGCGCACCGGAAAACATATCAATCTCTGTATGGCGGCCTGCATCCAGATCCTGCAAGGTAGAATACCGCGCGGATGGCGGAACCGCGCTTCCATGGCTGGAGGAACTGTCTGCTTGGCTGATGTCAATTCCTTTTGCCGCTGCGACCGCTTCCAGTTCCCGTCTGAGGCCGCCGCTGATCTGCTTCATATGAACACTGTCCTGATAGCATCCCACCCCTGCGCCAAGAATAGCCTGCGGCAGATTGTTACAGACATTCAGCCGGAATTTGCTCCAGATTTCTTCTCTGATGTGTCCCGTGACACGGTAATGCAGCCCCGTATCTTTAAAAAGAGACTCTACTGCCTGTACCCGCTCACTCTGATACGGCGCAGTAAGTTCCCCGAAAATGATTCCGATCGTTGTCTCCGGATTGAAATAATATCCATTTTCTTCTTTGTGGGAGGCAATTTTAATCAGTGAGTGCAGGACATGGGAAGCTCCGATCTTTTCAGAAATGAGTTCTTCACTGTCTACCCCGTTCATAAGGCTCATAACAGTCGTATTCTCACCTGTTATCATTCGGATGCCCTCCAGTGCAGCTGGCAGCGCACCGTATTTCAACGCAACGATCAGCAGGTCTGTCTCTCTTGCATCCTGTGGTGTCCATACCTCAGGATGATACACTGTGCCATTGATCAGACAGCCTTTTTTCATGCGTTCTGCGCGCTCTCCTTCTGCGATCACGCCCAGTCTGATATCCTTCCGTCTGGAAAGTCCCCATATCACATAAGAGCCAACTGCTCCTGCACCGAGAACGGCGACTGTTTTTATCTCCATTTTCTGTCTCTCCTTCTTTTTTGTATATTTTTGCTACTGCTCAGAACCAACTTCCAAAATGCTGCGCATTTCGTCAAATCTGTCAATAATTCTTATTCTCTCCTGATTTCAACTTGAATTTATCGCCATATTCCACTCTTGAGTTACACCTGCTTATAAATAATCGGTTCGTCATATCCAAAAGTTTTCTTTCCATTAACTTCCATGCTTTCAGATACCTTTTCTTAGAGTACAGAAAAACCCCGGAAACCTTAGGATTCCGGGGTATCTTACGCTTGGACACATGGTATCTTCTGATACTGATTTATATATTATTATCTGTCAATCAGTGATTACTCGATGATTGTAGCAACACGTCCTGATCCTACAGTACGTCCACCTTCACGTTTGTGAGGTTCTTAAAATCTCATTATTTCCTGTGATTTTCGTGTCCATATTGTCCTGTATTGCCGATTTTCCGAGTTATATTTTAATTCTCTTTACATTTTAGTATCAAAATGGTATCACAGCCCCATTTTTATGCACTGGCAACTTTCCGATTGCGGATTCCTGTCCTGACTGTTATAATCGAAACATGGGTGCTACCATAACGGTAGGCGGTTAGTCCTTCAACAGAGGGACTGTGGTCTACACTCCGTTGCGGTCGGTGCTAAACGAGTGCCACCGGCACTCAGCACCCCTCTGATTACATAGAAATCCCCAGAGTTTTCTGGTGGAAATCTCTCGAAAGGAGGGCTAAGCCATGAGTATTGTTGACTTCATAGCTGTGGTTAGCTTCGGCTTAACCTGCTTTGGTCTTGGATATACCTTTGGCAAAGATAATAATAAATCACAAAAATAACCGCCCCAGCCTGCAAACTGAACGGTTATTTTTAATCAATTAAGTAAAACAGGACTAACCGTCTATCGGTAGCACTCTTTTTCTATAATCATATTATCACGCATCTGTGAAAATGTCAAAAAGTTCTTTTTCCATAGTATGTAATACGAATTTGAAAATACTTAT
>ERZ827108.2732-NODE-2732-length-17120-cov-29.927395_pt1 | contig 17120 bp, 15 predicted proteins | sample MGYA00519921_ERZ827108 | MGnify/ENA primary metagenome ERZ827108 (study PRJEB31778, sample SAMEA3449258) | human gut metagenome | biome: human gut; feature: human-associated habitat; material: faeces | place: United Kingdom | collected 2010/2012 ... | reverse complement strand
AGCAGGCCCAGGCCCGCCGGTGATGAATGGGATCTTTAAAGTTTGCCATTGGACTCGAGCCTCCTTCCTTACGAAATACTGCCGGCGGCCTTTACGATCTCTTTCCGGTTTCTTCTTCCGCCCTCGTGCTGCTGGATCGGAGTCCTTAAAGTTAAGCTTTAAGATGTCGGTCTGTTCACGATCGGTCTTTGATGAAGAAACTTCTGGAAAGTGGCATCTCTTGGAACTTCCAGTTCCTTATCTCCGGCTGTTTTCTTTCTGTGACTATACTATATCACAGCCTTAGTGTTTCGTCTATTCGCAGACCCTACAATCTTGCCGTGCAATATTTGTGCATATTCAGGATTGAATAACACATGCTGCTTGTGGTATAATAAATATGTTGGGCGCGTGTACGCCAACATAAAACCGCTGCTTCTTGGAAAAAAGAAGCAGCGGTTTTTCGCTATATTGGCTTCCCCCGAGGGGGAAGCTGTCAGTGGCCCCGACCACTGACTGATGAGGGGCAAGTCTGCCATAGTCACCCGTTTGCGGGCAGCTACAACAAACTCGCCCCTCATCCGGCCCTGCGGGGCCACCTTCAGTCTACGCGCTAAGAGCCGCCTTCGGCGGTTGCGCTCCGACACGCGCCTGCGGGCGCAGCCCCTCGGGGGAAGGCATAAGTGTTACATCGTTTCCGGTGCGGTGACCTTGAACATCGTCAGGATGTTGTGGATGACGCCGCGCACGGCCAGGCACAGCGCAATGCGGCCCTGCTGCACGGTGCCCTCCGCATCAAGGATGCGGCAGGCGTTGTAGAAGCGGTGGTAGGCGGACGCCACATCAATGCAGTAGCGGGTGATGCGGGCCGGGTCGTACTTCTCGGCGGCAGCGGTGATCTCAGCGGGGAAGGCAGCCAGCAGGCGGATCAGTGCCTGCTCGGCGGGGTCAGTCAGGACGCTGGCGTCCACGGCCTCGGCACCTTCAAACTTCACGCCCTCGCTCTCAAGCTTCTTCAGCACAGAGCAGATGCGCGCGTGGGCGTACTGGACATAGTAGACGGGGTTCTCGCTATCGTTGCGCACGGCCAGATCAAGGTCAAAGTCCAGCGTGGAGGAGCTTTCGCGCTGGTTGAAGAAGAAGCGCGCGGAATCAATGGGCACCTCGTCCAGCAGGTCGGTCAGGGTGATGGCCTTTCCGGTGCGCTTGCTCATGCGGACCGGCTTGCCGTCACGCATCAGGTTGACCATCTGCATCAGCACGATGTCAAGGCGGCTGCCGTCCAGACCGATGGCGTCCATCGCGCCCTTCATGCGGGCCACATGGCCGTGGTGGTCGGCGCCCCAGACATCAATGGCCTTGTCAAAGCCGCGCACGGCCAGCTTGTTGTAGTGGTAGGCAATGTCGGCGGCAAAGTAGGTCGGGATGCCGTTGGCGCGCACCAGCACCTCGTCCTTGGCCTCCTCCTCGCTGCCGTCCTCGGTTTTGCGCTTGTTCACAACGCCGTACTTGGCGGCGTACTGGGCGCTGCGGTACATGATGGCACCGTCCTCGGCCTTGTAGCAGGCACCGGTTTCCAGCAGCTTGTCCACCACGGCCTTGACCGCGCCGGAGTTGTGCAGGTCGCTCTCATGGAACCAGACATCGTACTCGATGCGGTACTTGCCGAGGTCGCGCTGCAGACCGGCGATGTTCTTGGGCAGGGCATCGGCCACGATGGCCTTCTTCAGCTCGTCAAAGTCCTTTTCCACATAGGAATCGCCGTGAATCTCGGCAAACTCCTTCGCGCGGGCGATGATGTCCGCGCCCTGATAGCACTCCTCGGGCAGGGGGCAGGCGTCCTCGCCCTTGTAGAGCTGCAGGTAGCGGATGGCAAGGCTCTTGCCGAACTTCTCGATCTGGTTGCCCGCGTCATTGATGTAGAACTCGCGGGTCACATCGTAGCCCGCCCAGTCCAGACAGGCGGCCAGACCGTCACCCAAAGCGCCGCCGCGGGCGTTGCCCATGTGCATCGGGCCGGTGGGGTTGGCGGAGACGAACTCGACATTGTAGCGCTTGCCTGCGCCGACATCGGTGCGGCCGTACTCGGGGTTGGCCACGGCGGCGCGCACAACGCTGGTGAACCAGTCCTGCGCAAGGAACAGGTTGATGAAGCCGGGACCGGCGATCTCAAACCGGTCGAACAGACTGCCGTCCAGCGCAAGTTTGGCGGTGATGGCCTCGGCAATCTGGCGCGGCGCCTTGTGGAAGGCGCGGGCACCGGCCATGGCCGCGTTGGAGGCGATGTCGCCGTTTTTGACATCGGCCGGGATCTCGACGATGAAGTCGGGCAGCGCAGCTTCGGGCAGGGTACCGTCAGCGATGGCAGCCTTGACGGCATCGGTCAGCAGGGTGCGGGCCTGCGCCAGCGCCGCCGCGCGGGGGTTGTAGTTTTTATATTCCATGATGAACCTCCTGTGGGGAATTTTTCTATGATAACGATGTAGGGGCCGGGCATGCCCGGCCCGCGGCTTTGCCTTTACAGAGCGCTTTCCGGTAGGCTGAGGGCCGGACATGTCCGGCCCCTACAGGAAAGCAAATTTTTACGCTTCCGGCAGCTTATCGACCGTAATGTCAACCAGATTCCGGCTGATGAAATTCTCTGCGCCGGAGTCCAGCGTGTAGCTGAATTTCAGCTTGCCGCCCTCCTCGCTCAGCGCATGCTCAATGACATCGGCGGCTACGCCAAGGCTTACCGCGCCGTAGCCGGTCTCATAATGGCAGAGATGCCGGGTGCCCTTCTCGATGATAAGCTGGCTCGACTGCTTGCCGTAGCGCAGCATCGAGACCTTGCGGGCGTCGTCGGCCACCTTGACGGTGGTGGTGCAGCCCTCATAGCCGGTGGTTTCGGTCTCCTTGTATACGATATAGTAGGCACCGTCCTTGTGGACGAGCGAGCCGCGGGTCATAAGCTCCACCGTGTCGGTGTCGCCCCGCTGCTCCATCGTGCCCTTGATGGTGATCAGATATTTTTCTTCCATGGTGTACCTCTACTAAAAGCCTTCCCCCTCGGGGACAGACTCCCCCGATACGGGGGAGGTGGCGCGCAGCGCCAGAAGGGGTGCGGTGGCCCGCAGGGCCGGATGAGGGGCGACCTTGCCATTACTGCCTGTAAATGGGTAATGCCCGGAAACTTCGCCCTCATCAGTCACCTTCGGTGACAGCGCTCAATATGTTTCGATCGCAATGCGCTCTACCGGCCCGCCGGCGTACTCGCCTAAGAACATCTGCTCCAGCTCGGCAAAGTTGTCGGGCGTGTCGCTGACATAGTAGTGGGCGGTGCCGCCGTCCGTTTTGCCGTTCAAAAGCCCCAGATCCGCCAGCGCGGCGGCGGTGGCCTGCGCGGTCACCTTGCCGGAATCCACCAGCCGCACCGCATCGCCCATAAAATCGCCGATCATCTTTTTCAGCAGCGGGTAGTGGGTGCAGCCAAGGATCAGCGTGTCAACACCGGCGTCCTTCAGCTCCTGCAGATACTCGGCAATGATGAGCTTTGTCACGGGGTTGCCGTCATTGAAATAGCCGTTCTCGACCAGCGGCACAAACATCGGGCAGGCGCGCGCAAAGATCTGCACATCGGGCAGCATATCGCGGATGACCGCCGCGTAGGAGCCGCTGCGCACCGTGGCGGCCGTGCCGATGATGCCGATGCGGTGGTTGCGGGTCGCGTCCACGGCGGCGCGGGCGGTGGCACCCACCACGCCGGTGTAGGGCACCGGCAGCCGGGCGGCCTCCTCCGGCGGATAGGTCGAGGACACGGTCCCGCAGGCGGCGATGATGAACTTGACATCCCGGCTGAGCAGAAAGCGTATATCCTGCCGCGCATACTGCACGATGGTATCCCGCCCGCGGCTGCCGTAAGGCACGCGGCCGGTATCGCCGAAATAGACGATATCCTCACCGGGCAGCACGCGTCGCAGCTGGCGCACGGCGGTCAGCCCGCCAAGGCCGCTGTCAAAAACGCCGATGGGGCGCGGGTCCATCAGTAGGCCCCCTTCCGGCGGTGCAGGGCCAGCTGCAGCAGCTTATCGACCAGCGCCGGATAGCTGTAGCCCTCATGCTCCATCAGCTTGGGGTACATACTGATGGGCGTAAAGCCGGGCAGGGTGTTCAGCTCGTTGCACAAAACGCGGCCGGTGCTGCGCTCCACAAAGAAGTCGCAGCGGGACAGACCCGCGCAGTTCAGCGCCAGATAGGCCTTGCGGGCCTCGGCCTTCACCTCATCCAGCTTTTCCTCGCTCAGATGCGCGGGGATGACGGTCTGGGACACGCCGTTTTTGTACTTGTCATCGTAGGTGTAGAACTCCGCCCCGGCCAGAATCTCACCCGGGCGGGTGGTGGCAACGGTGGACGGGTCATCGGGGTTGCCGATGGCCGCACACTCGACCTCCTGCGCGTCCACGAACTCCTCAAAAACGACCTTGTCGTCCTCGCGCAGGGCGATCTCGACCGCCTGCTCCAGCATGGCGCGGTCGGCCGCCTTGCTGATGCCCACGCTGGAGCCGGCGTTGGCCGGCTTGACAAAGATGGGGTAGCCCAGCTTTGCCTCCACGGCGTCCAGCACCACGGGGCCGTTCAGCGCAAGGTCGGCGCGGCTGGCGGCGGCCCAGCGGCAGTGGGGGACACCGGCGGCGTCCATCAGGGCGTTGGCCACAGCCTTATCCATGCAGACCGCGCTGCCCAGCACGCCGCAGCCCACATAGGGGATGCGCGCCAGCTCAAACAGGCCTTGGATCGTGCCGTCCTCGCCGTTTTTGCCGTGCATGACGGGGGCGCAGATGTCAATGCGGACAAGCTCGGCTTTGCCGTCCTTCAGCAGCCAAAGGCCGTGGTCCCGGCGGTCGGGGCTGAGCACGCAGGGGGTGCAGTCGCCCTGCTCCCAGCTGCCGTCGGCCATGGCCTCGGGCGTGGGGTTACAGGCCAGCCAGCGGCCGTCCTTGGTGATGCCGACAGGAAATGCTTCATATTGCTCTGCACAGGGGGACTGACCCAGCGCGCGCAGCCAGGCCGAGGCCGAAACACAGCTGACCTCATGCTCACTGGATACGCCGCCGAAGAAGAGCGCCACGCGCAGCTTGGTAGTAGTTTTCATCAAAAAGACTCCCTTTGTAAAATTGCGCGGCCCCTTGGGGCACACTACAAGTCTTCAGCTTACTATCATAACATATTATGCGTGCGTTGGCTAGATTATTTTTGAAAAAATGTATTTTCATGCGGGGGCACCCATTGGCCTATTGAAAGTGTAGGGGCGACCATTGGTCGCCCGCCGACTTGGCGCAGCAATGCGTTTTCCGGGAAAGGTTTTTTCACAGATAAACGGGCACGGGCGAGCAATGCTCGCCCCTACATTAGCTGTAGGGCGCATATGGAATGCGCCCCTACGGTGCGGCGGGTGTCGCGCGGCGCGGATAATTGTAGGGGGCGGCGTTCCCAACGCCCCGCAGGCGGCTGCCCATAAAAAATCGACCCGCCGACTCCCGGCGGGTCAATCGTTTATTTTTACCTTGTAACGGGTTATCAGCTCGGCCTGATCCAGCAGAAGGCGCTTCTGGCTGGGGGTAAAGCTGCGGTAGCGGGCCAAAAGCTGGCGCTCATCGTCCTCGGCCGGGGTCTTGTGGCCAAGCAGATAGTCGATGCTGACCCCAAAATAATCCGCAATGCGCCGCAGGGTATCATAGTCCGGCTCGCGAGTGCCCTGTACATAGTTGCCCAAGGTGGACGGCGCAAGCAGCAGTTTGGGCGCCAAGTCCTTGATTTTGATTTCTTCGCAATCTATCAGATAGCGTAAACACTCATTGAATTCCATAGAAAACACCCCACATTGCGCGAACTCTATGAATGAGCATACCAAAATAACACAAATCGTGTTGTATTGACCTAAATGGAGTTGACAAAACACAAATTGTGTTATAAAATGACAATATGAAATGTCGATGGGGTTTGTGAAGTCGGCATACATCAAAGAAAATGTTGGAGGAAACAAAATGTTTAAGAAACTGAAGGATAAAAAGGGCTTCACCCTCGTCGAACTGATCGTTGTTCTGGTCATTCTGGCTATCCTGGCCGCTCTGCTGATTCCGGCTCTGACTGGCTATATTGACAAGGCCCGCAAGGAATCTGTTGTTGCAGAGACTCGTTCTGCAGTTATGGCCGCACAGACTATTGTGTCTGAAAAGTACGGCACGACGAAGGGCGATGTTACATTGGAGGATACCGACTACGCTGACATTAAGAACCTTGCAGAGGTACCGGGCACTATTGTGGATGGCTCTATTGTCATCGAAAAGGTTACTGGAAGTGAGTACAAGGGTGCAGTTACACAGTTGACCTATACTAGCGCGGATGGCTATACTTGCTATTACTACGACAAGACCTACAACTGGAAGGCGAAGGCTTAAACAAAGGTATAGTTCTATTTTCCCACCACCTCCCGTGGTGGGATTTTTTATACCCCTCTACCTTATAATACCCGCTCTGTAGGGGCCGGGCATGCCCGGCCCGCAGCCCTGCCATAGCCGCGCGCCCCGGGTCAGCCGTAGGGGAGGGATTTATCCCTCCCGGGTACTTTCCGCCGCCGCAAACGGCCACGGCGGCCAGAGGGCTGGCTGCCCTACGGCCCCACTTGAAAATCCATGTGTAGGGCGGGGTGCCCTCACCCCGCCGAAGCCTGCCGCCAAATCCCTTTTACGGTTCAATCCGTAGGGGAGGGATTTATCCCTCCCCTCAGAAAAGCCTCCCTTGTCAAAGGGAGGTGGACGCCGAAGGCGGCCGGAGGGATTCTGACGGGCCTTGCCCTGCACGCCGTCACTCCCGCAGCCGGGCAGAAATCCCTCCGCCTCGCTGCGCTCGGCACCTCCCTTTAACAAGGGAGGCCTTTCGACAATCCGCCCCTACAACCTCCGAAAGGCGGTTACCATGCCCCAGACACCAAAGCTTTCTCCACAACAAAAGGTCGCGCTTGTGGAAAAAATCCTATCCGGCGAGATCAGCCGTCAGGCCGCCGCGCAAAGTGTCGGCGTCAGCAACACCACCGTGCGCCAGTGGCTGCGCATCTATGAGGCCGAAGGCCCCGGCGGGCTGACCCCGCGCGAAAAATCCCACCACCTCACCGCCGAGGAAAAGCAGGCCGCCGTTGCGGACTATCTGGCGGGCGAGGGCTCGCTGTTTGAAATCTGCAAAAAGTACGGCATCCGCAGCCCCCAAAACCTTGAAAAAATGGTGGAGACCGCCAAACAGGGCGGTGCGCTGCGGGGCTACCACGGTGCGTCCCGGCACAGGGGCGATGCCTACACCACCGCCGCCGACCGCGTGCAGATCGTGCAGGACTGCCTTGCCAACGGCTGCGATTACGGCGCAACGGCGCTGAAATATAATGTAGACTACAAGGCGCTGGTCAACTGGGTGGGGCGGTACCGCGCCCACGGCCCGGCGGCCCTGCACGACAGCCGCCACAGCAGCGAGGGGACGCGCCGCGCCAAGGGCCGTGCGCGCGCCGTGGCGCCGATGCAGCGCCTTGTCATTGTGCTGGACTGTCTGGAAAACCGGAAGAATTACGGCGCTATGGCGCAGAAATACGCCGTTGCGTACCATCAGGTCTACCGGTGGGTGCAGCGCTACCTGCAGGACGGCTGGCTGGGCATGAACGACCGCCGCGGCCCCGCCGATGACCCCGGCCCGGAGGGGGAGTGGGCGCGCGTGGCCCCCGGCAATGAGGACGCCGCAGAAAAGTGGGTGGCCCGGTGCGCGGGCGTGCCGGACGCCCTGCCCGCCCTGCTGCGCCGCGCCGGGTACAGCTGGGGCGTGATTGCAAAAATTTTGTTTGATCTGGCGAGGATGTGAACCCCCCAAGCCTTCCCCCAAGGGGCTGCGCCCGCAGGCGCGTGTCGGAGCGCAACCGCCGAAGGCGGCTCTTAGCGCGTAGACTGAAGGTGGCCCCGCAGGGCCGGATGAGGGGAGAGCCTGCCGCGGCAGCCCGTGTACGGGGTATATCGGCAAGCCCGCCCCTTATCAGTCAGCGGTCGGGGCCGCTGACAGCTTCCCCCGTGGGGGAAGCCGGGCGTGTGTACGGCAAAGCGGCGCCTGCCTTACACGGTAGGGGCCGGGCATGCCCGGCCCTCAGCCTTGCGTAATTGCCCGTGAACGGGCAGCCGCCCACAGTTGCGGGCCGGGCATGCCCGGCCCCTACAGCGCTGCAAAAAACTTTCCAAATTCCCTTGACAGGCACTTGCTTTTGTGGTAAACTAATTGCTGTAAAAAAAGCAGCAACCGGCAGTAGGCCGTCGGCTCACCTTGCAGGGTTTGTCAAAACCCCGGGTCATACCATGATACGCACTAGGTGCGCAACTTCGTATGTTCGGCGGCTGCTTTCAATGGCAGCCGCTTTTGTCTTTATCATACACTTGTGGGAGGTGTGTTACAATCGCCAGCAACAGCAAATCCAACGAACTGGAAATCAATGAGCAGATCCGCGACAAAGAGATCCGCCTGATCGGGGCGGATGGCGCGCAGATGGGCATTATGAGCCCGCGCGATGCACTGAAGATGGCCATTGACAAGGATCTTGACCTTGTTAAGGTTGCACCGCAGGCAAAGCCGCCGGTGTGCAAAATTCTTGACTACGGTAAATACCGGTTCGAGATGCAGAAAAAGGAAAAGGAAGCCAAGAAAAACCAGAAAGTGGTTGAGATCAAGGAGATCCGCCTTTCCCTGAACATCGACACCAACGACTTCAACACCAAGGTGAACCAGGCAGCCAAGTTCCTGCAGCAGGGCCATAAGCTCAAGGTGAGCATCCGGTTCCGCGGCCGCGAAATGGCACATACCAGCTTAGGTCTGGATGTCCATAAGCGTTTTGCCGAGGCGTTGGAGGGCAAGGCCGTCATCGACAAGCAGCCCAAGCTTGAGGGCCGCAGCATGATGATGTTCATGTCCCCCGTTCCCAACAAGTAAGAAAGTAAACTCTCAGGAGGAAACAACAATGGCTAAAATGAAGCTCAAGACCCTTTCCGGCGCCAAGAAGCGCTTCAAGATGACTGCTTCCGGCAAAATCAAGCGCAATGCGTCCAAGCGCCGTCACATTCTGACCAAGAAGACCACCAAGCTGACCCGCGGCCTGCGTATGCCCAAGTACGTTGACAAGACCAACGAGGCTGCCGTCAAGAAAATGATGCCCTACGGCGGCTGATCTGCCCGGGACATTTAAAGGTCAGTTACTACCTGTTATAGACAAAAGGAGATATAAAACATGGCTCGTATTAAAGGCGCTACCATGACGCACAAGCGTCGTGCTAAGACTCTCAAGCTCGCAAAGGGTTACTACGGTGCTAAGTCCAAGCACTTCCGCATGGCCAAGCAGGCCGTTATGAAGAGCGGCAACTATGCTTTCGTTGGCCGTAAGCAGAAGAAGCGCCAGTTCCGCAACCTGTGGATCACCCGCATCAACAACGCTGTTCGTGCTCAGGGTATGAACTACTCCACCTTCATGAACGGCCTGAAGAAGGCCGGCGTCGAGCTGAACCGCAAGATGCTGTCTGAGATGGCCATCCACGATCCCGCCAGCTTCAACGCTCTGGTCGAGACCGCCAAGAAGGCTCTGTAATAGCTTGCATAAAAGACTCGCGCACACGCGCGAGTCCTTTTGTGTTTAAAGGGGAAAATGGCAAAAAAGCGGGCAACCAAGGAAAGCTCTCCCCTCATCCGGCCTGCGGGCCACCTTCTCCCCCAAGGGGAGAAGGCTTGAGGCTGTGGAGCCTTCCCCTTCGGGGGAAGGTGTCGGCGGCCCCGACCGCCGACGGATGAGGGACGGCCTTCCGGCAGACTGCTGTTTCTCTTTATTCACACAATTTAGTTGATTTTATACAAAAGGGGCGCTACAATGGAAACGATCACCAGCCGTGATAACGCCAAGATCAAATATGCCTGCGCGGTGCGCGATTCAGAAAAGCAGCGCGCCGCTGACGGCCTGTTTTTTGCCGAGGGGCCGAAGCTCTGTCTGGAGCTTGCCAAAAGCTGCACGCCGCGCACGGTCTACGCCACGGCGGCCGCACTGGCCAAAACGCCTGAGCTGGCAACGCTGGCCCCCGCTGAGATCGCGCCCCATGTGGCGGAAAAGCTCAGCGGCACCAAGTCGAATCAGGGCGTTTTTGCCCTGTTTGAAACGCCCACCCCGCCCGCCGATACGCTGGACACCGCCCGCCGCATCCTGATGCTGGAGGGGGTGCAGGACCCCGGCAATGTGGGTACACTGCTGCGCAGCGCGGCGGCGTTCGGGTTTGACGCGGTCGTGCTGGGGCCGGGGTGTGCATCGCCCCTGTCGCCCAAGACGCTGCGCTCCTCGATGGGGGCGGCTGGGCGGCTGCCGACACTGCACAGCGCCGACCTGCCCGCCGCACTGGCGCAGCTGCGCAGCCGCGGCGTCACAACGCTGGCGGCAGCGCTCTACCGGTCGCGCCCGCTGGACGAGGCCGGGAACGACTTCCCGAACGGTGTCTGCGTGGTCATCGGCAGTGAGGGGCAGGGCCTGACGGACAGGACCGTTGAGGCCTGCGACATGGCCGTGCGCATCCCGATGACCGACCGGGTGGAGAGCCTGAACGCCGCCGTGGCCGGCAGCGTGCTGCTGTGGCATTTCAGGGGCGTGTAAGCAGACATCCGGTGCTGCGCGGCGGCCAGGGGACTGGCCGCCCTACGGGGCAACAGCGGGCGTAGGGCGGGCAGTCCTCTGCCCGCCGCTATGCAGCCGAGAGGATAAAAGGGGGCATCCACCATGGACAAAACACTGGCCTGGCTCTGGCTGGCGGACGCCATCGGCTCGGCGTGCCAGTATGCACAGGAGCTGCTTGCGCTTTACCCCGACCCGGCCGAGCTGTACGACCTGCTGTGCGCAGGCACCGAGGCCCCGCCGACCTGCCTGACGCCCCGCGCCCTTGCCCAGCTGCAGGATACGACCCCCTTTGATTTTGAGGAGCGGCTCGACCACTGCCTGCTGAGCGGGATCGAGCTGCTGACCCCCGATGAGGAAACCTACCCCGCCGCGCTGCGCGACCTGCCCGACCTGCCGCTGGTGCTGTATCTGACCGGCGACCCGGCCTGCCTGAACGGGCAGCGCTATGTGGGTATGGTGGGCACCCGCCGCCCCAGCGCTTATGGGCGGCAGGCGGCCTTTGACCTGTCGCTGGCAATGGCGCAGGCGGGCGCGGTCATCGTCAGCGGTCTGGCGGACGGGCTGGACAGCGAGGCCCACCGCGCCGCGCTGCAGGCTGACCGCCCCACGATCGCGTTTTTGGGTACGGCCATCGACAAGACCTACCCCGCCGCCAACGCCAAGCTGCGTACCGCCATCGAGAAGGGCGGCGGCGCTGTCTGCAGCGAGTACCCGCCCGGCTACACAGGCCGCACGACCGGGACCTTTCTGGCCCGCAACCGGCTCATTGCCGCCCAGAGCGAGGCGCTCTGCGTGGCGGAGGCCCGCAGCCGCAGCGGCACACTGAACACCGTACACCACGCCGAGCGGCTGGGCCGCCCGGTGCTGGCCGTGCCGGGCAGCATCTACAGCGCGCTGAGCGAGGGCACGAACGAGCTGCTGCGCACCCACCGCGCCGAGCCGCTGTGCAGGGCTGCCGATGCGCTGGAGATACTGGGCATCGGTGCGCAAACAGCCGCGCCGGAGCAACAGCGGTTTGACCCCGCTGCCGTCAGCCCGGACGCACAGCAGGTCTACGCAGCCTTAAAGCCCACGCCGCAGGGCATTGATGCCCTGTGCGCGGCCACCCGCCTGCCCGCCGGCCGCGTGCTGGCGGCCTGCACGGAGCTGGAGCTTATGGGCGGCGCACAGGTGCAGCCGGGGAGAAGATATATTGCGCTATAATGATAACGCACGGTAGGGGCGGGGCTCTGCTCCGCCCGCCAACCCTGTGGCACAGGTACTTTCCCGGAAAGCTGCTCACGCGGCAAACGGCCACGGGCGGAGCAGAGCCCCCGCCCCTACGCAGCAATAGCGTAACTGATATCTAAAATACTTTTTCATTGAGGTAACTTATGCCAAAATTAGTCATCGTGGAATCCCCTGCCAAGGCAAAGACCATTGGCAAGTATCTGGGCCGCGGCTACAAGGTCACGGCCAGCATGGGCCATGTGCGCGACCTGCCCGCCAGTACGCTGGGCATTGATGTCGAAAATGGCTATAAGCCGAAATATATCACGATCAAGGGCAAGCAGAAGCTTGTCAAGGAGCTGAAGGCCGAGGCCAAAAAGTGCGATGGTGTGCTGCTTGCGACCGACCCGGACCGCGAGGGCGAGGCCATCAGCTGGCATCTGGCGAACATTCTGGGGCTGGACCCCGCTGCGCCCAACCGCGTGACCTTTGACGAGATCACAAAGAAGGGCGTCAAGGAGGGCATGGCCCATCCCCGCGCCATCAACATTGACCTTTTTAATGCGCAGCAGGCCCGGCGCGAGCTGGATCGTCTGGTCGGCTACAAGCTCAGCCCGTTCCTCTGGAAAAAGGTCCGCAGGGGCCTTTCCGCCGGCCGTGTGCAGAGTGTGGCCGTGCGGCTCATCCGCGACCGCGAGATCGAGATCGAGAACTTCAAGCCGGACGAATACTGGAACATTGACGCGCTGCTGCACCCGCAGGGCGAAAAGGGCGAGTTCACCGCCCGGCTGGCGGCAACGGCAGACGGCAAAAAGCTGACGGTCACGGACAAGCAGCAGGCCGATGCCGTGCTGGCCGCGCTGGACGGCAAGGATTACACCATTACCAAAATCGAAAAGGGCAAGCGCCGCCGTCAGCCCGCGCCGCCCTTTATCACCTCCACGCTGCAGCAGGACGCGAGCCGCGCGTTCGGCTTCTCGGCCACGCGGACGATGCGCGCCGCCCAGACCCTGTACGAGGGCGTTGACATTGCGGGGCACGGCACGGTGGGTCTGATCACCTACATGCGTACCGACTCGCTGCGCATCGCTGCCGAGGCGCAGGCCGCCGCCAAAACCTTTATCGCTGACCGCTGGGGCGAGGGCTATGTCTGCAAGACGCCCCGCAAGTGGAAGAGCCGCTCCGCCACGGCGGCGCAGGACGCCCACGAAGCGATCCGCCCCTCAATGCCCGAGCTGACCCCCGATGAGGTCGAGCAGAGCATCAGCGGAGATACTGCCAAGCTGTACCGCCTGATCTGGAGCCGCTTTATGGCAAGCCAGATGGCCGACTGCATTCAGGACACGGTCTCGGCATCCATCACGGCGGGGGAGTATCTTTTCCGCGCATCCGGCTTCCGGGTGTCGTTTGACGGCTTCACGGCGCTGTATGAGGAATCCACTGACGACACGAAGAAAAAGGAGACCGCCCTGCCCCCGCTGGAGGAGGGCCAGAAGCTGGCGCTCAAAAAGCTGACGGCGGACCAGAAGTTTACCCAGCCGCCGCCGCTCTACACAGAGGCCACCCTTATCCATGCGCTGGAGGAGAACGGCATCGGCCGCCCGTCCACCTACGCGCCGATCATCACGACCATCGTGGATCGCGGCTATGTCGAAAAGGACCAGAAAAAGCTGAAAACGACCCCGCTGGGTCAGGCCGTCAACACGGTCATGATGGAGCAGTTCCCCGACATTGTCAATGTGAAATTCAGCGCTGACATGGAGAAAAAGCTCGATGTGGTCGAGGCCGGCGAGGCAGACTGGGTCAAGACGATCGACGAGTTCTATCAGGGCTTTGAGAAGAGCCTGGAGCAGGCCGAGAAGAACATGGAGGGCAAGCGCATCAAGGTCGAGGACATCCCGACCGATGAGATCTGCGAGAAGTGCGGCCGCCCCATGGTCATCAAGTCGGGCCGCTACGGCAAGTTTGTGGCATGCTCCGGCTTCCCGGAGTGCCGCAACGCCCACCCGCTCGTCAAGGACACGGGCGGCCTCTGCCCGCTGGACGGCGGCCACATGCTGGTGCGCAAAAGCAGCAAGGGCCGCGTCTACTACGGCTGCAGCAACTACCCCAAGTGCAATTATATGACATGGGACGAGCCGGTGCCCGAGCGCTGCCCCCAGTGCGGCAGCACCCTGTTTAAAAAGAAGGGCCAGCTCTACTGCGCCAAAGAGGGCTGCGGGTTTGTGAAGGCGATTGAGAAGAAATGACCGCTTTAAAGCCTCCCCGCAAAGGGGAGCCTGAGAGAGGACAAGTATGCAACTTAACATTATCGGTGCCGGTCTGGCCGGGTGCGAGGCGGCACTCTGGCTGGCAGACCGCGGCGTGCAGGTCGAGCTGTACGAGCAGAAGCCTACAAAATATTCCCCGGCCCATAAAAGCGCGGGCTTTGCGGAGCTGATCTGCTCGAACTCGCTGAAGGCCGAGCGCCCCGACTCCGCATCGGGCCTTTTGAAAATCGAAATGAAGATGATGGGCAGCCACCTGCTGACCGCCGCCGAGACCGCCCGCGTGGCGGCGGGCGGCGCGCTGGCCGTCGACCGCGATGTGTTTTCCACCGCCGTGACGGAGATGGTGGAAAAGCACCCGAACATCACGGTCCGGCGCGAGGAGGTCACTGCTCTGGACGAGAGCGTGCCCGTCCTCGTCGCCAGCGGCCCGCTGACCGAGGGCGCGCTGGCGCAGGCTGTTGCAGCGCTGACCGGGGACCATCGGCTCAGCTTCTATGACGCGGTGGCACCCATCGTGACGGCCGAAAGCCTTGACTATGACAAGGTGTTCGCCGCCTCCCGCTATGGCCGGGGCGAGGCCGACTATCTGAACTGCCCCTTTAATAAGGAGGAGTATGAGAACTTCCACGCGGCGCTCATCGCCGCCGAGCGCGCACCGCTCCACGACTTTGACGGCGACCTGACCGTCTACGAGGGCTGTATGCCGATCGAGGTCATGGCTGCGCGCGGCGCAGATACGATACGCTTTGGGCCGCTGCGCCCGGTCGGCCTGCGCGACCCGCGCACCGGCCACCGCCCGTGGGCGGCTGTGCAGCTGCGTGCCGAGAACACGGCCCGCACGCTCTACAACCTTGTCGGGTTCCAGACGAACCTGAAATGGGGCGAGCAGAAGCGGGTGTTCAGCATGATCCCCGGTCTGGAGCACGCTGAATTTGTGCGGTACGGCGTCATGCACCGCAACACCTTCCTTGAAAGTCCTAAGGTGCTGACGAAGCAGCAGTTTCTGGCGGACCACCCCAATGTGTTTTTTGCCGGGCAGATCACCGGTTTTGAGGGCTATATGGAGAGTGCGGCGTCCGGCCTGCTGGCCGCCCGCCAGATCTACGCCCGCTTGCAGGGCCGCGAACTGCCGCCGCCCCCGGCGGCCACGATGTGCGGCTCGCTGCTTGACTATATCACGACCCCGAACAAGGACTTCCAGCCGATGGGCGCGAACATGGGCATACTGCCCCGCGCCGAGGAGATCAACGCCATCCGCGACAAGCGGGAGCGCTATATGGCGCTTTCGCAGGCCGCACAGGACGCCATGCGTGCATGGACGGAGGAATATAAAGCATGAAAATTTTAGTGGATGCAATGGGCGGTGACAACGCCCCGCTGTGTGTGCTGCAGGGCGCAAGTCAGGCTGCGGCGGAGTTTGGGGACGGCATGACGCTTGCGCTGCTGGGCGAGGAAAAAGCCATCCGCGACTGCGCAAAAGAGAATAAAATTGACCTTGCACCGTTTGAAATCATCAGCTGCACCGAGAATATCGACATGCACGACGACCCGGTCAAGGCTGTGCGCCACAAGAAGGATTCCAGCCTTGTCAAGGGCCTGACCATGCTGAAGAACGGCGAGGCCGATGCCTTTGTCAGCGCCGGCTCCACCGGTGCGCTGCATGTCGGCACCAGCCTGATCGTGCGCACCGTCAAGGGGGTCAAGCGCCCGGCGCTGGCCACTCCGATGCCCGGCGCAAAGCAGAATTTCCTGCTGCTGGACTGCGGTGCGAATGTCGAGTGCCGCCCCGAGATGCTCAACGCCTTCGGCACGATGGGCAGCGTCTACGCCGAGAAGGTCATGGGCCGCGAAACGCCGAAGGTCGCACTCGTCAACAACGGCGCCGAGGACACGAAGGGCACCCCCACCTACCGCGAGGCGCACCAGCTGCTGAAGGCGAACCCCTGCATCCATTTTGCCGGCAACATCGAGCCGCGCTATATCATGGACGGCGAGATCGATGTCGTGGTCTGTGACGGCTTTGTCGGCAATGTGGTCCTCAAGCTGACCGAGGGCGTTGCCAAGACGCTGCTGGGGATGCTGAAAAAAATCTTTTTGCAGAATATCATCACCAAGCTCAGCTATCTGGGCATCAAGGGTGGTCTGGGTGAACTCAAGCGTATGATGGACTCCGAGGAGGTCGGCGGCGCGCCGCTGCTGGGTGCCGCGAAGCCGGTCATCAAGGCGCACGGCTCCAGCCACGCCAAGGGCATCAAGAACGCTATCCGTCAGGCCAAGCTCTGCGTTGCCAACGACCTGTGCGGCACAATGGAGAAGGCGCTGGGCGAGGTGGCCGCGCAGAAGGAAGAAGCAGACGCTTAAAAGGTAAGCCGCCCTGTAGGGGCCGGACATGTCCGGCCCGCGGCATAAAAAATACCGCCCGTAAAAGGGCAATCGAGATAAGGTTGAGGGCCGGGCATGCCCGGCCCCTACGGACCAGCCGGAAAGGTGAAAGAATATGGCTCACAAACCGGAAGAACTGCAGGAGGTCCTGCAGTATACATTCAAAAATCCTGCGCTGCTGCGCATTGCAATGACCCATACCAGCTATGCCAACGAGAGCAAGGTCGCCACGACCCACAACGAGCGGCTGGAATTTCTGGGCGACAGCGTGCTGTCCGTTGTGGTGGCGGACTATCTGTTCCACCAGTCCGGCCGCCCCGAGGGCGAGCTGACCCGGATGCGCGCAAGCCTCGTCAGCGAGGAGGCGCTGTTCCAGTTCGCGCAGGAGATCCACCTCGGCGAGTATCTGCGCCTCGGCCATGGCGAGGATCTCGGCGGTGGGCGCAACCGCCCCAGCGTTGTCTCCGATGCGTTTGAGGCCCTCATCGCCGCGCTGTATCTGGACGGCGGCATGGAGGTCGCGCGCAATTTCATCCTGCCCTTCATCACCGAGGGCAAGACCGCCGAGGACGACTACA
>ERZ827108.2725-NODE-2725-length-17163-cov-5.869885_pt1 | contig 17163 bp, 16 predicted proteins | sample MGYA00519921_ERZ827108 | MGnify/ENA primary metagenome ERZ827108 (study PRJEB31778, sample SAMEA3449258) | human gut metagenome | biome: human gut; feature: human-associated habitat; material: faeces | place: United Kingdom | collected 2010/2012 ... | reverse complement strand
TTCGTATTATTATCTAAAATATTATTTATATCATTTTCTTTATTATTTCTAATTAAATAAATTACATCATCTAATTTATTTTCAAGTTTATTTTCACTTACAAAAACATTTGAAAAATCAATTATAATACAAAGTATTAAAACTATAATTGGAAATATAAGAATAAACTCTACAAGAGCTTGGCCTTTATTATTTGTCAACACAAACCCCTTCACCTGGTTTTTCTCCTTTTTTGTATATTTGCCCCACTATTTCACACGATGACTTTGTCATTGAATCTTTTAAATAGCCTCCAAGTAAACTGACTAAAGATATAGCAAGTACACTTATAAGTGCTATTATAAGAACATATTCAACTAGTGCTTGACCTTTGTTATTAATTTTCATGACAATCAACCTCATTTCTCAACCCTATTTTCTATATTAATTTTATTATTTTTTTAATACATTGTCAAGCAATCAAACATAATAAAAAGGATAATTTACTATTTTTAATTATCCTTTTATTAACTATTTTTCTTTTCCTGTATTATATTCTTCTTTTGTTATGCCATATAATACTAAATCTTGTATACCACCATAATAATAAAAGATTCCATCTTTTCTTACTCCTTCATATTTAAGACCTATATGTTCCATTACTTTTAATGTTCCAGGATTAGATTTAGCACCACTTGATTCTATTCTATTAATATTTAATTTATTAAAAGCAAATTCTAAAACGCATTTAGAAGCCTCAGTAACATATCCTTTGTTCCAAGAATCTTCTCTTATAAAATAATCTATTCCATAACTTCTTGCTTTTTCATCATGAACATTTAAATAAATACATCCAAGAAGTTTATTTGTATCTTTTTCTACGATACTCCATCTATAAAAATCTAAATTATCATACTTACTAAAATCAAAATAATTTCTATTATCATTTAAAGAAGTTCCAACCTTATGAATACCTAAATACCTTCTTAAATTAGGGTTAAGTTCAATATAAAATAGTTCATCTATATCTTCTTTTATTGTTTTTCGAAGTATTAATCTTTCTGTTTCTAAAGTTACACTTCCTAAATGATTTATTTTTTCATAATCCTTTTTTACAAGATTAATCTTTTCATTTTCTATCTCATAATAATCTCCGATAAACATTTCTTTATTATTTTCAATTCTTATAAATGAAGAATTTGGTAATGCTACTAGTTTTGTTATTTTACTTATTTTAAATATTTCTTTTAAATAATCAATATTTAAAAAATCTAAATGTGGATAAATACTTATATTAGTAAATCCTAATCCTTCATAGTCTTTAATATCATTATAATCTTGATAAATTACTCTTTTGGTTTGATTAAGACTACCTGCAGATACTCCAATAATAAAGGATTTTTCTTTTATTAAAGGTTTTAACTCATATTCATCTAAACTATTATTTTGTAAATATGTATCTCCTCCCATAAGATAAATAATATTTGCTTTTTTTATAAAATCTTTAGCTTCTTCTTTAGTTACATTATTATCTATTAAATAATTTTCTTTAAAAGTTATATTTATCTTAGAAAAAAACTCTAATGTTTTATTTTTATACATTATATTTTGTTCATGATTATTAAATGTTGATGCGATAAATGTTATTATTTGATTTTCTTTTATATCTTGTTTTAAATACTTACTTTGTACATCATAAAAACCTTTTTCTTTATCTACCCCACTAAATAAATAATTAATTTTCATAATATTCCTCCAACAACAAATTAGTTATTTCTTTTACAGTTAAATTACTTGTATCAATTATGTCTTTTTTATCAAAATTATAATTTTTAAATTGATTCAATAAAACAAGACATCTTTCTTTCATTTGACAATCTTCTTCTCTTTCTTTATCTCTTTCTAACAAAGTATTTTCATCAGTCAATAATACTTTAAATACTATTTTATAATTTTTAAATTTTTCTTTTAAGAGTTTTAAGTTTTCATCACTTATAATATAATTAAAAACTACATCATAGCCTTTTTCTAAATATGAATTTATCAAATAGATACAATTTTCCCAAAAAAGTTCAATCGGAGCATTTTCTTTCCATGGACTTATTCTTCCTCCGACAAAAAAATTATATACAGTATCTCCTTCGATTAAAACTGATTTTGAAAGTGATGATGCAAGTTTATTACTAATAGTTGTTTTTCCTACTCCAGCAGGTCCTGTTATTATAAATAATTTATTCATAATATGCCTCCTTATTTATGAGCTTTTTTTATTTATTTTTTTAATTCCATTTAAAAAGTAGCATATTATTATATATCTGTCAACCATTTTTGTTGACATTTATTAACTATTTTTCTTTTCTTAATATTTCCATAAAATATTCATCATACCATTTACCATTTAAATAATAATCTTCTGTTCTTTTTCCAAAAACTTTGAATCCAATCTTTTCATATGATTTTATAGCTCTTTTATTAAAAGAGAATACCTTTAACATAATATTTTTTAAATTTAAATAATTAAATCCATACTCAACAAGTAAACTTAATGTTTCAGTACCATAACCTTTTGATCTATTCTCTTCTTCTCCGATAAATAATCCTACTTCTCCTCTTTGATGTAAATGATTAATATCAACAAAACCACAATTACCAATAAGTTTATCTGTTTCTTTTAATACAATAGCAAATTGTTGTTCTTTTTTATCCATATTATTAATAAGCCAAGCTCTTTCACTTTCAAAAGTAGTTACTCTAGTAGAACTTCCAAGTCCATCAGTTGTACTAAAATCATTCATCCATTTAACATATTTTTCAATATCTTCTAAATTCATTGGTGATAAATAAACTTTTTCTCCTTCAATTTTTTTAAAATATTTCATAATCTTTCCTCCTCATTTTTATATAATAAAAGCACGAAATTACCCTTATTATATAGGTGACTCCGTGCATAAAGCTCGTGTAGGTTTTACCCCGAGATAGCTAACTATTAGTTTATATCTCCTCACTTGTTTTTAATTATACTATTAAAATTTATTTTGTCAAATATTTTATATTCTATTTTTATTATATAATCTTATATTTTTACTCTCATAATTGTTTTAAATTCAGTAAATCCTTCACTTTTATATAATTTAATTGCACTAGTATTATTATTACATACTTTAAGTTCAATTATTTTAACATTATTTTCATAAGCCCAAATTTTGAAGTTATTTATCAAAGTTTTTCCTAAACCTTTATTTCTGTACAAACTTTCTATATATAAAGCATCAATAATAGCAGTTTTTTCTTTATTAACATTGTTTTCACAAACATATCCATAAAGATATCCAATAATGTTATTATTGTTTTTTACTGCTAAAAGACATTTATTGTTATCAGTATAAATATTCTCATAAAATGAACTAACTATAAAATTTTCATTTATATTATCATCGTACTTTCTTTCATCATTAATTAAATCAGTTAATAATTTATTTAACATGTTGGCATCTTCTGTTGTACACACTTTTATTATTTCATTAGTAAAATATTTCTTAAATAAATAACCATGTGATTCTAAAAATAAATCTTTATTAATTAAAGATAATATTTCTTGTTCACTCATCCATTTAACTTCCTCTACTTCTTCGTTTTGTAAAGTTAAAGTATTTATATCTATATCTTTTTCTAATAAATATACATTAATAAGACAAGGCCTTGAAGGATGTTTAGTTAAATCTAATTTTTTTATTTCTTCTTTTTTAATATCAAGTCCTAACTCTTCTTTAACCTCTCTTATTATTGTAGTTAAACCATCCTCATTATGAATAACATGCCCTCCAGTTGAAGTATACTTATTTTTTCTATCTTTACTTGCTTTTTGAATTAAAAACATGTTATTACTATTTCTTATAAATATTACACTTAGCATAATATTTCCTTCATTAAAATTTTCTCCTCTTTTTATAGTTTTTTCTATTTTCTTTCCGTTATCATCATATAAATCTAACAATTCCATAAAGTCCTCCTTATAAATTTTCTAAATATTCAGCCATTTTATTATATATAATTAAAGTTTTTTCAAAATGTTTATAATTTTTTTCATCTTTATTCATTGATTTTGGTAAAGTATCTTCTTTAAATATAACTATTTTATCAAATGTTGTTCCACTTCCATATGGTTTATTACTTAAAGTAGCTTCCTCTTCATTTATAAATTGTTTTATTTTCCCATCTTTTGAAGCATAGGTTAAACATTCTTTTAATATAATTTTTCTATTTGTTTTACCTTCCATCATTTTTATTATATCACTTGAAGTAAGAGTTTCATTAATATATCTTAAAAATGGACCTGGAAAACCATTTAATTCTTCAATATAATAACCAACATCTGATTTTATTACATCTTTATTAAGTTTTTTAGAAGCATATAAAGCTGAATATTTAGATACTTCACATACATCCATACTTTGTATTTCAAATGTATCCATCTTTTCATGTAGTAATTCTATATTATAAGCTTTAAATATTTCTTTTGCTATTCTTAATTTTCCAAGATTTCCCGTTACCATTGTTATTTGTTTCATAAAAAGTTCCTTTCTAATTATATATTATAAGTTCATGTTGTGCTCTTGTGCATGCCACATAATATAAATATTTTTCATTTTCTTTATAAATGTTATTAATTTTATTATAAACAATAACACTGTCAAATTCTAGACCCTTAGCCATATATGAAGGTACTACAATTAAATCTTTTCTAAATATTTCTTCATTTATTGTTATTTTTCCTATATTAATATCATCTTTTAATAAATTATATATTTCGTTTGCTTCTTCATCATCTTTTGTAATAATAGCTACACTTTTATATTCTTTTTTTAAATAATTAATATCATTTAATAATTGCTTTTTTAAATTAGTTTCTTTTCTAAATAAAACAGGTTTATTATTATCTTTTCTAATAGCACTTACAAATGTTAAATTAAGAATTTTATTTGTATATTCAATTATCTCTTTACTAGAACGATATGTTTTTGTTAATTCTAAATATTTTGTTTTATCAAGTACTTCTTTTATCTGTTCTAAACTTTCATATTTATAATAAGGATTAATTGTTTGGTTAACATCTCCCAGTATTGAAAAACTACTTTTTTTAAATATTTTACTAAGTATTTTATATTGTAAAAGCGTATAATCTTGGGCTTCATCTACAACAATTTCTTTTATCATATTATTATAATTAAATCCTTCAAGAAGTCCTTTTATATAAGAAAAGATAATTGCATCTTCATAATTTATTTTATTTTTATTAACAAATTTTCTTATTTCATTATCACTTAATTTAATTTTACAAAATTTACTTTTATAAAAATTATAATATATTTTTTTATAATTTTTTTCTATATTCATCGATTCAAGTATCTTTTTATTTATACTTCTTGCTAAGGTAAGTTTCCCTCTTGCATAGCTTTCACTTAATTTTTTACTTATTTCTGTTATTCTTGTAAATAAAGGAAATCTATCATATCTTTCAAATAATTTTTTTAATTGTTCTTTTGTTACTTCATTAAATATATCTATTTCAATATTCTTAGTAAACTTAATATTTTTTATTAAATATAAAACATAATCTTCAATATCTTTTATTATTTCGTCACTTTGTTTATATTTAACTAAATCATAATTGTTTTCTTGATATTTGTAATATCTTGCTATAAATTCTGTAAATGTTTCAATTGTTTTATATTCTTTTATACATGATTCTAAAAAATTAGCATAAGTTGTTTCACTAGGATTATCTTCTCCAAGTTCAGGTAATACATTTGATATATACTCACTAAAATATTATTTGGAGAAAAAATAAGAACGTTTTTAGATGATAGATTTTCTATTTTATATAAAAGAAAAGCAATTCTATGAAGAGCAACACTTGTTTTACCACTTCCCGCGATACCTTGAACGATTAAACTTTTATCTTCAACGTTTCTTATTATTTTATTTTGTTCTTGTTGAATTGTGTTAACAATATTTTTCATCTTTTCACTACCATCATTAGATAAAACTTCTTGTAATAATGAATCATCTATATTAATATTATTATCAAAAATATGTTTTATTTTAGCATTTTCTATTTTGTATTGTCTTTTTCTTTTTAAATTTCCTTTTATTACTTTTTCAGGTGCTTTATAAGAACATTCACCTACTTCATAATCATAAAATAAACTTGATATTGGAGCACGCCAATCATATATAAGATAATTTTTATTTTTATCTTCAAGATGAGTTATTCCTAAATAAATTATTTTTGGTAGTTCATTTTCTTCTTCAAATATTATTGAACCAAAGTAAGGACTATTTTGAATTTTAAATAATTTTTGAAAATATTTCCCTTTTTCTAAAGCTAAATATACTTCTAAATCATTATCACTCATTAAATTTTTTAATTCTTCGGGATCTAAACTTGCTTTATTATCCCAAATATATTTTTTAAATTCTTGGATTTTTTCTTCTTTTTCATATAATTCTTGACCTAATTCTGATAAATAATCTTTTATAACATTAATACAATTTTCTAAATATTTCTCTTCTTTTTTTATTTCTTCTTTACTAATATTCATAATCTTACCTCCTTAACTACCTACCCCAGAATATTTTTTTACTCCTTTATAAAAAATAATGATACATGGTATTAAATATATTATTGTAATAAGTGGTGAAATCACATACAAATTAGATGTTTTCTTTCCTAAAATATATAAAAGTGGATAATAATTAACAAAACCATATGGAATTATAAAAGTAAAGATAATAACAATTCCTTTTCTAAAAATACCAATTGGATATTGAGCCATATGTTTACCACCATCTGTAAATACATTTCTTACTTCAAGTCCTTTTATTGTAACAAAGCAATATGCTGCCATTAGAATAAATAATCCTAAAAATATTAATACAGAACTTAATATCATAAATATTAAAGTTATTATTTTATATATATTCCAATTAACATCAATATTAGAAATAGCAATTATTAAAATAATAATTGACTGAAGAAATCTTGATAATTTTGTTAAACTTATTTCTTCTTCTAAAACTTGAATTAATATATTTCTTGGTCTTAATAAGATTTTATCAAAAGTTCCATCTATTATTAAATTATCAAAGTGATCGATTCCTTTAAAAAATGTTTCACAAAAAGAAAATCCTAATTGAATAATAGCAAATGTTAAAAGTACTTCATATAAAGTAAATCCTTTTATATTTGAAAATTTATCAAATAAGCAAAGAATAGTAAAATAATATCCAAAAAAGACAAAGAATTGTGATATAAAAGACATTATAAAAGACATTTTATATTGGAGTTCTCCTTTAACATGCATTTTAAAATATTTAAAATATAATTTCATGATTAACCTCCTTGGATAACAACTTTCTTTAAAGCTTTCTTTGTAATTAATTTCCCTATTAATATAAGAATAATTATCCATATTATTTGTATTATTATTCCTTTAATTCCCTCTTGTAAACTAATATTTCCTACATATAATCTAAAAGGAAAATCACTTACATATCTATAAGGTAAAAAATTACTTATTTTCTGTAAAAAATTGGGAAAAAATGGTATAGGTAAAACTAATCCTGATAGTATATCTGATAAAACCATAAATATATTAACTATTCCTTTTTCATCTAATGTTATTAAACAAATAACATGATATAAAAGAATTATACTAACAGTTAAAATACTTGATAAGGAAAAAGCAATAATAAATATTAATAATCTTGGTAAAGTAATAGATAAATCTAAATTAAAAGGTGATGGTAATAAAACTGCGATTAAAATTACTGGAAAAAATCTAAGTAATGCTCCTGATAATTTTTCACCAAATATTTTACTAAACCACATAAAATATAAATCTTGTGGTCTACAAAGTTCATAAGATAAATTTCCTGTTTTAATTAATTTAATTATGTCATTATCTTTATACCACAAGTATATTAAAGAAAAGAATGCCTGATTAAGCCATAAAAAACTTACAAGTTCATTAAGAGGCATTGGAAGATTAGTACTACTAGATTCATAACACGCTATATAAACAGAAACATAAATAAATCCAAAAAATAATTGAGTAAATATTCCTGCTAAAGCAGCACTTCGATACTGTAGACCTGTTATAAATTTTAATTTAAAGTACGAAAGATATGATTTCATATTTTAAATTCCTCATATAGTTTTATAATAACATTATCAATATTACCACTATCAATATCAATATCTATTATTGATATTTTTTTTGTTAAATAATTAATAAACTTACTTATTTCTATTTTTCTTATATCAATTGTAAATTCTATTTTCCCATCTTTTATTTTTTCTTCAATAATATAATCTTCATTTAATAAGATTTTATCATTTGTTGTAACTGTTATTTTTCTTAAATAATCATAATTCTTTTTTAGTTTAGAAAGAGTTCCATCATACAATTTTTTACCTTTACCAATTAAAATTATTCTTTTAGCAAGAGAGGTTATATCACTCATATCATGTGTTGTTAAAATTACAGTTACTTTTTGTTCTTTGTTTATTTTTTTTATAAAATCTCTTACAATTTTTTTAGAAACAGCATCAAGACCAATTGTTGGCTCGTCTAAAAAAAGGATTTTAGGTCTATGTAAAAGTGCTGCTGCTATTTCAAGTCGCATTCTTGAACCTAAACTAAGTTGTCTTACAGGAATATTAATAATATCCTTTAAATTTAATGTATTTATTAATTCATTTAATGTTTCATTAAAGCTTTCATCATCTATTTTATAAATATCTTTTAAAAGTTTAAATGAATCAATCGCGGGGACATCCCACCATAATTGACTTCTTTGACCGAAGACAACTCCTATTTGTGAAACATATTTTTTTCTTTCCACATAAGGAACCATATTATCAACAATAACTGTACCACTATCCGGATATAAAATACCTGAAAGAATTTTTATTGTTGTTGATTTACCAGCACCATTTGGACCAATATATCCCACGATTTCTCCTTTTTTAATGGAAAAAGAAATATCATCAATTGCTTTTATATATTTGTATTTCCGATTAAAAAAGTTCTTTAAAGTAGCAAACTTTGTATTTCTTTTTTCACTAACTTTAAAGGTTTTAGTTATGTGTTTTACCATGATGAATGACATTTTATCAACTCCTTTCATTACAAAGAATCAACAAAAAGTATTCTAAAGTAAATTATATAACGCAAAAAACCACATATTTAATATGTAGTACCTATGTTGTAATAATACTAAATTGTAGATTCTTTGCAAAACATCCATTTAAAGATACAGCAAAAATATTAATATGTCAATATAAATTTTTAAAATTATTAAAAAAGATAAAGTTTTCTTTATCCTTTTAAATATTTATCTAATTTTTTTATTTCTTCATTTATATTACTTAATAATAAATAATCAGTAAATCCATCTTTTATATAATGTTCTTTTATACTTTCTTTTGATTTGTCTAAAAGCACTACTGTTGGAATTTTAAATCCTCTTTTTTTCTTTAAACTTTTAAGTACTTCTAATCCACTTGGTTCCATTTCATCAAAAAGTATTATTAAACTATACTTTTCATGTTTTTTTATTTGTTCTTTTAATACATCTTTATCTAAAAATGTTTTTACTTCATAATCTTTTAATATATCTCTTATTTTATTTATTTCTTTCGTTTTATTTCCTAAAATTGCTATTTTTGTATTATTTAGATAATTACCTTTTTCTAGTATTTTATTATAATCTTCTTCTTTTATTCTTTCATCTATTATTACTGTTACTTTTGTTCCCTTATTTTCTTCACTTTTTATTACTAATATGCCGCCCATTTCTATTACTAGTTTATTTGCTAGTTTTATTCCTACATTTATTTTTTCTAAATTATTTAATTCTTCTTTACTAAATTCTTTATTGTTATTTAATATATCATTTACTTTATCTATACTCATTCCACATCCTGTATCTTCTACTGTGATGATTAATCTTGCAATATCATATTTATTTATATTTGTTACTTTTAAATCAACATATCCTTCTTTTGTATATTTAAAAGCATTTGTTAATACTGTATTTACTATTTGTTTTAATTTAACTGAATCACCATATAATTCTTTAGGCATACTTTCAGGAATTGTATAACTAAATGTTATTCTGTTATTATTCTCTTCTTTAAATTTCATTACTAGTTTTTTAAATAATGATTCAGGATTATATGTTTCTTCATATATTTGCATGTTTTTTCTACTTGTTATTGATATATCTAAAATATCGTTTACTAATAAAGACATATCATTTGCTTTTTCATTTATTTCTTTTAAACTTTCTTGTAACTCTTCTACACTATTTGTATTTTTATAATTATAACTAATTTCATTAATCTTTTTTAAAGGTTCTCTTACTTCGTGTGATAATTCAAATAAAAGATTTGATTTTTCTTCAATATTTCTATCAATTAATTTTCTATTTTTTTCTAATTCTTCAACCATTTTCATATCAGGATTTTCTATTGTAAAATACATAATGAAAGTTGTTAAAAAAAGTGTAACTGATATTACTAAAAATCCAGGATTATTTATTCTTATTAATAAAGCAATTAAAACACAGCCAATTAAGGAGAAAAGTGGAATATATTTTTTCCATTCAATATTATTTTTATTAGATACAATTGATATTACCCAAAAAATAATACAACATAAAGCCAAAAATGATAAATAATTAGTACTTGCTCCATATGAATAGACAATATCATTTTCATAATAATAATTTAATGGTAATACTAAAAGTAAAATTACACTTATAAAATATAAAACTAATAAAAATCTTTTAATATGACTATACATTTTACCAATATTTTTTCTAAAGGAAATATTTACTATGTAAACTGTAAATAAAAATAACCAATTAGAAATATGTAAAAGCCATAATCTATTAACTAATATTGTAAGAAAACTAAATTTTTCTTGATTAGCTACCGTTATACAACATAAAATTTCAATTATTAAACCAATAAAACTAAGAACTAAAAGGTAGTTATATAATTTTGTTTCCTTACCATTTATTCTTTTTTTAGAAAAGTAAATAATTAATAATATTATTCCAAATAATACACATGTTCCTATACTAGCAATTCCCATTTGCATAAGATACACCACCTATCATATAGTTTAAGTATATCATAATAATAAAAAAAATAAATGCTTTTTAAACATTTATTTTCTTTTTCTAACTAAAGCAGCTTTATCATATTGTTCTTGTTTTAATTTAAATGAATCTATTTTACCAATTGATGTTAATGGTAATTCATCTTTTATAATAAATTCAACTGGTTGTTCATATTCTGCTAATTTAACACGACATATTTCTTTAAGTTCATTTATTATTTCTTCTTTATTTTTAGAATGATTATGCTTTAATGTAAAATAAACAACTGGTAGTTCTCCTTGTGCCTCAGTTAAGTCAGGCGTTGCAACAGCAACAGAATTATCTATTTGATCGCATAAATTTACAGCTTGTTCAATTTTTGATGAAAAAACTTTAAAACCATCCGCTCTTATTATAACTCTTTTTAATCTTTCAAGAATAAATAGCCTTCCATTTTCATCCATATGGCCAATATCCCCTGTATGAATCCAGTTATCATCATCTATCATTGCTTTTGTTTCTTCCAAATTATCATCATAACCAAGCATAGTATTAGGACCCTTTATATAAACCTCTCCAAGTAATCCCTTACCATATGGAAGTTCTTTGCCAGTTTCAACATCTACAATTTTTTCATTTGTTTGCGCAAAAGGTATTCCTACACTACCTTCTTTATTAGTACCATTAGTTTCAGTACAAACATTACTTGCAGCAGAATACTCACTAAGACCATATCCTTTTTTTACTGTTCTTGAACCATGTGCTAGTAAAAATCTATTTACTTCACGTTCAAGTTCTATTTTCATACCGTCACCACCAACAATTGGCGTTTTTAAAAATGCCAAAGAAGCATTTTGCAACTTTTTATCATCTAGCAAATGTCCATAATGAGATGGAACCCCTGTTACATGATTTGGTTTGTGTTTTAATAATATTTTTCCAAACTTTTTAGGGTTAAAACTTGGAATAATTATTACCTTCATTCCCATAGAAAGTGGTAAATGAAATCCATTTCCAAGTCCATAAGCAATAAATGGAGGCATTATATTTAACCATGAGTCTTTAAATTTAAAATCTAGACCACACAATTCACATTGTTTAGCTGAAGAATTTAAATTATAATTAGAAAGCATTACACCTTTTGGTACACCTGTTGTTCCTCCAGTATGAACTATAGCAACTGGTCTTTTTGAATCATATATAGCAGGAATTGTATTACCACTTGCCTTTTTAAATAAATCATCCCATTTTTGTAATTTTTTATTTTTTAAATTTGTAGATAAATTCATAACATTATAAGCTATCTTAAGTTTTTTAGGAAATGATGCTGCGGCATTTAAGACAACAACATTACTAACAATTTTATTTGAAATAAAATCTTTTGCTTTTGAAGCAACCTTATCTATAACAATAAATAAATTTGAATTTGCTTCCAAACAATACTCTTCCATTTCCTTAGCACTTTTTCTTGGGTCAACCATATTAGAAATAGCCCCAAGTTTAGATAAAGCATAAAATATATAAGCTGTTTCTGGAGTTGTTGGTGAAGATATTGTCACTTTATCATTTTCTTTAACTCCTAAAGACTTTAATACAACAGAAGCTTTGTCAATATTTTTGAAAAACTCTCTATAAGTTATTTCTTTTCCAAAATAATCAATTGCTATTTCATCTAAATTATTTTTATTTCTTTCATATAAATAATCATACATATTCATATCAGGCATAATAGCATTTTTAGCTTCTTCACTATGAAATTTAAGCCATGGTTTATCAATTGAAGCATAACCTGTTATTTTTGGACTTTCTTTTATTAAATCGTATTTTTTTTCTTTTATATTGCCATATATTTCTAGATTTTCCATACAAAATCCCCCTTTAACTACGAACATGAGTGTATTGTATCATACTTTTAACGGTTTTTCAATTTAAAAGGATAAAGTTTTCTTTATCCTTTTAGGTATTTATCTAATTTTTTTACTTCTTCATTTATATTACTTAGTAATAAATAAGCACTAAATCCATCTTTTATATAATGTTCTTTTATACTTATTTTATTATCTTCTAAAAGTACTACTGTTGGTGTCTTATACCCCTTTATTTCTTTTAAACTTTTTAATACTTCTATTCCACTTGGTTTCATATCATCAAATAATATTATTAAATCATATTTTTCATGTTTTTTTATTTGTTCTATTAATTCATCTTTTTCTAAGTATGTTTTTACTTCATAATCTTTTAATATATCTCTTATTTTATTTATTTTTCTTGTCTTATCTCCTAAAATTGCTATTTTAATATTTTTTAAATAATTATCTTCCTCAAGCATTTTATTATAATTATCTTCTTTTATTCTTTCATCTATTATTATTGTTACTTTTGTTCCTTTATTTTCTTCACTTTTTATTACTAATATGCCGCCCATTTCTATTACTAGTTTATTTGCTAGTTTTATTCCTACATTTATTTTTTCTAAATTATTTAATTCTTCTTTACTAAATTCTTTATTGTTATTTAATATATCATTTACTTTATCTATACTCATTCCACATCCTGTATCTTCTACTGTGATGATTAATCTTGCAATATCATATTTATTTATATTTGTTACTTTTAAATCAACATATCCTTCTTTTGTATATTTAAAAGCATTTGTTAATACTGTATTTACTATTTGTTTTAATTTAACTGAATCACCATATAATTCTTTAGGCATACTTTCAGGAATTGTATAACTAAATGTTATTCTGTTATTATTCTCTTCTTTAAATTTCATTACTAGTTTTTTAAATAATGATTCAGGATTATATGTTTCTTCATATATTTGCATGTTTTTTCTACTTGTTATTGATATATCTAAAATATCGTTTACTAATAAAGACATATCATTTGCTTTTTCATTTATTTCTTTTAAACTTTCTTGTAACTCTTCTACACTATTTGTATTTTTATAATTATAACTAATTTCATTAATCTTTTTTAAAGGTTCTCTTACTTCGTGTGATAATTCAAATAAAAGATTTGATTTTTCTTCAATATTTCTATCAATTAATTTTCTATTTTTTTCTAATTCTTCAACCATTTTCATATCAGGATTTTCTATTGTAAAATACATAATGAAAGTTATATAAGCATGAACTGGTACAGCAAGTAAAAGTCCTGGTTCTTTAAATTGTATAAACGAACAAAAACCACCAAGAACTAAAAAGATTAACATCGGTAAAAACTTTTTATTTCTTATATTTTCCCTATTCCATATTAAACATGCTAATCCTACAAAGGAAAAGACAAAGGAAAATATATAAACTAGATTAACTCCTGGACCTGTTGTAAAACCAGCTTGCTTTACATAAACAAAGTCAATTGGTAAGATAAATATTGCTATCATATTTACAAAGAACACTATATAAAATATTCTTTTTATTTTTTTAAATTTATCTTGTTTTCCTTTCATATCTAAAGATATCATAACTATATATGAACAAAGTGTTGTAATCCACATAAGAAGTAAAACACAAAATAACTTTGCAACAAAAACACTTAAAAATCCAAGGGTTTGATATCTTGGCCCGACAATATCAAGAAAAAGTTCTGTAAAAAGTTCCAAAATTGCAACGATTATTAAAAATGAATAAACTTTATTGTCTTTCGTTTTTAATCTAGGTTTATTAAAATAAATAATCATTAATAAAACCATATAAAATATTGCTTCAAGTAGAAAAAATAATCCAGTTCCAACACCTTTTTCCATATGTAACACCAACCTTTATTTTATTACAATTAGATTATATCATAAAAAAATAAGTTTTTAAATAAAAAAATTAGAAATTACTTTCTAGTTCTTTCTAATTTTTCTAATTCATATTCTTCTTCTGCTAAAGCATCAAGTACTTGATAATCTATTTTATCAGATGTTTCTTTTCTTGGTAATTCATCTAAGAATGTAATACTTGTTGGTATTTCATAAGGCTCAAGTTGAACTGTTTCACCTTTTTGATTAATAAATTGCTTTTCACATTCACTAATAATATAATTTTTTGTTTCTTCTGTTTTAGGAACATTTGGTTTTAAAACAATAAACGCTTTACCCGTAAACAACATATCATCATCAGTTTTACCTACAAAACATGCATTTTCTACAACATCTATTAAAGATATAATACTTTGAACTTTATCACAATATACTTTATTTAATGTTGAAATTATATAATATCTTGATGCCCTACCTGTTAAAGTAAAGAATCCATCTTCATCTAATGTACCAAGAGTTCCTGTTTTAAAGTATTCTTTACCTTTATACATAAATTTAACTGCTTTTGTTTGTTCTTCATTTTTATAATATTCTTTAAAAATATGTTTTCCAGTTACACAAAGTTCTCCTTCTTCATTATATTTAAGTTCTTTACCATTTTCATCAATAATAATAGCATCACTACCTACAAGAAGTTTACCTACTGTTCCTGGTTTTGGATTTTTTACATAAGAACTTGTAAGGGTTCCAAGGCCTTCAGCATTACCACTACCTTCATAAATTCCTATATTTGAATTATGGTTTTTAAAAAATTCGATACCCTCTTTTCTATTTTTAGGAAATAAGAAATCTCCTCCTGTTATAAAATCTTTACATGATGATAAATCAACACCATCACTAACATTTCTTTTTATAAGTTCAAGAAGTGCAGGACTACCAAAAATAATATTAGGATTTTTCTTCATAAAATATTCAATATTATCTTTTGATAAATCCGGTGCTAAAATAGCTGTTCTTCCACATAATAAACTCATTAATACAGATGTTGCAAAACCATATGGATAACAAAATGGTACACAAACTAAACAACTTTCATCTGCAGTTGGTTTTATTTCACATGTGTTTTTAGTATAAATACCTGATGCTAAAATATTTTTATTAGTTATTAAAACAGATTTTGGTTCTCCTGTTGTTCCACTTGTAAATAAAATTAAAGCATCTTGATTTCCATTAAAATTAGTTTTAAAATAGCCTTTTTGAAAATCACTAACTAAACCTAAATCACTAAATGTAACAAGATCATCATAACCAATTAATTTACCATTTATTCTATTAAAATCTTTTCTATTTAAATCATCTTTACCTAAAGTAATTATATTCCTAACTTTTGTTTTTTCCTTTATTTCTTTATTATGTTCTTTATCTTTATTATAATTAATAAAGATTGGAGATTCAAAATAATTTAAATATTTAATTGTTTCTTCTTTTTTAGCAAAAGAATTAATAAATGACACCGTAACTCCTATTTTATTAGCAGCTAAAAAGATTTCTACTGCTTGAGCATAATTTGGCATACATATTGTTATTATTTCTCCTGGTTTTACTCCAAGTTCAATAAGTGATTTAGCTATTACATTAGAATTTTTAATCATTTCTTTATAGTTTAATTTTAAATCTAAACAGTCAATAGCAATATTATTCATATAAGGTATATTCATTAATTTAATACTATTATATACACTTATATTAGGTATAAAAGGATGTAATTTAAAATTACTTATTCCTTGTAAATGTGTTTTATCAATTGATGGATAATTTGTTTTTTCTTTCATAAATCTTTTCCCCCGATAACGTAATACGTAAGTATTATAACATAGTTTATGAATTTTAGCAAATTATTTTTTTGAAGATAAAGTTAAAATATTATATAAGGCAGTATGCTTAGAATTAAAATTATCCATACTTAAAATTAATGAATTATATATTTTTTCATTATTATTTTCTATTTTATTAAAATTCTTATTGTATGCATCCCATAGTTCTGCCATTGTAGAACCTCCTTAATTTTAATTGTTTACATTACCCACTACAATTCAATAGGATATATTTCAATAAAAAAATGTTCTGCCACTATCTGTGTTTCAGGATGTGATTTTGCAATATCCAAATTGGAGTTCTACATATATTTGCTCTGCTCTTATAGATAACCTCTTTTCTTTGCTTCGCTAATTAACTTAGGTTGAATCAAAGGATATGTCCAC